>R11__coassemble_1205_pt1 | contig 15006 bp, 9 predicted proteins | sample R11__metabat2_low_PE_023 | metagenome-assembled genome bin R11
CCGCTATAGAGAGTATCGATCGTCACCGTGCCGGTATAGGTATCGGTCATCTTGAATTCCGCCACCGTCGCGGAAGGTCCGCCATCCGCGGCGCTGTTCCATTCGCAGGACGCACTCGAAATGTCGCCGTCGAAAAGCACCTTGTCCGTTGAGATCGGCGCCCGGCCTTCGGACCAGTTGCCCGCCGTCGCGGCGCTGCCGTCCTCCGCCGCCACCCAGCAGTTCCACCCCACAGGTATGGAGAAATTGGCGATCGTGACCTCGACCGCGGCGGACGGCGCGGTGTAGTTGCCGGCGGTCACCGTCACCGCGACCTTGATATCCTCCTCGACCGTCATGTCGATGAGCGGCACGACCTGAATGGTCGCGCTCGCCTCGCCCTTCGGAATCGTGACCGAGCCAGAAGGCGCGACCCAGGAGCGGCCTTCAACGCCGGTCTCGGACGAAAACGCGTAGTTGACCACGAGCGGAATATCATCAGCCGCAGCGCGGCTCACGGTCACTTCCGCCGGCACGCACTTGTATTCTTCGCCGTTCTTCGAAAATGCGAGCGAGAGCGAGCCGTTGTAAATCGAGCCGACCTCGTTGGTGACGGCGGCGGCCTCGTTTTCGGCGTAGGCGTAAACGCCGTAAGTCGTGTCGGACTCAAGCTGCGAAAGATCGATCGTCTTCGAGAAATTCGCGTCCTGCTCGACCGCGCCGGCGGAAAATTTCACGAGATTACCCTCGCCGTCGATCACGAGCGCGCCCGCGTCAGTCGCCGCGGCATCGCCGACGGTCGCCCCGACGGTGTAGGAGCCGGCGGAGCCGGAAAGCGCGGCTCCGGAAAGCGTCGGGGTTCCTTCAACATTCGCGTAAAGGACATCGGTGATCTCCGTGCCGACGCGGAGTTCGTCCGCAAGAAAATCGCCGCCGGCCGAGCCGTACGGACCCGCAACGCCCATCGCCGTCGGGCAGACGCTCTCGGTCAGCCACTCGAGCGAAATCGTGTCGCTGTCGCCGTCAAGGGTCGCCCAGGTGACCGGCATCGCGTAATCCGAGATCGGCATGGCGTTCGCGCGGATCGACTCGGCGCCGTCGGTATTCACCGTCACTTCAGCATAGCAGATGTAGGTAGTCCCTTCCTCCGCACTCGTAACGAGCGGATAGTTGACCGTAGTTGCACCGTCCGCAGAAGTGAGAAGGAGCGAAAGCTTGAGCTGACTCGAATCATTGCTGTCCTTCCAGAAGCCGAAGCCGAGCGCCGAAGGACAGTTCGCATTGCTGAAAAGGTAGTACTGATTGACGGAAGCCGGTTTCTGCAGCACGCCGAAGGCATAGTAGCAGCCATCGGCGTTGGTGGAGGGATTCGTCGTCGCTTTCAACTGACCGGCGGCCTTGGTGGCTACCGACATCAGCGCACGGATGTATAGCTTGCCGCCGGTGACGGCCATCGGCGAAGGCGAGGCGAAGACATGATAGGTGCCTTTGATCTGTGCACTCGTATCCGACGAAGAGCATCCGATCGCGCCGCCGGTCGCGGTGAAGCCGTTCTCGGTCATCAGGGTCGGAAGTGAAAGTCCGTACTTGGCTGCGTAAATCTTGATCTTCGAGGTGTTGTTGCCCGCCCATTTGACGCCGTCGGTGAAGCCGATCGCGTCCGTCAGCGTACTCGCATTCGGGTGGTTGCTCGCGGTTCCGGTCGTTGATATGCCGGTGTAGTCGTTGGATGAAAATCCTTCATAGACGAGCGTCGATGCCGACACGTTAAACGATACCGCCGCAGCGAACACGGCGCACGCGAAAGGTGAAATATATCTCTTCATAACTTTCCCCCTGTAGGGCATTCTTCAATTTGTCCTCATTCTAACACTTGCACGCCGATTCACGCAATACACTGCAGTGTACCAGAGACAAGATCGAAAGCGTTCGGTCAATCACTTGACAAAGCCGCGGCGGCGCGCCTCGAGAATCGCCGCCACCCGGTCGCCGACCGAAAGCTTCGCGTAAATGTGTTTCGCATGGATCTTGGCACCATCCAGCGAAATGCCGAGCCTGCCGGCGATTTCATCGTTGCTCAGTCCTTCGGCTATCATCTGCAGCACGAGTTCCTCCCGCGGAGTCAATTCCGGCGACAGCGCACGCGACGCGAGGACGGACTCGATCTCCTTCGGAATATAAGTGCCGCCTTCCGCCACGGTGCGGATCGCCGAAATGAGGCGGTCCTGTCCTCCGTCTTTGAGCACATACCCCTGGGCGCCGAGGGAAAGGCACCGGTAGACATCCTCTTCCGTTCCCGCCGACGAGAGAATCACCACCTTCGCCTCCGGCCAACGCGCAAATATCTCCGCTAAAACAGCAGTGCCGTCCTTGTCCGGCATGCGCAGATCAAGAATCGTGACATCCGGACGGAGACTGTCGACAAATTCCGCGGCGCCCTCGCCACGCGGATACTCTCCGATGAACTCCATATCCTTGAGGAGACCGACCGCGAAGCGGACGCCCATCCTGACGACGGCGTGATCGTCGACGACAACTACGGTGTGTCTTTTCATCTGCGTTCCTCCTTTTTCAATTCGATCCCGCGCCATTTCCCGTTATCCGAAAAGACCGCGGCGAAGCCACATCTGAGCGCACGCTCGCGGATTCCGGAAAGTCCGAAATGCCCCGCTTCCGGACCCGGCACCGACGCCGCGTCGAACGGCGCTCCGTCATTCCAGATTCCCATCGTAAAGCCGCCTGCCGCCAGTGGATCGCTCACCACGGCGATGTTCTTCGCACCGCCGTGGCTTATGGCATTCGTCGCCGCCTCCTTCACGATCGCCAGCAGATCTCGCTTGCACTCCGGCGTCAATGCGTCTACAGATCCGCGCAGCGCGAGCCGAATCCGCACCTTGCCGGACGCCTCCAGCTCCGCCGCCCATTTTTCCGCGAGCTCGGGAAAAGTCTTCTCCATGAGATCGTCGTTCTGCAGATTGAGAATCGCCTCGCGCAATTCACTCCGTGCCTGCGTCATAACGCAGTCCGCCATTCCCAGTGCCGTTCGTTGCGCCTCCGGCAAAGTATCGGCGCAGCCAAGAACCGTATCCAGCAGTAACTTGACCCCGGACATGTGCTGGGCGATCGAATCGTGAAGATCCTGCGCAATCCGCCGGCGATCCTCCATGAGGACTTGTTTGCGCATCCTCCGTCGCGAAAGCCGATAGAGTTGCCACAGAACGCCGCCGAGCGACAGCGCCAGCACCCAGACGGCAACCGTCGCACCGTGCCGGCGAATGCGCCGCCAGCGGAAGCCGGCATCAGGAATAACCTTTATGTCGTCGGTCGTCCTCAGCCGCACTTCAACCGCTTTCAGCGAACGGTAGCGTGCGTCGTGTTCGCTGCGCGCGAAAACCAGGTGCAGCACGCCTTGTACATCCACGAGCGGCTCATCACGCAGTTTTTCCAGCAGCTCATCACCCTCCGGGGACGAAATGGTCGCCTTGAAAGCGCAACCATCGGCGATCAGGTCGAGATACACCGTACTGCCGTCCGAAAACGGAGCGGTCGACAGTTCCGCGCGGATGCACACCAGCCGGTTGCAGATGTCGACCGGATAATACTCGTGGTACATTCCGACACTCTTCGCCAGATTCTTCAGCGAAAGTCTCATCGGTTCGGCCGTGATTTCCGCCGCGGACTCTCGCCACTCCGAAGAAACCAGTCCGGCGACGTCGTCTTCCATCTGCGGGAAGCCCACCGCCTCGACGCATTCTCCGACCGCCGGCGCCGGGGCGAGTCCGCGAACGGCCAGCGCGGTCCCCTTCCGCTGAAGAGAAAATTCCATGCCGCCCGAGCTTCGTCCGGTCACCATTCCGACCACCCGGCAACGATGATGATCGTAGGTCTTGAGCCGCCGCGACATCGCCCCGTCAATGCGCACTTCCGGGATCTCCGTCGGCGGCGGGCTCACCATGCGGATAGCGTCAGCGTCCGCGGTTTCCAATTCAGGACGAATGAATTCGAATCGGTTGTTGATCAATGGCAGAACGACGCCGTCCGCCGTGATCTCCGCATCGACCCATTCCTTCCAATTCCGTCCGCCGGGGACGCGCAGCACCAACACGCCGTCCCGCATTCCAAGGGTAAGCAGGAAGAGTTCCCGTCCGTGATCCGTCGTCGGCACGACCGAGCGCAGCACCCCGCTGACCCGCGCCCGACGGTTATTGGCAAGTCCGGCAGCCAGTTCCGACCACGTGAATTCTCGAGGCTGCGGCAAATCGACGGATCCGATGCGGCGCATCGAACGGACTGAAAGTCCCGGCTCCAGCAACAGTTTCTCCCCGTGACCGTGAATTTCAACCAGATCGCCCACCGTAAGTCTGTCACATCCGATTAATTCCCCGATCGATCTGCCTGGCAGCTGGCCGCTCGCGTACACCACCGAGCCGTTGGGATCCGCCGGGTCTGCTACATTCGCCGTGCATGCAAGCCATGAGCAGACGTATGTGACAGCCCCGGTCACGCAATATTCCCGCTGCGGCTCGATCGGCGCAATCCAGTCCGCCGAAACCGATGCGGTCGCCAGAATCGCCTGGAGGAACACGATCCTTGCAAGATTCAATTGGGTTCGATATATCACAACTGACCTGAAATTATCCGCACGCTTCGGTTTGGCGTCTACTTCAATTCAAAAAGTTTTGAACACTCTTTGCCATCCGCACCCTTCCAGGTCAGACGATATCGTCCTCGGAAGCCGCGAAAAGACACGGTCCCTTCGCCATCCTCACCAGTCACCTTAACCGTCAGTTTCGTCTTCCATTCGCGATTGATGAGATCATCCATCGCGAAATAAACGGCCTTCGGCTCCATTTCGCGGGTAAACAAACCGCTGATCGAGGGCTCGCCAGGCGCGCCGCAGTTATCCACGACATTCCACCAGGTGATGCCGGTCATCTTCTCGACCGCGAACCACGCCCGGTAGCAATTGCGCATGATAATCGCCTGCACCATCTGTCCCGCCGGCGTATTGTCAGGCGCGGTGATGGTGATTTCGGAAAGATGAATCGGCTTGCCGCCCGAAGCCTCCGTCACCTTCGCGAAGGTGGTCGATATTCCCTCGGGGGAAGTCTTGTCTCTGACTTCATCGGAAAATTCGCCGCGGGCGATCTTTGCCGATTCGACGGGATCAAACAGATGCATCTGCGAACCGACCACGTCGAAATCGGCGCCGTGCGCCTTTAGATCCGCGATCTGTCCGGGAAACGAGTGCATATTACATTCGTTGACGTTAAGCCAGGCATCGGGCTTCATGTATTTGCGGGCGAGGACAAGTCCGTTATACGCATAATTCGCCGGCATAATGCCATACCAGCTTTTGGTGATCGGCAGTTTGTTTACGGCAGAAGTATCGCCATTCTCCCATTGCCTTTGTGCGCCGATCTCCCAGTCCGTCGCCGACTCGTTGACGACATCCCAGGAGTCCACCCGGCTGCCGTAGCGCTCGCCGATTTCGCGGATGCGCTTTTCGTAGAAGAATTTCTGCGCCTTCACATATGAGGGCACGAGCGCGGCAATTTCCTCCTCGGAAAGCTGCGCATAAATCCGCTGCCAGGCATCAGGCCAGGAGCGCTCGTTACTATCGCGCTTCATATCCTTGACGCCCATCGGCGCGTTAATATTCCGTCGCGGAATCCGAACACCAGTTGCGGCCTCGAGAGCGAACTTCTCGGACTCCGGAGTGAACTCGTCCCATAGCCAGGTCGGAGTGTGCCAGGCGTTGTTGCCCCACACCAGAGGATGCCCGTGAATACGGCAGCCCTGCGTCTTCAAATGCGCAATGACCGGGTCGGGAGCGGGACGACGCCAGTGAGGTTCATTCATCGCCTGCTCGCGCGGAAGCGAATTCCAGTATTCCTCGGTATCTTCATACGCCTCGGCAAAGCGTGTGGCGAACGGATAGCGCTCGAGCGTGCGCCAGTAAAAAGCGACGGTGCCGGAATTGAAAATGCCCTTCTCGGCATCGTAGAGCGCCTTATAGCGATCGTTATATTCTTTCCTGCCGAGCTGATTGTAGTTGAAGATATGTGCGCCAAAGTAAAAAGCGTGCGTCAATTGCTCGACCTGAACTTCGGTTCCGGCAGGAGCATCGATCGCGATCCTGCAATCTGCCTTGCGGTACTTCCCGATATCCGCATCGATCTTCGCCTGAACCTCATCGTTCCAGACGGACCAATATTTGTCGCTCATTACCGAGCGATCGATTTTAAATTCCGCAGATGCCGAAAACGCAACCGCAAGCAATACCGCCGATATTGGAATTTCGTGCTTCATGCGCAGTATTATACCAACTTCTCCCTATCCCAGGCAAGGCGTCAGAATTCCACTGAAGTTTACCCGTTTTTATCGGGGCGAGGTCAACTTTCGCCCCGAAAAAACGGGTAAACTCCAGTCAAGGCAGCGTTTTTACTTCGTCGCCTTTATCTTGTCCCAGGCCTTGGCGTACATTTCCATCGCGCCGGGGATGGATTCGAGACCGAGGATGACCTGTCCCTTCGCCATCACTTCGGGCTTGGCGACCACCGTCTCGCGCATTTCCGGCGAAAGCGCGTCGATCGCAGGCTTGCACGGAAGCATCCCGAGGACGTACTCCATGTTCTTCACGCCCATTTCCGGACGCGAATAGAGAAATTCAATAAGCTTGTACGCGAGGTCCGGATTCGGCGCCGTCGACGACACCACCATCTCTTCGCACGATTCGGTGAATCCCTCCCGCGGATACGCGTATGCGAGATCCGAACGCGCGTCGCTGCCGTCCTCGGCCTCGCCGAGAATCACCTGCCGCGCGACCTGTCCGAAGCCCTGACCGATCCAGGTCGAACCGTCCGCCACCTCGGTCTTGTAGCTCTCCGAGTCGAACTTGCGCACATTCTCGCGCCACTTCAGAACCTGCGCGACCGCCGCATCAATCTCCTCCTGCTTGGTCGAGTTGATCGAGTAGCCGAGCGACATGAGTCCGGCGCCAATCACCTCGCGCATGTCGTCAAGGAACGTGATCTTGCCCTTGAACGCTGGATTCGCCAGCACCGCCCAGGTGTCGATCTCGACCCCTTCGGGAATTTTCTTCGGATCATGGAAAAGAATCGTCGGCGAAGACGAATAAGGCGCCGCGTACTCAAGCTCAGGATCTTCCGGCAGCATCTTCGCGTACGGCTGATAAAAATTCTTGCGGACGCTCGGACACTTCGAGTGGTCGAGCTTCACGATCAGTCCCTCTTTCGCGAGCAGCTTCACGATGTAGCTCGAGGGAAACATCAGATCGTATCCGGTCGCTCCGGATTTCAACTTCGCGTACATCGCTTCATTGGTATCGAACGTGTCGATCAAGACTTTGCAGTCGTATTCATTCTCGAAGGCCTCGACCACCGCCGGCGAAATGTAATCCGCCCAGGTGTAGATGTGGAGCTCCTCTTTCTTGCCGCACCCGGCGATGAGCGAGGCCGCGACGAGTCCCAACGGCACGTATTTGTTGATGTTCATTTTTCTTTCCTTTCTGTTGTCTGTTGATTTGGTTTTTGTTGTACGGTCCGTTCGCGCCGTTCGCACGATACGGAAAATCAAGTCAAAGCCGGTGCCGCGAATTCCGCAGCGAAATCGCGGTAGTCCCAATGACGCACGACACGCTCGGCACCGCCCGACCGAATCACGATATCCGGATGCCGAATGCCGTTGAACCAGCTGAGCTGCGCGAACGAATAGCTCCCGAGTCCGCCGAAGATCACCTTGTCGCCCGCCTTGAGCGGCCGGGCGAACTCGTACTCGCCGAACACGTCACCGGCAAGGCAGCTGACGGCGGCGAGGATAGTGACCTTCGATTTTGGAAAATTCGTCGATTCCGAAAAAATGTGATCATCCACTCTCGAACTCGAACTTGAACTCGAACTCTGATTCGTCGATTCGAGGAGCGGAGGAGAGATGATGTCGGGCTTCATGTTGAAGAGCAGGAGGTCGGTCGCGTGGCACGAGGCCGAGACATCGAGAATCGCGATGTCTTTCTCACGGTGAATGACGTCGAGAACCGTCGCCTCGAGACTACCTGCGTAGCGCACCAGGTACTCGCTCGGCTCGATGTAGAGCGTGGGAGAAGAAAGGACGGCTTTCAGTTTCTGAACTGCCGCGATCGCGCGGGGCGAGGCGAAGGCGGGATCGTTGATCACCTCGCCGCCGCCCAGGTTGATCCATTTGAGTCCAGACAAGGCGCGCGTTCCATCGCGCGCCGCCAGAAGCGCGCCGAAGCGATCCGCCAGCCGCTCGACCAGGTCCGCGAACTGATCGGCGTAGCCCTCGCACAGCGCATGAAGGTGAAGTCCGTCGATGAGATTTATCGATTCTTCGATTTTTCGATTTTTCGATTGTATTGTCTGATTGAAATTATTCGAACAATTCTCCGCAACCGCATTCGACGAATCGGCGAATCGACGAATCGACGAATGAGTTTGGAGGTAGTCTTCGAGCTCATCGAAGAGAACGCCGAAACGGGAGTCGGGACAGTACGGATCGTAGGCGAGGCAGTCGGCCGAGGAAAAACCGGGGTTGATCCGAAGTCCCACGCTCCTCCCCGCCGCCTTCGCCGCCGGACCGAACTTCTCGAGCTGCGCCAGCGAGTTGAACACGATATGCGAGCAGGTCGAAATAACTTCCGGCATCTCCTCATCGGTATACGCCGGCGCGTGAACGTGGATCGGGGAATTTATCGATTCGTCGATTCGTCGATTTTTCGATTGTATTGTCTGATTAAAATTATTCGAACAATTATCATCTACCCTATTCGACGAATCGACAAATCGACAAATCGACGAATTCTCTCCCGACGAATCGACAAATCGACAAATCGACGAATTAACCAGCTTCGCCTCGTAAAGTCCGGAGCAGGTGAAGCCCTCGACATATTTCGCGAGTGTCGGCAAGGCCGCCGGGAGCGGAAAACTCTTGAGCGCCATCAGGAGATGCACCCCGAGTTTCTCCGCGTTCACCCGCGCGACCTTCCCCGTTTCCTCGAGCCGGTCGAGATCGATTACATATCTTGCCATAAAGTCTCCATCTTCACGACGACTCTTCTTCCTTCAGAATATCGAGCACGTAATTGGGAAGCGCGAACGCGCCGCGATGGAGCGCCGTGTTGTAATAGCGCGTATTGATCCGGAGCTTGTTCCACCGCGCCTCGTCGAGATTGCCGATCGGATGATACTTCTTCGACGCGAAGCCGAAGAGCCAGTGTCCGGACGGATAGCTCGGAATGTGGCACTGATACACCGTCGACACCGGAAACTCCATCGCGATGTGGCGATGGGCGTCACGCACCGATTTCTGGTGCGCCGCGTAAAACGGCGACTCGTGCTGGTTGATGAGAATGCCGTCGTCCCGGAGCGCCTTGAAGCAGGTGCCGTAGAATTCACGGGTGAACAGACCTTCCGCCGGACCGTACGGATCGGACGAATCGATGATGATCAAATCGTATTCGCTCTTCTTCCCGCGCACGTAGCGAAGCCCCTCCTCGAACCAAACTTTCACGCGTTTGTCCTTGAGCTTCGACGAAAGAAACGGCAGATACTTCTTCGACAGAAGCACCACCTGCTTGTCGACTTCGACGAGATCGATCGATTCGATCGAGCGGTATTTGGTGAGTTCCCGCACCGTGCCGCCGTCACCGCCGCCGATGACCAGCACATTGCGGACGCGCGGGTGCACCGCCATCGGCACATGCGTGATCATCTCGTGATAGATGAACTCGTCCTTCTCGGTCGTCATAAGGCCGCCGTCGAGAACGAGACAGCGTCCGTACGCCGGCGTGTCGAGAATGTCGATGCGCTGCACCGCGCTCTGCTTGGAGACGATCTGCTCGGTCGCCTTGATCGAGAAGCGAACTTCGCCCGTGTGTTCGTCGGTATACCAGAGTTCCATAGGAAATTGAAAATGGAAAATTGAAAATTGAAAATGGGAAATGGAGAATCGTCAGCTGACGACCTGAAGATAGTTGAGCGACATATCCTCGGTGCCGGTCATGAAGCAGCCGCGATCGCGCGCGAAGAGAATGTGCTCGAGAATATCGGGAGTGATGCGTTCACCCGGCGCGACGATCGGAATCCCCGGCGGATAGCTCATCACGAATTCGCCGGCGATCTCGCCGACCGAATCGGACATCGCCACGCGCCGCTTCTTCGAATAGAACGCATCCTGCGGCGTCATCGCGACTTCCGGATCGATGTATTCGTGATCGAAGAGTCCGGCGGGGCTCCGCTCGTGGAGGCGCTTCACTTCCGCAAGCGCGGAAATGAGCCGCTCGACGTCCATCACGCGGTCGCCCGCGGAAAGAATCGCGAGGAGGTTGCCGATGTCGCCGAATTCGATCTGAATGCCGTAGTCGTCGCGCAGATGGTCGTAGACCTCGATGCCGGCGAGGCCGATGTCGCGCGTGTGCACCGAGAGTTTCGTGCGGTCGAAGGCGAACGCCGTGTCGCCGTTGATAAGCTCCGGACCGAACGCGTAATAGCCGCCGAGCTCGTTGATCTCGTCGCGCGCGTAATCCGCGAACTCCATCGTCTTCTGATAGAGATCGCGCCCCTTCTTCCAGAGATAACGCCGCGCAAGGTCGAGCGAAGACAGGAGCAGATAGTTGGCGCTCGTCGACTGCGTGAGGGTGATGATCTGGCGGATGTAGTCCGGATTCACCGGCTTGCGCGTCAGCAGAATCGAGCTCTGCGTCAAGGAGCCGCCGGTCTTGTGGATGGACGCCGCCGCCATATCCGCGCCCGCCGCCATCGCCGAGACCGGCAGTTCTTCGTGAAAGTAGAAGTGCGTGCCGTGCGCTTCGTCCGCCAGCAGCAGCATCCCCGCCGCGTGCGCGAGCCGGCCGATTTCGACGATGTCCGAACAGATGCCGTAGTATGTCGGATTGTTGACGAGAATCGCCTTCGCATCCGGATTCGCCGCGATCGCCTTCCTGACATCGGCGACGGACATCCCGAGCGGGATGCCGAGGCGCTTGTCACGTCCCGGGTTGATGTAGACCGGCACCGCACCGTTGACGACGAGCGCGTTGATCGCGCTACGATGGACGTTCCGCGGCAGAATGATCTTGTCGCCGCGGTTCGTCGCCGCCCAGATCATGGTCTGCACCGCCGAGGTGGTGCCGTTCACCATGAAGAACGCGTCGTCCGCCCCGAAGAGCTCCGCCGCGAGCGCCTGCGCGTCCTTGATGACGCTCACGGGATGCCCGAGGTTGTCGAGCGGCTTCATCGAGTTGACGTCGAGTTCCATGCAGAGCTTGCCGAAATATTCCGGCAGCTCCGGATTCATGCGTCCGCCCTTGTGCGCCGGCACGTCGAAGTGCGCGAGACGATTAATCCGCTGGGCATTGAGCGCCGCCGCCAGCGGCACCGAAGACTGGTCAAGCATTTCGAATTGCTCCTTTTCCAAACAACCCTGAAAACCTTAACAACCCTAAAAACCTCACGGAACCTTGACCGGAGCGAAGCTCTCTTTCCAGGGAAGTCCCTGCCTGTTGAGCTCCGCCATGAACGGATCGGGATCGAACTCCTCGCAGGTATGCACGCCCTTCGCCGTCCATTTGCCGTCGAGGAACATCTTCGCACCGATCATCGCGGGCACGCCCGTCGTGTAGCTGATCGCCTGCGAGCCGACTTCGGCGAATGATTCCTGATGGTCGCAGATGTTGTAGACGTAGTAGTCGACACTCTTGCCGTCCTTCATCCCGTGGAAGATGCAGCCGATGTTCGTCTTGCCCTTGGTGCGCGGACCCAGCGACGCGGGGTCGGGCAGGAGCGCTTTCAGGAATTCGATCGGCACGATCTTCTGTCCCTTGAAGTCGATCGGATCGATCCGGGTGAGCCCGCAGTTCTCGAGGCACTTCAGATGCGTGAGATAGCTCTGTCCGAAAGTCATGAAGAAACGGATGCGCTTGATGCCCTTCAGATTGCAGCCGAGCGACTCGAGTTCCTCGTGATGGAGAAGGTACATATCCTTTTTGCCGACGCCCTCGAAGTCGTACTCGCGCTTGATCGCCATCGGCGCGGTCTCGACCCACCAGCCCTTGTCGAACGCCTTCTTGTATTCAACCGGCACTCCGTGCGCGTCCACGCACTTTGCACCAGGCACCGAGCACTCCGCACTCCAGTAGCTGCCTTTCGCGGAGACTTCGCGGATATTGATTTCGGGGTTGAAATTGGTGGCGAAAGGATACCCATGATCGCCGCCGTTGCAGTCGAGGATGTCGAGGGTTTCGATCGTGTCGAAGTAATGCTTCTGCGCGTAGGCGGAGAAGACCTGGGTGACGCCGGGGTCGAAGCCGCAGCCGAGAATCGCGGTGAGCCCCGCCTTCTCGAAGCGTTCGCGGTACGCCCACTGCCAGGAGTATTCGAAGTGCGCTTCTTCCGGCGGCTCGTAGTTCGCGGTGTCGAGATAGGAGACACCCGCCTCGAGGCACGCGTTCATGATCGCGAGATCCTGGTAGGGCAGCGCGATGTTCATGACGAGATCGGGCTGGAAGTCCTTGATGAGCGCGACGAGCCGCGGCGTATCCATCGCATCGATCTGCGCGGTGGAGATTAGTGTTTTAGGGTTCTTAGAGTTTTTAGGGTCTTTAGAGTCAACCGTAGCTGTCGCCACTGGTCCAGGACATGCGACACTTGCTGATTCTGGCAACCACAAGCCAGAGGAGATTCGCCGTTCGATATCCGCCTTGATCGCCTTGCAGCGCGCTTCGGTGCGCGAAGCGATCATAAGTTCCCCGAACGTATCCGGGTTCTGACACATTTTTGCCGCGGCGACACCCGCGACACCACCCGCTCCGACGAGCAGGACCTTCTTAGCCATGATGACGGTTCCCTTCCTTTTACGGACAAGAATTGCAACCACAGCCCGAATTCCGTACTCCACCCGGAGCAGTTCAAGGGCATTGGCGCACAGTATACCAAACTTCCGCCCACATGTGGAAAAAAAAAAATTGCACCCGGCGCACCGGATGCAATCTCGAAAAGCGTATATCGAAGCAATATCGCGAAGCACGATACCTTCGGCGCCGTGCCGGGGATCACTTGCAGGTGATTTTACGCGCGTCGACGAGTCCGCCGGCCCTGAGCTCGATCACGTTCTCGCCCGGTGCGAGCTCGACTTCGTCGCGGACCCTCTTCACCTCGTCGGGAATGAGTTCGCCGCGCTTGACGCCGTTCACCCAAAGCTCCGCCTTGCCGACGTTGGAGAAGCCGACGACATTGATCGCCTTTTTATCCGTCTCGGTCATGCGCTTCGAGCAAATGTGCAAGGTCGGTTCCTTCGACCAGTTCGCCTTGAAAAGATAGAACGCGTCTTTCTTTATCGCGCGGTCGCGCGTGACCATGCCCTTGTCGTTGAGTCCGTGATGCTCGCCCTCGCGGCGGGCGTCGGCAGCGAAATCGAACATCGCCCAGATGAACGAACCCCAGATGCGCTCGTCCGCGGCGATCGCGCGGCAGTTGTCGACCATAAGCAAAGTCTGCCGCTCCTCATAGTGCACGCACTTCGCCGGATCAGGCCGGCCGTCGGGCACCGGATCAATATGATCGAACGGACTCCCCCCGACGCCGTACTCCGATATCCCGAGCATCTTTCGATCGTTCTTCCTGAACCAGCGATCCATGTACTCGCCCATGGTGAGGTCGCTGTACCAGCGCGGATACACATTGACCGCAAGCTCGTCCGGAATCGAATTGAGCAGCGTCTTGTCTATCGTGCACGAGGCCGCCACGACCTTGCGCGAGGGATCGAGTCCGTTCATCGTCTCCTTCAATTCCTTCACGAACGCCTCCATCCATCCGACCGCCGCCCGTTCCCTCGGACACATGCAGTAGATTTCGTTGAACACGCTCCATGCGAAGATCGACGGATGATTCCGGTTCTGCGCGATCATCTCCCGCGCCGCCGTGAAAAGATTCTCCTTGAAATCGACCGATGTCGAGAACCAGTTGATCGCCGGCGCTTCGCACCATACGAGGAATCCCTCGCGGTCGCAGATGTCCATCACCCGACGGGACTGCGGATAGTGCGCGAGCCGCACCGCATCCGCCCCGATCTCCTTGATGATCGCGAAATCGCGCTCGTCCTCCGCCGCCGTCGCCGCCCAGCCGCACTCTCCCGCGTCCTGATGGCGGTTCACGCCCTTCAGTTTGCGCTTGACGCCGTTCAGATAAAAGCCGTCTTCACGGAACTCGACGGTGCGGAAGCCGAACGGAACCTCCAGCGAGTCCCCTTCAGGTATCTCCACCTTGAAGGTGTAGAGTTTCGGATTCTCCGGCGACCAGAGCTCGACCTTGTCAAAGCGCTTCTCCTGCACGACCGTCCGCACCGACTTGTCCGGACCCAGCACCCGCACCGTCGCCTTGACGATGCCGTTTGTGTTCACGTCAAGAACGACGCCGTCCGCGCCGTCAGTGACCGGATCAATACAGGTCAGCGGCGTCTCGAGCCACTCGACATCGCGGTAGATGCCGCCCATGAGCGTGTAGTCGGCGCTCAGCGGCGGAATGTTCTCGTCCCAGATGTTATCCGCCTCGACTTCCATCACATTCCCCTGCGGCTTCAAGAACTCCGTCGCCTCGACGGTAAAGGCGGTGAACGCGCCGATGTGCCGGCCTGCCGCTTTGCCGTTGATCTTCACGCTCGCACGCTGCGAGATCGCGCCGAAGCGCACGAACTGACGCCGCCCGGGGGTCGGATCGGGCAGCGCCCTCAAGTAGACGACCTTCTTGTGCGCGTAGCTCTCCGCCTTGATCGAGCCGCCGTACGGCCACGCCTCCTCGCCGGTCGGCGAGCCGTCCGCGCCGTCGACCGCGTTCCAGGTGTGCGGAATCGTCACCGGCTCGCCGTCACAGGTCCATCCCGCGCCCGAAAGTGAAGTCACATTTCTTTCGGCCATCGCCGACAGCGCCGCCAGCGCGGCGAAAACACTCAACGCCTTTTTCATTTTTCTAACTCCTTTTCGTTCAATTTCTTCCA
>R11__coassemble_1243_pt1 | contig 14692 bp, 14 predicted proteins | sample R11__metabat2_low_PE_023 | metagenome-assembled genome bin R11
CTGGTCGGCCGCACTTGAATCTCTTTCAGCGTATATCGAATGAATGTCGCGAAGCCTTGACCATTCTGCGAAGCGGTAGCGAGAGCTGAGCTGGTCGGAGTTACCTTCCGCGGCACCGGTGCGGTTACCCACGCAAAGGTGCGTTTAGTTCTGCAATCTACAGCGCAGAACTAACCGCACGAAGAGGTGTGCGCGGAACTCGTACCGGGGATGAACAAATATTCGTCGATCCTCAAGGTCGGTTCGTCCGCCGGCGGTGTGCGCGCGAAGAAGGTGATCGCGCGCGTCCGCGAGGCGATCGCGGAGTGGGAGCGTTTCGCCGCGGAAGCGGAGGTGAAGGACGAGTTCACCGTCAAAATTTCGAATCGGTTGAAAGCGTGAAGTGACATCCAATGACTGATTTTCGCCTACCCGAGCATGAAAGTCGCACCAGGGGTTAGGGGATGTTACGAGGAAAATCACACCCTCCTTGCAAATAAATAACAATTTCCTGTTGCATTTCTGCCGAAAATATGGCACACTATTCCCCAAATAGGCAGAACGGTATCAGCTGAAGACAAATAAAGCGATGATTGAAAAAACGACAGACAGCGTAGGCGAGGAAGTGCCGAAGGCGGCGAAAAAATGGACGCCGGGTTCGGTGCCGTACGGCGTTTCGAAGTTCGACGTGCTTCGGAAGGCCGGGCGGTACTATGTCGACAAGACGGCGTATATCGCGAAATTGGAGGAGCGTGCGGATTTTCTGTTCTACGTCAGACCGCGGCGTTTCGGCAAGTCGCTTTTCATCGACATGCTCCGCTGCTACTACGATCAGAACAAGAAAGACGAGTTCCAGTTGCTGTTCGGCGATCTCGCCATCGGCAGGGAACCTACCGAAGGTGCGAACCGATTTCAAGTGCTGGCGCTGGACTTCTCGCAGGTCGGACTCGAAAGCGGCGAAGGGTGGCAGGGTAAATTCGATACCTATATGGACGGACGCCTCCGCGGCTTTCTCGACAGCTATTCCGATTTTTACAAGGAGGCGGATTTCAGCGGTCTGGACGCGGGTACCTTGTTCTCCAATATCGTCGAGTTCGGCAAGAAGCGCGGTGCCCAATATTATCTCATCATCGACGAGTATGACAATTTCACCAACGATCTCGTCGCCGGGGACGGCAAGACCGAATATCTGGAAATAACGCACAAGACCGGTTTCTATCGCAACTGGTTCAAGGCCTTCAAAGGGACGATGAACCGCATCTTCATGACGGGCGTGTCGCCGGTGACGATGGATGACTTGACGAGCGGCTTCAATATCGCCACCAACATCTCGCAGGAAGCCGGGTTCAACTCGATGATCGGTTTTTCCGAAGCGGAGTGCACGCGGCTCTACGCCGATTTCAACGGCGTCGGTGAATTCAAGGTCGAGGATCCGGCGGCGGTGGTGAAGTCCATCAAGCCGCTTTACGACGGCTATTGTTTCGCCGAGAAAAGGGTCGGGCTCGAGAGCGTGTTTAACGCCGATATGGCGCTCTACTATCTGAACACCTGGATCGCGACCGGCGAACCGCCGAAGAACATCGTCGATGCGAACATCAAGAGCGACTGGGCGAAACTGCAGATGATCCTCGACGCTCAGCGCGAGAAGGAAACCGAGGAAGACATGCTGCCGATGACGAAGGAACTCGCCGAGAACGAGAGCGTCACCTTTCCGCTGGTGGAATCCTTCTCCATCGATCACCTTCTGGACAACGAGAATTTCAAGTCGCTGTACTACTACTACGGCATCGTCACGATGTCGCATTTCGATTACGAGGGGCTGCATTTCGCGGTGCCGAACGAATGCGTGCGCCGTCAGATTTTCGATTACATGCGCAAGGCCTACGATAAAGATCCCGCCCGGGTGCGGCGTGATGAATTCGATCGGCTTTTCGCCCGCTTTGCGCATTTCGCCGAATTCAAGCCGATGTTCGCCTACCTCGCTGAAAAGTTCAAGAAGAACAGCGTGATCCGCGACGGACTCAACGGCGAACTTCTGATCAACGGCTTCATGCGCGCGTACCTGACGATGTGCGACGGGTATATGTTCTGTCCGGAACTCGAACTCAACGGCAGGAATTGCGACTACGCCTTCTTCCCGAATCGTTCGCTCATGCCGCAGATCCAGCCGCGGCACAGTTTCGTGATCGAATTGAAACACGTGAAAAAGACCGCGAGCGAAGCGGAGATCGCCGCGAAACACGAGGAAGCGCTCCGCCAGCTCGAGGCGTACTCCGTGCATCCGAATCTCCTGCCGCTTGCGGACGGCACCCCCGTTCATTTCCTCGACATCGAATTCGTCGGCCGCGAGATGATCGTGTGCGAAGAAGTGAAATTCTAATTTCAACAGTTAAAAGAGACGCCCCTCGATTGAAATGAAAACACTGATTATCGCTCTTTGCGCGGTCGAAGGATGCGGTCGATCCCTTTGTGCCGTCAACCGCGCTCCTGAAGGAAATGACAAAGGAATTTCATGATCATGACGTCGTCTGTGCATCGATTCCGTTCATGGGTGGAGAACTTCAGGAAACGTATTTCAAATTGCACGATCTCGGTTTCGACGCTTTTTCGACCGATTATCCGAGCGTGATGTTCAAGGTGATCGAGAAACTCAAAAAATGGCGCGGCGGAGAAGCCCGCGTGGATTCCTCGGTAGAATGGATTATCCCCGTGAGCGAAAAATGCAAGTGGCTGCGAAATTATGCAATTGCATTTTTGCTTTGAATAGTGTATCATACCTTATGTCGCTGAAGAGTGACGAGGCGGCGGGAAGCCGCGGCGGGATCTCCGTCGTCGAGGATGATCCGTACATTTTCGCGAACGGCACGGACAACCAGACCATCGGCACGCTCTACAAGGCCACGGGCTCGACGCGCATCGAGGCCGACTTCGCCTTCCAGGCAACGGGCAACTACAACGGACATCAGCAGATTCTCTTCGGCAAAACGGCGGTGCTGACGGCGTCCGCGCCTGATGCGATCGCCTGGCAATGGTATCGCGACGGCATCGAAATCGCCGGCGCGACCGGCGCTGACTGCACGGTCGTGTGGCAGAAGAAACCGAATGCGACGGCTGTCTATTCCGTGAAGGCTTATTTTGACGTCGGGGGAGAGACTGTCGTTCGCGACGCCTCGGCTACGGTTACATCCTTGCCGTGCGGCCTCACGATTATCATGCGATGAGGTTCACCATCCTGATCGGCTTCCGGTTCCGTATTGCTTTCATCCTATGGATTGTGTTATAATGCGCCTTGACAATTCAATTGGTGATTGGAATGCCGATCAGAAAAGCATATAGTCTGCCGTCCAGGACGAAGACCGTGGGGACGAAGAAGCGCACTGCGAAGGCGGTGCGTGAGGGTGGATTGCTGTCGTTGAGCGTGGGAGAAGATTGCGAGGTGGTGAAATGCTGAAGATTGCGACCTCGAATTTCGATTTCAAGTGTCTCCGGGAGGGAGGCGCCGTGTATGTCGATAAAACCGATATCCTCTACGAACTCATTCAGCGCGAGCCGGACGCGCAGTATTTCATTTCGCGGCCGCGGCGGTTCGGGAAGTCGCTCATGCTCTCGACTTTGAAGTATATTTTCGAAGGGCGGCGCGATCTGTTCAAGGGCCTCAAGATCGACAGGAAGAAATACGATTGGAAGAAATATCCGATCATTCACTTTTCGATGTACGGGGCCAAGGCCAATACACCCGAAAAGATTGATGCGGCATTGACGCGCATGGTGCGCTCGTATGTGCGTCAGTTCAAATTGAAGACGGAATTCAAGCATTATGATTCTTCCGGCGAATGGTTCGGGGCGATGATGAAAGCGCTGGCCGCGAAGCACGGGAAGTTCGTGGTGTTGGTAGATGAGTACGATGTGCCGTTGCAGGGAATCCTTTCCAGAGGTGAGGATGCGATCAATGCCGTTCGTGACGTGATGCACGATTTCTATGTCCAACTTAAAGACCATGTCGGAGATATTCGCTTCATGATGATCACCGGCGTGACGAAACTTACGAAACTTTCGCTGTTCTCCGGGCTTAACAATCCTATCGATCTGACTATGGAAGGTGCGGAGTGCGCCGGCCTCCTTGGTTATACTCCGCATGAAATTCAGGAGTTTTTCGGCTCGCGCATTCGTGAGCTGGCGAAGAAGAATAAGGTGACCGAGAAGCAATATCTTCAGAAGATTCTCGACTGGTATGATTCGTATCGATTCTGTCCAGATAGCGATGTTAAGGTGTGCAACCCGATTTCTATCGGCAAGGTTCTTCAGGGTGGTGTTTTTGCGAACTACTGGGCGAAGACGGCATCGGCCTCGCTTCTGGTGGAACGGATGCAGGCGATGGACATAAAGGATGTTGCGTTCGAGGACGTGCATTCGACGCGTGATGATCTGGACGTCTGTGATGCTGTTGAGATGCCGCTGGTGCCGCTTATGTACCAGAGCGGATACTTGACAATCAAAGATGTCCTCGGGAACGACGATATCGTTCTCGGAGTGCCGAATCAGGAAGTGCGCGGCGTTCTCAACAGTCTCTACTGGAAGACCTTGCTGCAGATCAAGGAGAATGATTTCAAATCGGTTGTCCGGCAGGCGGAAAAATATCTTGCCGAGGGGAACATGCGGATGTTGATCGGGCAGTCGCTGTATGCGATTTACGCCAAAATTCCACCGACCTGGCGGGTGAAATGCGAAGCGGACGCCAAGCGTCATTTCATGCTTTTCATGCAGATGCTCGGCGCTCGAACCGAACCGGAAGTGCCCTCGGCTTTCGGCTACGCCGATGCGATTATCGAGACGAAGAAGAATGTCTATGTCTTCGAGTTCAAGCTCAACAAGAGCGCCAAGGCGGCAGTGCGACAGATCCGCGAAAAGGGCTATGCCGATGAATTCATGAACGACAAGCGCCCGGTTACCTTGATCGGCATCAACTTCAAGACCGCCAAGCGCAACATCGACGAGCCGCTGATTGAGACGCTTTGAAAACGGTCCTCGTCTTCATTTCGATCTGTTTGGCGTGCGCAATCTGATAGAAAAGATTCTTGTGCAGTTCGGTATCTTATGGTTTCGGCCGATTTGCCTAGTGCGTCCGTTTTTGGTATAATAACGAAACTTATGAAAACGAATTTCAAAGGCCGCCCCGGCGGCTACAACAGCGTCGTCTGCATCAAGCAGGTTCCCGACACGTCGAAGGTGACCGGCGAGGCCATGAAGGCCGACGGCACCATCAACCGCGCGGCGTTGCCCGCGATTTTCAATCCCGAGGACATGAACGCCCTCGAGGCCGCGCTTCAGATCAAGGAAGAATGCGGCGGCACGGTCACGGTCGTCACGATGGGTCTCCCCAAGGCGTGCGACATTCTCCGCGTCGCTTTGATGTGCGGCGCCGACAAGGCGTACCTCCTCACCGACCGCGCCGCGGCGGGTTCGGACACGCTCGCGACGAGCTACATTCTCTCGCAGGCGGTCAAGAAGTTCAATCCCGACCTCGTCTTCTGCGGCCGCCAGGCGATCGACGGCGACACCGCCCAGGTCGGCCCCCAGATCGCCGAGAAGCTCGACTTCGCCGCGATCACCTACCTCGAGAAGATCGAGATGGACGGGGACTGGGCCGTCGCCACGCGCGACATCGGCACCGGCATCGAGACCGACCGGGTGAAGCTGCCCGCGCTCTTCACGGTCACCGACAAGTTCGGCGATCTCCGCCCGATGGACGTGAAGCGCGTCATGAAGTACAAGAAGGCGATGGCGCCGGTCGAGAACAACGGCGTCGCGCTCGAGGGCGACCTCGCGATCGGGCAGCTTTCCTGCGCCGACTGCGGCTGCGAGCCGAACCGCTGCGGCTTCGCCGGCTCGCCCACCAACGTCAACAAGATCGTCTCGGTCGTCCTCGCGGGCGGCGACTTCAAAGAGGTCGCCCCGACCGACGAAGGCGTCGCCGGACTCGTTGCGGAACTGGTCGCCGACCACACCATCGGATAAAACAATTTTTCGATTGATCGATTAATCGATTGCATTTGTTGATTGCGCCATTGCCTGGATTGAATTCAGAAAATCGATCAATGAACAAATAAATCAATACAATCGAAAAATCGAAGAATCGATAAATCGAAAAATCAGAAAGGCTTTACAATGCAAGATCGTACCAAGGGCGAAGTCTGGGTCTTCGCCGAACAGGAAGACGGCAAGCTGAGCGACGTTCCGCGCGAACTGCTCGGCAAGGGGCGCGAGCTCGCGGACAAGCTCGGGGTTCCGCTCGCGGCGGTTCTCCTCGGCGACGGCGTCGAGCCGCTCGCGAAAGAGCTCTTCGAGGCGGGCGCCGACAAGGTGCACCTCATCGAAGACAAGGAGCTCAAGACGTTCCGCGGCAAGGCGTACCGCCACGCGTTCGTCGAGCTCATCAAGGAATGCGCGCCGCAGATCGTCATTTTCGGCGCGACCCACATGGGCCGCGACCTCGGCCCGGCGGTCGCCTCGGCGCTCCGGTGCGGACTCACTGCGGACTGCACCGACCTGCAGATCGGCGATTACACCGATCCGAAGACGAAGGAGAGCTTCACCAACATTCTTCAGCAGATTCGTCCGGCCTTCGGCGGCAACATCATCGCGACGATCGTGAACCCTCGCAACTGGCCGCAGATGGCGACGGTGCGCGAGGGCGTGATGAAACCGCTCGAAGTGAAGCCGGGAAGAACCGGCGAAATCGTCCGTCACGACTCGCATCTCGCGGGCGTGGAGATTCCGGTCGAAGTCGTCGAGATCATCCGCAGGCATTCGAGCGTGAATCTCAAGGGCGCGCGCATCATCGTCGCGGGCGGCGCGGGCATGGGCTCGAAGGAGAACTTCGAGCTGCTCTTCCAGCTCGCCGAAGCGATCGGCGGCGCCGTGGGCGCGAGCCGCGCGGCGGTCGACCTCGGCTACTGCGAGCACGAGCGTCAGATCGGCCAGACCGGCGTCACCGTGCGCCCGGCGCTCTTCATCTCGGTCGGCATTTCCGGCGCGGTGCAGCACCTCGCGGGCATGCAGGACTCGGCGAAGATCATCGCGATCAACACCGACAAGGACGCGCCGATCTTCAAGGTCGCGCACTACGGCATCGTCGGCGACGCCACGAGCGTCATTCCGAAGATGATCAAGGCGATCAAGGGGAATTGACCGATTGACCGATTAACCGATTGACCGATTGTATTGATATATTGAATGTATAGACTGGGTGGCGCACGGGATAAATCGTTCAATAAACAAATAAATCAATGCAATCGTAAATCGGTCAATCGCAAATCGTAAATCAAGAAAGAGAGGAACAATCTTATGGCTAACTTTTACAAGGACAATCCGGATATCGCGAAGACGATCGACATGCTCGACCTCTCGGAGGTCGCCGAGCTCTGCGAAGAGGGCTTCCGTTTCGCGAAGGAATACGATTTCGCCCCGACCTCGGCCGAGGACGCGATCGACAACTACAAGCGCGCGCTCGACGTGTGCGGCGAAATCTGCGGCAACCGCATCGCCCCCACCGCCGAGGAGACCGACAAACTCGGCAACGTGCTCAACGAGGACGGAACGGTGACCTATACGCCCGGCATCAAGAAGTCGATCGAGTGGCTCGGCCGTTCGGGACTCTCCGGCTGCACGATTCCGTACTATCTCGGCGGCCTCAACATGCCGTGCACGATCCTCACCGCGACCAACGACATCGTCTCGCGCGCGGATGCCGCGCTCATGAACATCTACGGACTTCAGGGCATCGCCGAGACGATCAATTCCTTCGCCTCCGAGGAGATCAAGAAGGAATACTGCCCGAAGCTCTGCAACGGCACCTGGACTGGCGCGATGGTTCTCACCGAGCCTGACGCCGGCTCTGACCTGCAGTCGGTGAAGACGATGGCGTATCAGGACGAGAACGGCAACTGGTTCGTGAACGGCGTCAAGCGCTTCATCACCAACGGCTGCGGCGACGTTCTGCTCGTTCTCGCGCGCACCGAGCCCGGCACCACCAACGGCGCGGGATTGAGCTGCCTCCTGGTCGAGAAGTGTCCGCAGATCAAGGTGCGCCGCCTCGAGCACAAGCTCGGCATCAACGGCTCGCCGACCTGCGAGATGGTGTTCAACAACGCGCCCGCGAAGCTGATCGGCCAGCGCAAGCGCGGACTCATCACCTACGTGATGGCGCTTATGAACGGCGCGCGCGTCGGCATCTCCGCCCAGGGCACCGGCATCGGCGAGGCGAGCTACCGCGCCGCCCGCGAGTACGCTTCGGAGCGCAAGCAGTTCGGCGTCACCATCGACACCTTCCCCGCGCTCCGCGAGCTCATGAGCGACATGTCGGTCGACCTGCAGGCCGCCCGCACGCTCGCCTACTACGGCTCGAAGTCGGTCGACCTCGAGAACGGACTCACCAAGAAGTTCGAGAAGCTCAAAGGCACCCCCGAAGCCCAGGCGGTTCGCGCGCGCATGAAAAAGTACGCCGGCTTCAACAAGATGCTTACCCCGATGGCGAAGTACTACGCCTCGGAGATGTCGATGCGCGTCTCGAACGGCGCGATCGCGGTGCTCGGCGGCTCGGGCTACATGAAGGACTATCCGGTCGAGCGCTACATGCGTGACGCGCGCATCACCTCGATCTACGAGGGCACCTCGCAGCTGCAGGTCGTCGCGGCGATCGCGGGCGTCACCGGCGGACTCGTCAAGGACGTCGTCGCCGACGTCCTCGACGGCGTCGATCTCACCCCGTTCAAGACCGAGTTCGACATGGTCGCGAATCTTAACGCCCAGCTCGACTCGGCGATCGAGTTCGTGAAGAACCATCCCGAAGGCAAGGCCTATCACGACCTCCACGCGCGCGAGCTCGTGGACGGCGCGATCGCGGTCGTCGTCGGCGCGCTCTTCATCCGTTTCGCGGCGAAGTTCGCGGAAAAGAAGGTGGTGCTCGAGTACTGGCTGCAGCGCAAGTTCCCGACCGCGATGGCCGAGCTTGCGAAGGCGAAGAGCGGCTTCATCTCGTCCGTCACCGACTTCGAGGCGCTCGCCCCGGCGGTCAAGAACGTCGACTGACAAAAAAAGAAAGGCGCTTCTTTCCATGAACATGGCTTTCTTCGACAAGGCGGCGGGGTATTTCCCGGACGCGTGTTTCGAGAAGGTTCCGGATCTGGGCATACTGCTCGGGAGCGGATGGGGAGAAGCGCTTGTGATGGATGAAGTCGTAAGCCGCATCGCGTACTGCGACATCCCCGGCCTCGGCGCCTCGACGGTGAAGGGCCACGCCGGGGAGTTCATCCTCTACCGCCGCGGATCGAAACTGATCGCGGCGTGGTGCGGCCGGCGCCATTACTACGAGGGCGTCGGCTGGGAGCCGGTGGTGCTGCCGGTCGAGATCATGCGCAGAATGGGAGTGGGGAGAGTGCTCCTAACCAACGCGTCGGGCGGGATCAACCCCGCGCTTCGTCCGGGCGATTTCGTGATTCTGCGCGACCACATCAATCTGGTGGGACTGAATCCGCTCATCGGCGCCTACCGCGAGGAGTGGGGCGAGCGTTTCCCGGACATGAGCGAGGTGTACAACCGCCATCTCGCGGAGTTGCTGCACGCGGGGGCGAACCGGCTCGGGATGCGGGCGATGGACGGGGTTTACGCGTATACGTCGGGTCCGTGCTACGAGACCCCGGCGGAGGTTCAGGCCTACAAGGCGCAGGGGGCGGATGTCGTCGGCATGTCGACCGTCCCCGAAGCGGTTTTCGCGAAGGCGTGCGGCATCAAGGTCGCCGGACTTTCGCTTGTCTCCAATCTCGCGGCGGGCATTTCGCGCCGTCCGCTCGATCACGCCGAGGTGATGGCGGCCGGCGCCGAGGCGAAGCCGCGCATGAGCGCGATCATCGAAGATTTCATTTCACGGCTGTGACCCGGCTCGAAGGAGAGATCGAAGACTTCCTCGGCGCGCTCGCGCTCGAGCGGGAAATGTCCGGGAACACCTGCGAGGCGTACGGACGCGACCTCAGGTTTTTCGCCGAATATCTCAGGAGCTTCAATATTTCCGCCGCGGCCGAAGTGAAACGCGATCGCATCGAGGGCTTCCTGCGCGGCGAACGCGAGAAGGGACTTGAGTCGACAACGCGGGCGCGGCGGACGGTCGCGATCAGGATGTTCTTCCGTTACTTGAAGGAGCGCCACCGCATCGCGAGCGATCCGGCGGAATTGCTGACCACGCCGAAAAAGCATCTTGCGCTGCCGAAGCTCCTGAGCGAAGAGGAGACCTTTCGCCTCCTGGACGGCGTGAACGGAAAGGATCCGCGCGATCTGCGCGACCGCGCGATGCTGGAGCTGCTTTACGGCTGCGGACTGCGCGTGAGCGAGCTCTGCGACCTGAAGCTCGAGGACTTTCCGGCCGACGGCGAACTCGTGCGGGTGTTCGGCAAGGGATCGAAGGAGCGGGTGGTGCCGCTCGGCGGTGCGGCCGGCCGCGCGCTCGCGGCGTATCTCGCCTCGTCCCGCGGCTCGTTCGCGCGCGACCTTAACGAGCAGCATGTCTTTCTGACGCGGCTGGGGAAGAAGTTCACGCGCCAGGGCGTGTTCAAGATTCTGAAAGAGCGCGCGGTCAATGCCGACATCGATCCGAAGCGGCTCTCGCCGCACGTCTTGAGGCACTGCTTCGCCTCGCACATGCTCCAGCGCGGCGCCGACATCCGTTCCATTCAGGAAATGCTCGGCCACGCCGACATCGGCACCACCCAGATCTACACCCACGTCGACTCGACTCGCTTCATCGAGATTCATAAGCTGCATCCGCGGCATTGACGTTAAATTTGTGATCCGAGTTAAATAAAACCGCGTGGCGGATTTATGGTATAATATTCTGCAACTCAAAGGAAAGGTGAAGAGAACATGTTGATGATGACAGTGCTGGCGGCGGTCGAGCTGATCTCGCCGATGAATGACGAGACGGTGAGTCTGCTCCCCGAGAACCAGTGCACGATTCTCAAGTGCGAAACGCGCGAGGAGCCCGCGGCGGGCGCGAAGGATTTCTCCATCACCGACTTCGGCGCGAAGCCGGGCGAGAAGGCGACTGCGGCGTTCGCGGCGGCGATCGGCGCGTGCGCGAAAGCGGGCGGAGGACGCGTGAGCGTGCCGGCGGGGCGCTGGTTCACCGGCTCGATCCATCTCAAGAGCAATGTCGAGCTCAATCTCGCCGACGACGCGGTGATCGAGTTTTCGGATGATCCCGCCGACTATCTCCCGGCGGTACGCACCAGCTGGGAAGGCGTCGAATGCATCAACTACTCTCCGCTCGTGTATGCCTACGGATGCACCGACGTCGCGATCACCGGCCACGGAACGTTCGAGCCGCGCATGAAAACCTGGAAAAGCTGGTTCAGCCGTCCCCCCGCCCACATGGCGGCGACCGAGGCGCTCTACTACTGGTGCTCGACCAACGCGCCGATGGAGGCGCGGGACCTCACGGCGATGAGGGGCTCGCACATGCGTCCGCACCTCATTCAGTTCAACCGCTGCCGCGGGGTGAAGCTCGACGGCTTCAGGATCAACGGCGCGCCGTTCTGGACGATTCATCTCTACCACAGCGAGAACTGCGTCGTGCGCAATCTCGACGTGTATGCGCACGGACACAACAACGACGGCATCGACATCGAGATGACGCGCGACGTGCTGGTGGAGAAGTGCCGCTTCAACCAGGGCGACGACGCGGTGGTGATCAAGTCGGGGAGAAACCAGGACGCATGGCGGCTGAATCGTCCGTCGGAGAACATCGAGATACGCGACTGCGAGGTGGTGGACGGACACGTCCTCCTGGGAATCGGCAGCGAGATGGCCGGCGGCGTGCGCAATGTCTACATGCACGACTGCACGATGAAGGGGCAGGTCTTCAACGTGTTCTACATCAAGACCAACGAGCGCCGCGGCGGGGTGATCGAGAACATCCGCATGAAAGACTGCACCGTTACCGGCGGGGCGAAGACCAAGGCGGTGGTGGGGATCGAGACCGATGTCGTGTATCAGTGGGCGAAATATCCGACCTTCGAAGTGAAGCCCACCGTGATCCGCAACATCTCCGCCGAGAACGTCTCCTGCGGCGAGGCCGATCATCTTCTATATCTCAAGGGCGACGCGCGTGCGCCGATCGACGGCGTCACCCTTAAAAACGTCACCTGCGCGAATATCCGCAAAGAGCCGAAGGTCGTGCGCAACGCGACGAATGTCACGGTGGAATGACCGGAAATTTCAAAGCAAAGGAGTAAACAGATATGAGCATGTACGATACACTGATGGCCGATATGAAAAGCGCGATGAAGGCGCATGACATGAAGGCGGTCAACACGATTCGCGGCGTTATCGCGAAGGCGAAGGATCTCACGGTCAACGCCGGCAAGGAGATGACCGACGAGGCGGTTGTCGGCGTCATCGCCAAGGCGGTCAAGCAGCGCGAGGAATCGATCGCGCAGTTCACCGCCGCGGGACGCGCCGAGCTCGCCGAGGGCGAGAAGGTGGAGATGGAGTTTCTCAAGAAGTACCTCCCCGAGCAGCTTTCCGAAGACGCGGTCGCCGCGATCGTCAAGGCCGCGGTCGCCGATCTCGGCGCGAGCTCGAAGAAGGACATGGGCCGCGTCATGAAGGAAGTGATGGCGCGGGTCAAGGGACAGGCCGACGGCAAGCTCGTCTCGCGCCTTGTCGGCGCGGCGCTGCCGTGACCGTCGTTCGACGGAGGGCATCCTGAGTGATTGCTGCATCTGCGCAGTGGTCGACAAGGAAACGCCGGCATGAAACGACGGAATCTCGGCAAATGAAAATCTGGGTACAGCGGGTGACCGAGGCGAGCGTCACGATCGACGGCGAAATCACTGCGTCGATCGGCAAGGGCTATCTCGTCCTTTTCGGCGTCACTCATGACGATACGCCGGAAAAGGTTGACCGGCTCGCCGAGCGGCTGGTGAAGCTGCGGATTTTCGAGGACGATGCCGGCAAGACCAACCGCTCGATCGTCGATGTCGGCGGATCCGTCGCCGTCGTGTCGCAGTTTACGCTTTACGCCGACACGAAGCACGGCCACCGGCCTGGATTTTCCGCCGCGGCCAGGCCCGAGCTGGCGATTCCTCTCTACGAGCGGTTCGTCGCGAAATTGCGCGAGGCGCTCGGGACCGATCGGGTGCAGACCGGACGCTTCGGCGCCGACATGAAGGTTCGGCTGCTGAATGACGGGCCGTTCTCGGTGGAGCTCGTGGAATGATGCCGGATTGGACGCTTTCGGGAGACGAGCGATGAAAATCTCGGTGATAATTCCGGTATACAATACCGAAAAGACCGTCGGCGCGGCGATCGAGTCGGTGCTCGCGCAGTCCGAACAGGATTTCGAGGTGATCGCGGTCGACGACGGTTCGCCGGACGGCGCGGCGAAGGTGCTCGCGGAATACGCCGCGAGGGATTCGCGCGTCAGGGTGATCCGTCAGGCGAATCGCGGACTCTCCGGCGCGCGCAACACCGGGCTCGACAACGCGAAAGGCGAGTGGATCACGTTCCTCGACTCCGACGACGCGCTGCCGCGCCATGCGCTCGCGACGTTTCTGAAGGCGGCGGAAGCCGCGGGCGTCGATATCGTCGTCTCGGTAGGTCCGGTGGACGTCGAAAGCGAAGAAGCGAAACGCGCGGCGGTTGAAGTCGCGGTGCCGGCGGCGCAGGGCGTGAAGATATCCGAAACTCCGCTTGAGACGGTGATCGCGGGCAGAAGAATGCGCTCATCGGCCTGGAACAAGTTCTACCGCCGCGGGGCGATCGGCTCCTTGCGGTTTATCGAAGGCATTTATTTCGAGGACTGGCCGTTCGTGACCACGATTCTCGGCTCGGTGAAGAAAATCGCGGTAGTGAAGGCGCCGTGCTATGTTTACTCTAAAATTGGCGAATCGATTGTGAGAAGCGGCTTCAACGAGAAGAAGGCCGAGAGTTATTTGATCGGAATTCGCACGGTCATGAAGAATTTCGCCGGCCGTTCCTTGGCAAAAACCGCCGCGAAACGCGCGGCGCTCGCCGCGGCGATGCTGATCAACAAAATCTCGAAGAGCAGGGACGGCGGCAGTTCGTGGAAATCGAAGGCGATTGCCTCGCTGTCGGAAGTTTTCCGCGAGTTTCCGCTCGTAAAGCATTATCTTCCGTTCAAATCCCGCTTCCGCTGGTGGCGGATGACTCTGGAGTTTACCCATTTTTTTTCGGTGCGAAAGTTGACTTCACCCCGATAAAATAAGGGCGAAGTGGATTTCCGGAAGTATAATGGGCGTTTCCGGCGGAGTGTGATTAACTCCGACCAGCGCAGCTCTCACTACCGTTTCGCCGAATGGCCAAGGCTTCACGACATTCATTCGGTATACGCTGAAAGAGATTCAAAGGCGGCCGACCAGTTTCTTTAAAGCAGTTTATGACATACGGTATGGCCTTCTTACAATGCATTTCGACACGTTGGCTTGTCTGAAACTTCAGCGGAAATTGGTTGACTGTCGCGAAGCAATTTCAACCGGCGAAGCGGTAGCGAGAGCTGCGCTGGTCGGAGTTGAAAATCGCGCGGCGGCAGGGCTGGTCAAATCCGGCCGGGGCAAAAATGGGCGTAGATTGCAGAACTAAACGCACCTTTGCGCGGGTAACTGCACCGACGCCGCGGAAGGTAACTCCGACCAGCTCAGCTCTC
>R11__coassemble_1257_pt1 | contig 14635 bp, 9 predicted proteins | sample R11__metabat2_low_PE_023 | metagenome-assembled genome bin R11
AGCTGGTCGGAGTTACCTTCCGCGGCGTCGGTGCGGTTACCCGCGCAAAGGTGCGCTTAGTTCTGCAATCTACGATTTTGTTTTTAGAACTTGTAACCGAAATTGAGTCCGATCACGTGACCGGGATCCCAATCATGGGTCGACGACGATTTCTTGATCTGGAGGTGATAGAAGACGTCGAGTCCCCAGTGCTCCGAAAACGAGAACTTGAGGCCGGCACGAATCCACTGCAGATCAAGCTTGTCGTTCGTGCGGACGTGTTTCGCCGGCTTGCCGTTATCGAAGAAGAATTCATAAGAGGCGAACGGCCTAGCCTTCCAATCGGTCTCGAGTCCGACCGGCTTCAGGATGTCGGGCGCGATGACCTGGAAGCGGCTCCGCCAACGGAAGAAATCGAGGTTGCCGCCCTCGAACTCCCGCCAGATGAAGCGATAGCGGTTCGCGAAATTCCAGCCCTCGAATTTGTACTTGAAGTTGGACTCGATTCCAAGCCGCAGCTCGTTATTCCATTCGTGTCCGCCGTCCGACTTTTTCGCGCGGGCATCGACCCAGTGGACGTGGGGTCCGAAATCAAACCAATCGACCGGCGAGTAAAGGAGTGTCGCCTGGGTATGCTCCTCGATAAGCCGTTTAGAATCGAAACGCGATTCCTGCGCCGAATGCACCCTTAACGTTTTCGATTCATTCAACGCGCCGTAAACGCTGGCCGCGGTCCAGACGCCGGGCTTGTTGTTGTCATCCGCAAATGCCGCGAGACTGATCGCCGCAATCACCACCGACAAACTTATTCTGCCATTCATACTGTTTTATCCTTTCTTTTTCCCGCCACGAAGCCGTCACCATTCGTAACTCACTCCCAGGGACACAATCAGTTGATCCGTGCGCTGGGAATTGCCGCGACGATGACGCTCGCGCACCTGCGCCCGTCCATCCGGATCCACGCAATCATAGCCGGAAATATCAAAGCTGAAGGCGATGCCGGTATCGAACTTGTAGGTCGCGCGAGCACCGTAGCGGACCGAAACGAGCGAGTTGCCGATCCGACGGTCTTCGCGCAACGCCCCGAAACGGGCGTCGTTCCACCGCCGCGAGCCACCGTAGGCATTCAGGTACGGCCGCAGCGAAAGCCCTTCCCAAACCGTGAAACTGTGGCTTAGCGATGTCCGCAAATAGGTGCCGAGCCGGTCGACGACACGGATCTCCACCGCCGGGGTGACATACGGATTCTCGACGCTCGCGTTATACGTCCATTCCCGGTAACTGTGGTCGGATACCCCGCGGTACTCGTTGCGATAACCGGGGAAAGTCACCCAGATCATGCCAAGTCGCTGATTGAGCGCCCAATCCTCCGCAAACTTCAATCTATAACCGTAGAACGCATACGGATCAGATTCATACATCGCCGCGCGATGCTTCCGGGAATTAGGCGTGTCGATGTCGCTCACCGCCCACCAGCCGACAAGCAGATATCCGTATGCGGAAAGCTGCTGCACCGCATCCGCTTCGTAGTAGTAATTCCAATGGCGAGTGGTGGCCTTGCCAAGCGAGAAGAACACCGGGCTCACGTCCGCCATCAGATAATACGTCCGCTCCCACTCGTTCGTATCCGCCTCCGCGGCGCAAGTGCCGATGATGCCCAGAACCGCCGCCGCCACCAGAGAGTAAATACGCTTTCCCATGTCGCTACTTCGTCACCTCTTCAACCGACCCACCCTGCACTGATCCGGGCAGGGTGGCATCCATCGGTCTGCCCCGGCGCTGACGCGAAAGGAAATCGAGCCCCGCGGGATAGTTTCCGCCGTGGCCGCCCTCGAAGAGCGTCAGCCGCGCATTTGCCGCCGTCGCCCTGAGATGCACGCGGATATCCGGTCCGTAAAACGGATCTTCGCCCTTGAACCGCAAGTGCTCGGGCACCTTCTCGTTCGCCTCGATAAAGGCGATATCCGTCTCGGCAATGCGGTCTTTTTCCTTGGACAAAGCATTGAAGGCGCGAATGGCGTGTCCGACCGGAACCGATCCGCGGTGTCCGTCGTGAATGCCGGTGGCGATATAGACGGGCAGCCCCGCCGCCCGCGCCCTTGCAAGATGCGTCAGCGGCGAACGCGCCGCATATTCCGCCGGACGCTCCGCCGGGAGTCCCCCGCACGCCGCGGCGATGTTGTCCGCGTAATGGTTGCGGCGCAACGTCGAATCGCCATGCCAGCGGGCAAGGTCGGTGATCGGACAAAACGCCGCCGCTCCGGCGAACACCTCGGGATGACGGCCCGCCATCAGCAGGGACATGTATCCGCCCCCCGAACCGCCGATGATGTAAACCCTGTCCGCATCGATCTTCCTCGCCGCCTTCGCCCACGCGATCACGTCCAGGATATCCTGAACCGCCAATTCGCCGCCGCACGCCTCGGGGCGAACGTTCGGTCCGCGGTAATTCGGATAGACCATCGCCCACCCGTGCTCCCGGCAGTAATCAAGCACCGTCCGGGCGGGCGTATTCCAATGACAGCTCGCACCCCAGGAATGCAGCGCGACGACGAGCGGAACGGCCTCGGCACTCTCGGGCTCGTACCAGTAAAACGGCTGCATCGTACCGTCTTTCGTGCTGCGGAACGTGCGATAGCGCGCCCTCCATTCCGGCTCGAGCGAAAGATCCCGCTTCGCTTCGGGATGAATCAATCCCGGAATCTCGCCCGCATCATTGATTCGCTGCGAGAGCCTGAGCTTGCGGATCCTGCCCTTGAAGAAGCCGCGGTCGCGCACGGGGAAGCCGCCGATCATCGCCCCCATCGTATTCTTCGCCGGCATCGTTATCGGAAATTCGATCGTCTTCACCCCGTCCTGCCAGACGACGATCTTCTCGGCATCGTTCACCAGCTTCACCTGCGTCCAGCGATCGGTCGGCAATTCGGCGCCGCGCACCGATTTCGACGAACCCGACTCCCAGAAGGCCGCGGAAAGACACCCGTTCCCCCGAGGTCGAAGAGTCCGAATAAGTTCGCCCAAAGCGAGCCGCGATGCGAGAAATCCGGTGCCGGCTTCACCTCCAGTTCCAACGTGCATCCGCCGAAGGTCGGCCACGCCTCGCAAGGCACGTTCGCGAAATCGTCCTCGCCGTCGAATTCGAGCGACCAGGTTCCGTCCGGCTCCTGCACGCGCTTCGGCAGACAATCGTCACGGGTGTCGAGAAAGGCCGCGCAGGGCTTGTCCACCGCCCCTTCCGTCCGTGCGCCGCGATTCCAGAGATTGGCCGACGAATAGGGCCCGCCGAGAAGTCCGAACCAATGACGCTCGCCGGAAGCGACGCCCATCACGTTGCCGGCATCCGGAGAGAAATCCCACGCCAGCTCGGGAATCCTCGCGGCCGGAAGTTCCAGCGTCTCGGCCCGCTCCGTCATCGCGTTCCACAGGCGCATCTTCGCCGTCGGTTCCGGCGCCTCGCGGACGATCGGGCGCGAATACCAGACCTTGCCACTCATGGTCACCGCCTGCACGTGATACATCATCGACGCGCGATCAGCATCCGCTTCGACGTCGAACGACACCCTTTTGTCATCGGCCACGGACGGATACCGCGCCTGACGCCTGAATCGCGCGACCGTCACCTGCATCGACTTTTTACTCGTGCCGACGGAGTAAGCCAATCGATCGAATGCCGCCTTAAGCGGAATCTCCCCCTTGAAACCGAGTTCGGAATACTCGACCGCGAGACTCGCGTTTTCCAGTTTCGACTTCGGTACGCGCAGATAGATGCTCGGCGAGGCATGCTCGTTGATGTCATCGCAGGTGAACGACTCGCCTTTCGTGACATCGCCCAGATAGTACCATTCCGCCTCGGGAACGCCGGCCACCGTATACGAATAAGGCCGCTCACCGGGTTTGAGCCGGTGGCGTCCCGCGACGATCGGCGAAATCTGGAAGACTGCGTATTCTTCATCTTCGCGGAAGCGTTCCTCCGCCGCGCCGCGCTTGCCTTGAATATACTGGATGCAGCCGTTGCCGCAAAGCATCGCGTAGCGGATCGGCTCCGGCGATACGAAAGCCGCCTTGACCCGTCCGCCTTCCATCGTGAACGAGGCCTCGCGCATCGGAATGATGTCGCGGACCGGCTGCTTGACCGCAAGATGATTCCAGGTGTTCGCCGGCGCGAGGTCGATCGGATGAAGCCCGTCCGCGAAGTTCGTGACCACCCCGTCCTTCCGCCAGACGAGCCGGACGCGCGGCGCCCGCGCCTGATGCGAGAGCGCCGCGGAATCAAGCTCCCAGCGCGCCTCGGCGAGCGTCGCTTCATCCAGCGTTTTCGCCTCGAGCGTCTGCAGCGCGCGGCCGTTCTCATCCGTCAACTGAACGGCGACTTCCAGCGCACCCTTCCGCACCCCGTCCGGCACGTTCAGCACCTCGATCGACAGACGTTCGCCGGGCGACAGGCACTTGCGGTAGGTGACGATCAGATTCGGCTTCGTGAAATCGTCGCCGGCAATCGGCTCGACAGGACGCTTCTTGAACCTCGCCGAATAGTAGCGCACGATGCGCCGGTAGGCGTACGAACTGTAAAGCGAGGGCATGATCAACGTGTTTTCGTTATACTCGTCCCACTCCGGAATCTGAATATAGTCCGGTTCGAACCTGAGCGCCAGCTCGAAATAACCCCGCAGCGTTCGCGTGCAGTCTTCAAGGCAATTATACCCCCGCATGTACGCGTTCATGTGACCTTTGAACGAGGCGAGTCCCAGCAGCTTCTTCCCCTTGAACTCCGGCTCGTCGAGCACGGATCTCATGATCGACCAGGCGATTTCAAAAAACTGAACGTTGGCCACGCGCTCCGATTTCTCGGTGCGGGTACAGATTGCAGACGAACTCAGCGAAACACCGTCCGCCACCCGCGCCCAGGAGCGGACATACTCGGCCATTTTCGCGCGTTCCCTGGAAGTGAGCTCACCGTTCTCGGCAAAGGAATCGCGCCACTTTAGCAGTTTCGAAACGGTGACGCAGAAGAGAAATTTGTCACCGAACCGCTCCCTGATGGCATCACGCGTCCCGGCGAATTGAGCGGGGGTGATCTTTTCATCCGTGTTGTAACCGACAAGCATTATCTTGCCGTCGTGAACATAGTTGCACGGATTCTCGAGCGCCTTTTCAAGCGTCGGAACGAGTTTATTCTTCCAGACTTTATCCTTGTCCTTGGGATACGAAACTATCGGCACGGCGAGCGTCCCCTTTTCCGTGGTGTTGGTACCCGCCGAGAAGAATCGCGCATCCCGGCCCCCGAAAACGCAAACGCCGTCCATCCCGTAACTGCGCACCAGGTCGAACGTCCGCACGCAATCCGCCTGCGACAGATACTTGCCCCAGCCGCCCAGATAGTCGACCTCCGCGCCGTCCGCGTCCCACGGCAGATCCGGCTCGACCAGCAACGGCTGATCCGGATACCGTCCGAGATAGCCGCGCGCCTGTTCACGCCACGGATAGAACTGCGTCTGCACCAGCATCAACGTCTCCGGCAGCACTTTGGCCTCGACCGTAGCCGTAAGTACCGCCAGCAAAGCGAAAACGGCATACCGTTTCATATCAATTCCTTCCTTTCTCGACATTCATGACGGGCGTTCGTTCCGTCACCCGGAAAGCGCAATCCTGAACCGTCACCGCCCCGACATCGTCCGAAACGACGGCCGGACGCGTCTCGCCCTCGCCGCAGACCTCGACCGTCACGTTCTCGAGCCGCACGTTGTTCGCATGGCGCGAATAAAGGAAGTGCGAAGGCATGGGCCCCCCGAAAATGCCGGCGCCGGGATAGCCCGACTCGCGCTCCTCGAAGAAGAGATGCCGCCAGTCGATCGGCTCGGCGAGCGCTTTCATCTTGAAGGACGAATCGCGTATCGTCACGCCCGAAATCTCAAGCCCGGGCACACCGCTGATGAAATTGCCGACGCCGCAAAGCGCACTATCCGTCATGCGAATGCGCTCGAGCGTGATATTCCGCATCGCCGAGCGCGACCAATTTTCCTGTCCGCGACGCCTTCCGAGCCGGAAAACGATCGGCACGCAGACGCCCTTGCGCATCGTGATATCGCGCACGCGCACGTTCTCGAGAATGCCGCCGTCCACCATCAGAAAGACGAGTCCGCCGGTGCCGTGTCGCGGATCGTCGAGTCCAGGCCATTCCGGCCGGCCGACATTCTTACGCCAGAAACTCGCGGCGCGGGCGACGATTTCGCAGTCGTGGATATCGTAGTCGCGCAGCACGCCTTCCGTTTCCGTTCCGAACTTGATATAGCTCGCGTTCGACGACACGCGGCAGTTCCGGATCTCGACTTTTTCCGACACCCAGTCCGGATCGAAATTCTTCATGACGATCGAGTCGTCCTCGGAAACGATGTCGCAGTCCTCGATCAGCGCGTTCGACACGCAGAGGTCGAGTCCGTCATTGTTGTAGTTCGAGATCGCGCGGATCTTCACGCCCTTCACGTGTACAGTGTCGCAGCGCCGCAGAAAGCAGGTCCAGAAAGCGGGATTTTCCAACTGCACCTCGCTGATTTCCACTCCGCGGCAGTCTTCGAAATAAATATTGCGCCAGCGGACCGCCCTTTTCGTCGTCTTCGGTTCGCTCTCGCCGCCACCGTCGATGACGCCCCGTCCCACGACGGCGATATTCGTAGCCCCGTAAGCGACCAGCACGCCCGTCCGCTGCAATTCGGCCTTGAGACCCGGCTGCCAGCGGTAGAGCGAATAGTCGTTGACGGCGGCGAGCCGCGCGCCTTCGGCGAGCTCCAGCGTCACGTTGCTCTTCAGTTCGAGTTCGGCGACGGGATGAACCCCCGCCGGCACGACGACGCGTCCCCCGCCCGCTTCGCTCGCGGCGTCGATCCGCGCCTGCCAGTCGGCGGTCTCGTTCACGATGACGTCATTCTCGAATTTGAATCCGTCGATATTCTCGACGCGACCCGTGCCGCGGCTCGCCTTCTTCACGCGGCAGTTCCGCATCACGATGCCCCGCGGCGGCATGAGTTCGTCGCCCAGCAGATCGTAGGCGTACCAGGCCTCGTCGCAGGTGACGTTCTCGATCGTTATGTTTTCGATCGGGGTCAGAAACGGCGAATCGACCTGATTTTCGGCGCGGGAGGCCTGATAGGTGCTGTAGATTTCGAAAATCGAATTCGTCGCCCGCCGCACGTCGACATTGCGCACCTTGATGTTGCGCACGTAACCGCCGCGGGCACGGTTCGTCTTCACCCGCACCACTTTCCAGACCTCCCCGGTCACCCTGCAGTCCTCCAACGTCACGTTCTCGATGCCGCCCGAGAGTTCCGAGCCGAGTGCAAGCAGGGTGTGTCCGTTCGCCACCGTGCAGTTGCGCACGACCACGTTGCGCGTCGGACGGTTGCGGCGGCGGCCCTGTTCGTTCTTGCCGCTTTTCATGCAGATGGCATCGTCGCCTTGATCAAGACAGCAGTTCTCGATCAGCGCTCCGTTGACGGACTCAAGATCGATGCCGTCGTTGTTGGCGCCGAGCGCCCTCGAATCAACTCCGCGCACCGTCACGTCGTCCGTCGAGGAAAAGTGCATCGTCCAGGCCGGACTGTTGCGGATACGGATATCCTCGAGCCGCACTTTCGCGCAGTTCACGAACTGCAGAAAGCACGGACGCTTCACCGTCTTGCGGTTCGCCATCCAGTAATCCGTCTCCGCCCGCAGCGTTCCCCTGCCGGTCACCGCCACATTCGTCGCCCCGAAGGCGCCCACCAGCGGCGAGGGACGCATTTCCATGAGCCCCTCGTAGACGCTCTCGCGCAACGGATACAGCGACGGCTCGTCCGGAAAGACGAGTTCCGCGCCCTCTTCGAGATGCAGCTCCACATTGCTGCCGAGTTCAAGCGCGCCCGTGCGCCACTCGCCGGCGGGAATGACGACCCGTCCGCCGCCATCATCCGCCACGCGTTGGATTTCCGTTTGGATATCCGTCGCGAACGGGGAGGTGAACGCGGCGAGCGCAGCAAGTAGCACGATGTTCATCAGAGGCGTCCCCGAGATTTACTTGAAGGTGATTTCATAGCCGAAACCTTCGTAATTTCCGCCGGCCACGATCATGTCGGCGTATTCCGAAAAAGCGCCGCGCTCCTCGGTGTGCGTATGGCCGCAGAGGATGGCTTTCAATTGCTTCTGCTGTTCCAGCCAACGGTAAAAAGCGTCCGTCTTCTCGTCATAAGTGCCCCAGATGTCATTCTCGAGCGGCTTGACGGCGGCGATCGCCTCCGGTGTAGCACCCTGACCGGCGAGAATGCGCCGTTTGGTTTCGGCGCCGAGCTGACGGAAATGCTCCGGATACTTCTGGGGAATGTGGCACATCAGCACCACGGGAAGGCCCTTCTCGAACTCTCGCCGCAGACCCTCGATTGTCTCGGCGCGCAGGTTCTTCTCGCCGTTGTCGAACGCGACGAAATTGACGCCGTTGATCACCCGCGACGCAACGGTCAAATCATTGCCGATAACCGTGCGCACCCGGGCGCGGGCCTGTTCGGGCGTCAGTGCGCTTTCCCGTCCGGCCGAGGTGTGATACTCGTGATTCCCGAGCGCGTAATAAAATTCGCCGCCCTTAAGGAGACGCCGCAGAACCGAGACATTGCCCTCGGTATTCCAGTCGAGAAGATCGCCCGTATGCAGAATCGGGAGTTTATTCCGCTCGGCGTAATCCAAGGTCGCGCAGAACGAGGTCATCGCCTGCGGGAAACGCACCCACCGGCGGCCGAAATGGCTCTCCTGCTCCGGATTGCCGTAGAAGTCCGAAACATCCCAGAAATTGAGATGCGTGTCGGAGACGTGCAACGCCTTGAACGGCGCCGTCGCCCCGACGTCCAGTTCGAGCGGCGTCAGTTTCAGCGCGGTTTCACATCCGCCGCCGCGGATCGGCGTGATGCAAAGCGACCGCGCCGCCTCCGCTCCCAAGGCGGGCAGCAGCCCCGCCGCCCCGGCGGAAAAGAGAAAACCACGTCTCGTCATGTTCATGATAATCCTCCTCTCAGGCATTGGCCCCGGAAATGAACGATCGCCGGTAAAGCACCTCCATCGACTCGTCTTCGTTCGACAGCACGAAGAGTTCGAAGGCGCCGCCACCCGGCGCGACCTTGAAGACGACATGCCCCTGCGCGGGCAGGAAATCCCGAAGGAAAGCCTGTCCGGCGAAGGCCGCGCGCTTGGCCGGCGGCAGAAATCCGGGCAGGATGACGCGCTCGCCCGGATACAGTTCGCGCGACGCCATGTTCACCAGATTCCGCTCGGTGATCTGGTTCGGACTCCACGTGCTGCTGAAATAGACCTGCGCCCGGACGGCGCGGCAGAACGGCGCGCCCATCGAGGTCGGACAGCCGTGATGGTTCATCTTGCAGATGTCGACGGCGCCGACGACCGGCGCCAGCCGCGCTTCGTGGTCCGGGAAATCGATGTCCCCGCCGAAATAGGCCGAGAAGCGTCCGTAACGAATGCGGAATCCGAGCGACAGGGAATTCTCCACCACCTTGCCCTTCAGCTGCGGACGCAGCTCGGCGTACCGCGGACGATAATCGATCACGGACGAATTGCCGTCCCAGTAGAGTCCGTTGGCGAAGAGATTGCGGATCTCAAAGTCGGGATAACGCCCCGGATCGCGCAGAAGCGCGATCTGGTTTTTCGCCCCGACCTTGAACGCGTGCGGAATCATGCCGCAGCGCTTCTGCATCAGAGGCAGCCAGGCGCGCATCATCGCGACGGAGTCCGCGTCGAAATTGAGATCGTTCGCGGCGGGATCGGCGGGATACTGGTGATCGAAATAATGCCGAAAGCCGAAATCCTCCGCGAATCGCGTCACCCCGCAGACCGCGCGGCCGTCCGCCGTCTTCTCGGAGCGGAGCGACGGCTTGCCGCAGTGATCGGCGTGCCAGTGCGTGAGTACGAAATAATCCAGCGTCCGCTCGTCGACAAGCCGCCGCACGTAACGGCTGACCCATTCGCCGCCCAGCCGCTCCGCACTCGGCCGACGCGGAATGTCGGGGAGATATTTCTCGCGATACATATCACCGCAGTCGAGCAGCATCGTGGTGCCGTCCGGAAGCCGGAAGAACGTCTGCTCGCCGACCCCGGTCTGAATGAAGTGAATCTCCAGCTCGCCGGCCTTCCAGCGCGGCAATCCGCCGACAAAGGCCTTGGCCGCGCCGCCGATGACGGGGAAGGCCGCGAACGCCGTCATTCCGGACAGCATGCTTCTGCGCGTCATCAGATTCGTTTTCATCGCTCACCCCTTCCCGTGATCATATTTGTCGCTGTTCACGGGCGAGAACGACCGCTTCGGCGCGGTTGGACGCACCCAGAACCGCAAAAATCGATCTCATGTGCGCCTTGACGCAATCGAGCCCCACCCCGAGCCGCTCGGCGATGTCGGCGTTGGTGAAACCTTTCGACACAAGCGTGATGACTTCGCGCTGACGCTCGGTCAGCTGCGGCAGATCCTCGCGCTTCTCCAGTTCCCGCGAGATTTCGGCGTCGATCACCCTGCCGCCGTCCATCACCGATCTTATCGCTTTGACGAGTTCGCCGTCGCCGCAGTCCTTCACCAGCGCCCCGTCGGCTCCGGCCTCGAGCGCCTCGCCGACCTCCTTGGAGGTCGCATAGCTCGTAAAGACCACCACCTTCACCCCGGGAGCGACCGCTCGGATGCGCCTCGTCGCCTCCACGCCGTTCATGCCGGGCATCATCAGATCCATAATTACGACATTGGCCCTTGACTCCGTCACCGCCTTGACCGCCTCTTCGCCGTTCTGGGCGCGTCCGACGACTTCGAAATCGTCCTCCAGCGACAGAATCGTCTCCAGACCCATTCTCACCACCAGATGATCGTCGGCGATGACTATTCTCGTTTTCCGTCTGTTCATGATTTCCACTCCTCGATCTTGAGAGTCGCCACCGCTCGCGTTCCCCCGCCGGGCGTCGATTCGATCTGCAGCGCGCCGTTGAATCCGGCCAGCCGCTCCCGGATGCCCTGCAGCCCGAAATGACCTTCCGCCGGACCCACCGCCGTCGCCGGGTCGAAACCCGTGCCGTCGTCGCGGACCGAGAAACGGACCGTTCCGTAGCGCAGTTCCCCGGCGACGTCAATCCGCCGCGCCCTTCCGTGTCTTACGGCGTTGGATGCGAGTTCTCTCACGATCGTCAGGACGGCATGCACCGCGGATTCCGACAGCACCTTGCGCTCCACGTTGAACCGCACCTTGATTTTCACCCCTTCCGGCTGATTCGAGAGCACCCGCGCGATCGCGGCGGTCATGTCGTGGTCTTCGAACAGATGAGTGCGCAGATCCCAGATGCAGGTGCGCAGATCATGCCGGCACCTCGCGAGCAGCTGCCGCGCCATCGCGAGCAGCCGACGCCCCGCGTCGGCGTCCTCGAATCCCTTGCGGGAAAGCGCCTCCAGCTGCATCGACACCCCGGTCAGCGTCTGCGATATGGAATCGTGCAGCTCCACCGAAAGGCGCGTACGCTCCTCCACCTTGAGCTGCGTCAGCGACTCCTGAAGTTCCGAAGCCGCGAGCTGCTTCGCCAGTCGCTTGGCGGTGCGCTTGAGCGTCAGGTTCCAGGTCACCACCGAGAAAACGGCAAAAACCAGCAAGGCGACGAGCGACCACACCCGCCGGTACGTCCACCAGGGCGGCTTCGCCGTGACCGTGATATCCGCGGCGTTCCCGGGCGTCAGCACGAACCGGCGGAACGGCGGAAATCCTTCGATGTCATCCTTGTATTCGAATTCACAGGTGAGCACGCCGCTCACCGCCGCGCGCGCACCCGTCGCCGGGAGTTCGGCGTTTGCATCCCTGAGCCCGGAGACGTCGACGTACACTCTGTCCTTGCCCTCGGACAAGACGAGCTCTTCCCCGCCGGAATCTTCGACAAGCCCTTCCATTCGCACATACCGGTTGCGGCTCTCGGTATTGATCCGGCGCCGCCCGTCTTTCCCCATGAAAAGACTTCCAATGGTAAGCCACTTCGCTTCCTCCTCGACCGCGCTCTCATGATCGTGAGTCGCCTTGCAGGGTCTCGTCCTCGCCATGACGCCTTTGATCACCAGCGGATCAAGCATCGGAAATGCCGCGACTTCAATGTATTCCCCCGCCTTCGGCAGCTGAGTCCCCTGTCCGGTCTCCAGAGTGAGAATGCGTTCCCGCTCATCGACTTTCAGGAAGAAGCGCGACCTGCCGACGGCGACCACTTTTCCGCGACAGGAAAAGCGATGAAAGCCGACATCGCCGGTCGGCGGGATGTCGCGGCCGGAAAAGATATCCGCAGGGGCGCTTTTCAGAATTTCCAGCTGCCCGCGCTCGTGGAGGAATCCGCCCGAACCGAGAATGCGATGAGAGGATCCCAGGGGCTCGGCGATCATCGTCACCGCGATCTCGGCATCCACCAGTCGTTCCCAGTCCGCATCCGGCATAATCCCGCGCTTCGCCGCGATATGCACGCACCCCTCCGCCGAACGCAGCCGCAGCCACAACCAGTCCGGCGAAAACTCGTCCTTCTCCGCCGAGAAGAGCACGCCATTCACGCACACCCGACGAAAATCGCATTCGCCGCGCGCGACCGCGCCGGGCGATGCCGTCACCGGCTCGGGCAACGGACGGGAAGCGACTTTTGTATATGTCGTCCCGCGCAGCTGGTGGTAGGCGAGATCGCCCGATGCCTCGATCACGTCGCCGGGCGGCGGCGGTTCAACGCCTTTGGCGAACGACACTTTCGCGCCGCCGCCATTTTCAAAGCGGATGATGCATCGGCCGCCGGACTCGCCAAGTATCTGTCCGCGGAGGTTCCGCACCTCCGATGCGGACGCGCCCGACGCCGCGATGACTGCAGGGATAACCCACCACCATTTCATCAGCGGAAAATCAACAGAAGCCCCTGGGTGGGGAAGCCGGAATTTTCCACCGCGCCGAGATCGACCTTGCCGTCGGTTGTGCGCGGATGCTGATAGTAGTCGTAGTTGTAGCCGTTCTCAAGATAGTCGAGCGCGGTCGGATAATCATCGTTGATATATTCGACATTGCCTTGACCGATGCCGAGATTGCTCCGGACCGGCGCATAGTTCGCCTTGACCCTGAGTCCCGTCGCCAGACTCGCGTTATCGGCCGTCGACTGACATTCATCGTTGAACGTGTTGTCACTGCCGTTCCATTCGCGATTGATGTAGGTGCGGTAGAACACGTTGTCATCATGCACGCCGTTTTCTCGCAGGATAAGGCAGTTCTTGACATTCTTGATCTTGCGCACCGCCTTCGCGCTGCCGTTCACGAACGTGCAGTTGACCGCCACGGAATCGTTGTAAAGATCGTAGTTGGTGGATGAAGTGCCGTTGCCATCGAACACGCAATTGTAACAACGCACGTTTCTCCCCGCGACCCCGGTGTTGGAACCGCTCTTGCCGCAGTCTTTGAAAAGCGTGCGGACCACGTTGGCGTAGACGCAGCCGGAGCCGTGCCCAGTGCAGCCGATAATGGAGCAATCCGCCACCAGACCGCCGCGGCTCCATTTACCGGTCTCGTCATCGCACACATACGCCGCGACGCCGCCGCCGTAAGTGCCCTTGCCGTTACGAAGCGTGAAGCCGATGAGACGCGAGGTCGCGCCGGTCATACGGACGCAGCGGATCGGGTCCGTGCCCTCGTCGCCGCCGCCGGTCGCAGCGCCTTCGATGATCGTCGTGTCCTTGCCGTCGGTAGAGCGCAGGGTGACGCCGTCCGGAACGATGACGCGCGCGCATTCATTGGAGCTGTCGAGCTGCCAGCCGCTGTCGTAGGTGCCGGGCTTCACCCAGACGGTGTCGCCGCTGTTGATCGTCACCGTGCTGAAAAGCGCGCTCAGCGTCTTCTTCGCGGCGCCTTCGGCAAGACCGCTGTTGTCGTCGCTGCCGCCTACCGCGTCTACATAGCAGCTCTTGATCGCGGGCTGATAATGAATGGTCACGTTCTGCCCGATCGCGTTCGGATAATCGCTCGCCGTGTAATCGCCGTAAGCTGCAACCGCCGCGCCGTTCACCTTGAAATCGGTCGTGGTGACGGTGACCGCCAGCGATTCGGACGAGATGAGGCTGCCGTCATACAGCGAGACTTCCGCGATCGAGTCGCCGAACGGCGACTCGGTGACCCCGCTCGCAATGGTCAGCGCCGCCCCGGTCACCCCTTCGGCGCCGACGGTGAGCTTCGAGATGTTCTTGAAGGTGGCGCCGCTGTTCAGCTGCAGGGTTCCGCCCTTCGCCCAGAGGCCGCCGGTCGTGAGCGAAGCACGCGAGCTCAAGATATGCCCGAGACCTTCGCCGTCCTTGATCAGCGTGATCTTGCCGTTGATCGGGCAAGGGCAATCAGGATAGCTGCTCGCCGTGCCTTTGATCGTCATGTTGACCGGATCCTCCGAGGTGAACGAACCGGCATAATTGATCGTACCGGAGGAGCTCTTGTACACCTGCTGGATGATCTGGTCGGCGAGAAGCTTCACTTCGCCGTTGCCCTCGACATCCTTGGCCGCGCTGTCGCTGGAGAGGTACAGGAGCAGTTTAGGCGTGGTCTCCAAAGCATTCTCGTGACTGAGCACCAGCGTGTGATAACCGAAATAAACCGCGGTGGAGATATCGTTG
>R11__coassemble_1294_pt1 | contig 14316 bp, 10 predicted proteins | sample R11__metabat2_low_PE_023 | metagenome-assembled genome bin R11
CGACAACAAGGCGGGGACCAGGGCGGCGAGGATGAAGGAGATGATGCCGGTTGCGAAATGGCGGGGGAGAGCGCCGATCATCGCCCGATAGTCGATATGAATCGATGAGCAGTCGAAGCACGAGTACAGATACAGTCCGAACGAAGTCACCGCATTCACGAGCCGCCACCCCAGTCCCGCCTCGAACACGTCCACCGCCGCCGCGTCGCTCGGATTCATCTGCGATGCATACGCCAATATTGCCGTAATCGCCGCAATCCCCACGAAAGGCAACAATTTCCAATCGAAAAATCTCCCATGGGGACAGTCCCCTTCGGCCGAGGGACAGTCCCTGGTAAAACGAGCGACAAGCCAGAGAATGAGCGGCAGGCACATCGCGCTCGGCTTGGAAAGCGAGGCCATGACGGCGAAGATGATCGAGAAGGCATAGGGGACAGTCCCCCGGAGGCGCAGGTGCTGGAGGTAGGAGAGTATCGAGAGCAGGGCAAAAAAGGTCCAGAGCTCTTCCTTGCGCGAAGCGATCCAGACGACCGCCTCGGCCCGAAGCGGATGGAGCGCCCACAATAGCGCCGCAGCCGCCGCACCGGCGAGGGGCAGGAGGGGGTAGGGTTTTAGGGTTTTTAGGGTTCTTAGGGTTCTTAGAGTTTTTAGGGGGGATAGGGTTCTTAGAGGGTTTAGGGATCTTAGGGTTTTTAGGGTTCTTAGGGTGCCTGAGGGACTGGGGGACAGACTGTCCTGGCATGCAGTGCAACCCAAGCCGCATGCACTTGACAGCATGACCAGCAACCAGAACACCAGCACGGCGTTGAGCGCGTGAATAACCGCGTTAACTGCATGGAAAGTTGACCAGCCGCCGCCGAACAGCGAAAAATCGAGCTGGTAGGTAAGATAGGTGAGCGGCATCCAGATACCGCCGTTAAATGAGGTGAACGCCGCCTTCACATTTGACGGGGACAGTCCCCCGGGAGAATTCGTCGATTTGTCGATTCGTCGATTCGTCGATTGCGGGGTCTGTCCCCCGGAGACGAAGGTGGCGCCGTAGGTGTAGCCCCAGTCGTCGAGCGAGAGATGGGTCGGAGTGACGCCGGTCGAGAAGAAAGCGAGCGTCACCGAGAAGATGGCGAGCGCGGCAATCGGTAAAGCGAACCTTTTCATTCCGATTTCCCGTTTTTCGGCTCGCATTTATTCTTTTTCGCCGCAGATTTTGCTTTCACGATCGCTATTTTCTCTTCGAGACTCATTTCTTTTGATGCCACAGCGGGGTCATGTCGGGTATGCGTTTCTCCGCGGTCTTCGGCTGGCGGTGGAACGCCAGCCCTACCGTTGGCGGGAGATTTTTCAGCCGTGCCGGAAGGAACGCCAGCCCTACCGTTGGCGGGAGATTTCGCAGTCGCCCCGGAAGAAAAAGAAAGCAGAATCAGTATCGCGGCGGCGAAGGTTATGTAGGTGTCGGCGAGGTTGAAGCAGGGAAAATGCCAGCCGCAGAGGTGGAAGTCGAACATATCGACCACATAGCCGCGGATCACCCGGTCCAGGAGGTTGCCGAAGATGCCGGCGTAGATCAGGATCTCGGCGATTCTTCCCGCCTTGCCGCGCCAGCCGGGGGAATCGATACCGAAAACCGAGCGGCGTTTCCAGACGAGAAGCGCGAAGGCAACGATGGAGAAGAGAGCTAGCGGCCAGACATAGCCCTGGAAAAGTCCCCAGGCGCAGCCGTGGTTGCCGACGAAACGGAAGTCGAAGAGTCCGGGGATGACGGTGAAGGCCTCGCCGGTAGAGTATCTCACGCCATTGTGAAGGACGGAGAAACTACAGAGCGAAATCTCCTTCACCACCGCGTCCGCAAGGACGAGGTGGATCACGAAGAGGAAAATCTTGAGCGCCTGGCGCATCAGGTGCGCGGGGCGCGCTCCATGGCCTGCTGGCACTCCATGCAGGTGAGCACGAAGGGCTGGTTCAGGAGGCGAGGCTTGCGAATGAGCTGTCCGCACGAAGTGCAGACGCCGTAAGTGCCGTCGTCGATGCGGTGGAGCGCCTCTTCGATCTGCTGGAGGGTGCGGTTGACATTGCCCATCTGACCGAGCGCCTGAAGGCGCAGGGTCTGATTGGTGCCGTCGCCGCCGTCGGCCTCGTGGTCGTCGGATTCGTTGAAACCGGTCGCTTTGAGTCCGTCGACGCCCTTGAGCGCTTTTTCACGGGCGTCGATCAGGCGGCGGCGGAAGTCTTTGAGATCCGCCTCCGGGAACTGCTCGGTGTTCTTGCCCTGCGCACGGGTGGTCGGGCGACGGGAGAGGTGAATCTCCTCGGTCTGAGCATTCTCCTTGATCGCGTTCTGTTTGAGGCGCATCGCGATCTGGGCGGCGAGCGACACCGCCTTGGCGTTCGCTTCCGGATCGAACTCCTTCTGCTGCGGCTTGGAAACGGTCGGTTTCTTCATGATGCGCGGGGGAACGCGCTTGATCTCTTTCTTTTCCGCCATGATGACGACCTCCTTGTCAGATCTGCATACCCTCGGGCAGCTTCATCCATTCACGGATTTCCGCCGAAAGCTCGCCGATCGACTTGATCTTGCCGAACGCGACCTGTCCCTCGGCGCCGGGAATCTCGAACTGATCGCCCGCCTTCTTGCCGAGCATGTTCACGGCAAGGCGCGCCTTCATCGAGAGAATGCCCTTCTCGACATCGTTATCCCACTCGCCGAGAATGCTGTAGGTCTTCTCGCCTTCCGCCGTCTCGACGACGACCGAAACGCCGGGCATGACCTCGTCGGTGGTCGCGTTCTTGAAGTCGCTGGGCTTGACCGCTTCGAGATCGGCCTGCATGAGCGTCTGCTTCTGCATGAGCTGGCGCTGCTCGTCCTTTGCGTACTGGTATTCGGCGTTTTCGGAAAGGTCGCCGAAGCCCTTGGCGAATTCGATCTTGCGGATGTTCTCCGGCATATCCTCGTTGATGAGCTTCAGATACTCCGCCTTCTTCATCGCAAAGCTGCGGAACGACGTCTCGCGGGCGTATTCTTTCTTCTTCTCGACCTTGACGAGATGCGCCTCGAGTTCGGGCACGATCTTGGTCATGCGGATGACCGTGGTGTGATGGGTCGACGGATCCCACGCGATCGACGCCTGGAAGCGTTCGAAGAACAGCACCTGCTCAGACGGCGTCAGAAGCTTGAACATCTTCTCCAGCCAGGTCTTGTCGCCGAAGAGACGGCGCACGATGTTCTGCATCTTCAGCACCTCGCCGCCGCGGCGTCCCTCGCCGAGCGCGACCGCATGCGTGAGCAGCGTCGCGAGATTGGGGAGCTCTTTCCAGAGCGAGTATTCCTTCAGCACCTTGATCGGCTTGCCGGAGACCTCCACCTCGCCGTACTTGAACTCGCCGAACTGCTCGATCTTGCCGACGATCAGGGTGACCAAAGTCGCCGGCGCCTGCGTATCCTTCATGAACGCGCCGACCGCCTCGCGGCACGGATAGACCGTCTTCTCGCTCTCGACGCCGTCTTCGTCGACGACCTTCTCCACCTTGGTAAGGTCTTTGAACTGCTGCACGGTCTCGGCGACCGCGGTGAAGCAGAATTCGGGAATCGCGGCGTAAATCTTCGCCCGGGCCTCGTCGTCGGTCGCAAGAAACGCGATCATCGCGCCGACTTCGCGCGCGGGGAGCGCCGCCGCCGCCTTGATGAAGCGCTTGCGCTCCCAGAGGTACTCGCGCATCTCCGAAGCGGGCGGATTGGTAAAGCCGAGATTCATGACCATCGTCGCGAGGCGCGCGTAGAGCGCGTCGTCGACTTTGCGCGCCGCAGTGACCGCGAACCCGAGACGCTCGCTCAAGGCGGCCTTCTCTTCGGCACCGGCGGTCTTGAACTTGCCCTGATCGACGTATTCGCGGATCGCGGCGAGAATGAGCTTCGGATCGGTCTCGTGCGAGAACTGAGTCATCCAGTTGTCGCTGTAATCCTCGGCGCTCGCCTTGAGACGGATCGGATCGGCGCGCTTGGTCGGGATCTCGACAAGCTTGTCCTTCTTGAGATCGGTGCGGGCGAGGTCCCAGAACTTCTTCCAGTTGACCGCCTTGACGAATCCGTTCGCAACGCAGACGTCCTCAAGCCGGGTGATGGGCATGTCGCCGTAGCTCTCGAGCACCTTCTTGATGAAATCGGCCGGCTTCTCCTTGAGGAGCTGATCGAACGCGACGGGATCGGCCGCCTGCAGGACGAGAATGTGATCTTCGGGTGCGGAAACAAGCATGTCGATCGCCGCGGCGTAAGTGAGCTGATGACCGCGCTTGGTCTTGAAATCGACGGTGATGCGCTTGTAGAAGTAGTCGAGCTTCTTGACCTTGCCGAGTCCCCACGCCTTGCTGAGAACGAGCGAGCCCTCCTGGAAGCTGACGAGTTTCTCGACGCCCATCAGATACTTGTCGATCGGCTGGGAGGCGCTGTCGACCCCGTCGACGAAAGAAAGAAGAAGACGATCTTTAGTCGTCTTCTTCAGAGCGTCCTTCACGATGGCGGCGTTCAGCGCCTTTGCAAGTTCGGCCTTGTTCTGGGAAAGGAGCTTGAGAGCCCCTTCGAAATCCTGCTTTTCAGCGCATTCATTAAGCTTAGCTACCAACGTTTCTGTTTCGGCCATTTTGCCTTCTCCTTTGAGATTCAGTTCGTTGCAATATTATATCAAAATTATCCGTTTGAAGACAACCCCGGGATCTGGAGAATCCCGGGGTCGTTTCAGTCACACGCCTTTGCGGTCGCAGAGCGCGGAAACAAGCAGCGCCTTGATGGTGTGCATGCGGTTCTCCGACTCGTCGAACACCTTGGAGTACTTCGACTCGAACACTTCGTCGGTGACCTCGAGGGCTCCGCTCTCCTTGGTGACTTCGGTGTTCTTGTCGTGGAACGCCGGGAGGCAGTGCAGGAACATCAGCTTGCCGTCGAGATTGCCGGTCGCGCGCATCAAATCCATGTTGATCTGATAGGGCCTCAAGAGCTTGATGCGCTCGGCGGTCTTCGCCTCTTCGCCCATCGAGACCCAGACATCGGTGTAAAGGACGTTCGCGCCCTTCACGCCTTCCTTCGGATCGTTGAACACCTTGATGGTGACGCCGTTTCGCTTCGCGACTTCCATCGCCTCGGCGAGCACCGCCGCGTCGGGCTCGAGTTCCTTCGGGCAGCAGCAGACGTAGTTGACCCTGCATTTGGCGCAGCCCATCATGAGGGAATTGGCGACATTGTTGCGTCCGTCCCCGACATAGGCGACGGTGACGCCATCGAGCGAGCCGAAGGTCTCGCGCACGGTGAGGAGGTCGGCGAAGATCTGGGTCGGATGGTAGTCGTCGGTGAGTCCGTTCCACACCGGCACGCCCGAGTACTTCGCGAGGTCTTCGCAGTCGCTCTGCTTGAACCCGCGGAAGAGGATGCCGTCGTAGATGCGCCCCAGGACGCGCGCGGTATCCTTCACCGACTCCTTCTTGCCGAAATGGATGTCGGGACGCGTCAGATACTCGCCGTTGCCGCCTTCGTCGCGCACCGCGATCAAGGTCGAGTTGCGCGTTCTTGTCGAGCTCTTCTCGAAGATGAGCGCGATGTTCTTGCGGTGCAGGAGATCTCCGCGCACTCCCGCCGCGCGGCGCGCCTTCAATTGCGCGGCGAGATCGATGAGATTGATCATCTCCTCGTCGGTGAAAGACGTAAGACGCATCATCGAGCGTCCCTTGAGCGAATCCATCCAGGTCAGCATTTTGTTTTTTTCCTTTTGTCTTAAATGAGTTTCTGTCGTCAGAACCGGAGCGACTTGCCGTCTTTGGCGAGTTTCGCCCTGAGCCGGCCCTTCGCCTTGCCGGCGAGGACGAGATCGGCGATCGGGTCTTCGAGGTAATCCTGCACCACGCGCCTTAGCGGCCTCGCGCCGAGCGAGCTGTCGTAGCCCTTCTCGACCAGGAAGTCGACCGCCTTCTTTTCCAGCGCGAGCGAGAGGTGCGCCGCTTTGAGCCGCGATTCGAGCTTCCTGAGTTCGAGCTTCAGAATCTCGGCCATGTCGGCTTTCTCGAGTTTGTGGAAGACGACGGTCTCGTCGAAGCGGTTCAGCAGTTCCGGACGGAACGTGCGCTTGGCCTCGCCGACGAGTTTTTCCTTGAGCATCTCGTGATTGGTTTCGCTCGTCTCGGTCGCGAAGCCGAGGGTATGTCCCTCGCGGGCGAAGTCGAAGCCGAGGTTGGCGGTGCAGATGATGATCGTGTTGCGGAAGTCGATGACGCGGCCCTGTCCGTCGGTGAGACGCCCGTCGTCGAGTATCTGCAGGAGCATGTTGCACACGTCCGAGTTCGCCTTCTCGAATTCGTCGAAAAGGATCACCGAGTACGGACGCCGCCGCACCTTCTCGGTGAGCTGTCCGCCCTCGTCGTAGCCGACGTATCCTGGCGGCGCGCCCACGAGCCGGCTCGAGGAGTACTTCTCCTGAAACTCGCTCATGTCGAGCGTGATGAGCGCCTTGTCGTCGCCGTACACCCGCTCGGCGAGCATCTTCGCGAGATGGGTCTTGCCCACCCCGGTCGGCCCCAGAAAGAGGAAGCTCCCGATCGGACGCTTCGGGTCGGCGAGAAAAGCCCGGCTTCTCCTCAGCGACCGCGCGATCGCCTTGATCGCTTCGGACTGTCCGACCACGACCTCGCCGAGCGCCTTCTCCATTCCGAGCAGTTTCTCGGCGGTGGTGGCGTTCATCTTCTCGACCGGCACCCCGCTCATCGACGACACGGTCTCGGCGACGTCGTTCTCGTTCGCCTCGATGACCGCCTCGCCGTGCTCATGGCGCCACTTCTCGAGCGCGGATGCGAAATCTTTCGAGGCCTTGCGTATCTCTTCGCGGTAGTTCGAGGCGCCGTCGAAATCGCCGGCCTTCACACACTCGTTCTTGAGTCCGCGCAGACGGTCAATCTCCTCCTGTTTCGACGTGAGCGACTTCGGCCGCGCGCTCGCGCCCATCCTCAGGCGCGAGCCGGTCTCGTCCATCGCGTCGATCGCCTTGTCGGGGAGCTGCCGCGCCGGGAGATACCTCGCCGTGAGCTCGACCGCCGCGCGGAGCGCCGCGTCGGAGAATCTGACCGCGTGGTGCTCTTCGTATTTCGGCGCGATGCCCTTCAGGATCGCGATCGTATCCGCGACCGACGGTTCGTCGACGGTGACGGACTGGAACCGGCGCTCGAGCGCCGCGTCTTTCTCGATCGACTTGTGATATTCCTTGAGCGTGGTCGCGCCCACGCACTGCAGCTCGCCGCGGGCGAGCGCGGGCTTCAGGATGTTCGCCGCGTCCATCGCCCCTTCGGCCCCGCCGGCGCCGACCATGGTGTGGATTTCGTCGAGGAAAAGGATGATGTTGCCGGCGCGCCTGGTCTCGTCGATGATCTTCTTGAGCCGGTCCTCGAACTGTCCGCGGTACTGGGTGCCGGCGACGACTCTGGCCATATCGAGCGCGACCACGCGCTTCGACTGCATCTTCTCCGGAACCTCGCCGCGATGGATCGCCTGGGCGAGTCCCTCGACGACCGCGGTCTTGCCCACACCCGCCTCGCCGATGAGCACCGCGTTGTTCTTCGTGCGGCGCGAGAGGATCTGCACGACGCGCTTTAGCTCCTTGTCGCGGCCGATCACCGGGTCGAGCTTTCCGGTCCTCGCGAGTTCGGTGAGGTCACGTCCGAAGGTGTTGACGGTCGGCGTCTTCACCGCCTTGCCGTTCGCGCCTTCGGTCGCGGCGCCCTTGCCGTCCGTTTCTTCGTCATCGTCGTCGTCGCCGTCCTCGCCATCGGCGTCGTGCGCCTCCGGGGCGTCGGGATCGTCCTCGGGCGAAACCTTGCCCGCGGCGAGAAACTTGTCGACGGTAAGGCCGGCATTGAACAGCAGCTGCGCCGCGGCGTTCTCGCCCTCGCGCATGATCGCGGTCAGCAGGATAACCGTACCGATCGTTCCGCCGGACGCCTCCTGCTCGGCGATTTCCAGCACCTTGCGGGTGCGCGCGGTGAGCGGCAGATCGCCGCGCTGCATCACGCCGCTCCCCTCGCCCGAAATCATCGTGCGCATCGACTCGGCGAGATCTGCAAGAGAGAGTCCGAGCTTTTCCAGTCGTTTGCAGGCCTGGCATTCCGGAACCGAAAGCATGGAAAGCAGTATGTGCTCCGCCCCGACGTGATCGTGCCCGAGCTTGCGCGCCTCGGTCATCGCACCGTTGAGCGCGGTTACCGCGTTCTTCGAGTATTTTGGCTTCACTTGAATTTCTCCTCGCCGCGGTCATTGAGCATAACGTCTTCGAACCGCGCGTTCATTTCATCCGCCCGCTCGGCGTCGATGCGGTCGCGCTCGCCCTGTTCCATGCGGTCCTCCGCCGAAGTCATGTCGATCTCGCCCATCATTTCGTCGATCTCCTTGAGCGTGATGCCGTCGAGCATGTCAACGAGCGCGGCGAGCCGGAGCGGCGAGAGCAGATCGAAAAGTTCGCCCGGCGAGAGCAGCCGGCAGTTCTTGAGAATCGCGAGCGCCCGGCAGAGCGAATCGCCGAACACCCGCGGCATTTCCTCCATGAGCCGCACCCGGGCGTTGTGTTCCTGCTCGAGAATGTCCTCGGCGACGCGCTTGGCGCGGTCGACCCCGCCGGTGTAGTGCATGCGGTAGATGTGTCCGGACTCCTTCACGCCGTCGGCGTCGAGTCCCTCAAGCCGCATCCCGAGCGCGCGCATGGCGCGGTGCACCGCCTCGAGTTCGCCGATGAGATGGAGACCTTCGAGGTGAAAGCAGCTGCCGACGCGGTAGACCTTCTCGACGCGCTCGGACGGAAACTCGTGGCTCTTTTCCTTTTTCGCCGCCTTCTTCGCCTCCTGCTGCGCCTGTTCGAGATCTGACATCGCCCCGTGAAACACGTTCATGATCGCCTCGAGAATCGGCGGCGGTTCTTCTCCGTCGCCGCCGATCTGGGTGACGCTCATTTCCACGCCGGGGGGCAGTCCCTGTATCTTGCGCGTGCGCTGGCTCTTTTTCTTGCGGTTCGCCTTGGCCTTGCGCGCGCACTCGTTGCAGACGTAGAGTTCCTCTTCGCCGTTTTCAAGCGCGGTCTGGGCGTCGGCCTTGTGACATATCTCGCACTTCATAGCGTTACGCCGTCTTTGAAGATGGCGATTCCCTGCGCTCCGTTCAATTCGTTCCTGGCCTTCTCCTCGCCCGAGGCGACACGCATCACCTTGGCGGCGAACTCCTCGACGTCGGGATTCGACATCGCGTTCCAGTCGATCCAGTTCGGCTTGTTCTTCGCGAGGCTGTCGTTGGTCGCGACCTTCATGGTCGGGATCACGCAGCCGAACGGAGTGCCGCGACCGGTGGTGAAAAGAATCATGTGCGCGCCCGCGGCCGCGAGCACGGTCGAGGCGACGAGGTCGTTGCCGGGTCCGGTCATGAGCGAGAGTCCGTGGGCCTTCACCCGCTCGCCGTAGAGGAGCACGTCCTCGACCGGGGAGCTGCCGCCCTTCTGCACGCAGCCGAGGGACTTGTCCTCGAGCGTGGTGATGCCGCCGGCCTTGTTGCCCGGGGACGGATTCTCATAGCACACCTGGTTGTGCGAGGTGTAGTAATCCTTGAAGCCGTTGATCATCGACACGCACTTGTCGAAGATGCTGCGGGTGCGGCAGCGCTTCATAAGCAGGGTCTCCGCGCCGAACATCTCGGGGACTTCGGTGAGAATCGTCGAACCGCCGCGCGCGGCCATCCAGTCGCTGAAGCGTCCGACCAGGGGGTTGGCGGTAAGGCCGCTGAAACCGTCGGAGCCGCCGCACTTGAGACCGACCACGAGTTCCGAGACCGGAACCTCGACGCGCTCTTTCGGACGCGCCGCCTCGAGTTCTGCAAGGAGCGCCTTGCCGCGCTCGAATTCGTCGCCCGGATCCTGTGCGCGCAGGAAGCGCAGATTGATCCCGATTTTCGATCCGTCCTGATCCCCCGGCTCGAGTCCGAGCCGCTTCTTGAAGCTGTCGAGCGTGTTGTTCTCGCAGCCGAGCGCGACCACCAAGACGCCGCCCGCATTCGGGTGGCGCACGAAATTCGCGAGCATGTTGCAGGTGGTCTCGTGGTCCTGTCCCATCTGCGAGCAGCCGTACGGATGCTGCAGCGAGAGTCCGCCGCACGACTGCGCGAGCCGCTCCGCGAGCCGGTTCACGCACCCGACGAGCGGGATCACCCAGATGTCGTTGCGGATGCCGATGCGTCCGTCCGCGTGCCGGTACGCCTTGATCATCGGGGCCGGCTTGCGCTCGACATCGGTAAAATCGGGATCGTACGAGTACTCGATCACCTCACCGAGATTCGTCTTCACGTTGTGGACGTGCACGTGCTCGCCTTTCTTGATCGCCGTTGTCGCGTGCCCGATCGGCATGCCGTACTTGATGATGTTCTCGCCTTCCGCGATGTCGACGAGCGCGTACTTGTGTCCGTCTTCGCGAACTTCCACATTGTCCTTCGGATTGATGATCATTTTCTCTATCCTTTTTAAATTGCCTTCCAGCACTAATCACTAAGCACTATGCACGCTGCACGAAGCACGCGCACTACACCCGCACGCAGCTCTGGCCCTCGCGCGAGTCCTTGACCGCCCAGCCCTTGGCCGCGATCGCGTCGCGAAGCCGGTCCGACTCGGCCCAGTTCTTCGCCTTGCGCGCCGCCGCGCGTTCGTCGAGCATCGCCTGGATTTCGGCGGGTATCTCGCTCTTCGCCTGTTTGCCGAAGAAGATGACGCCCAGAACCTCGTCCATGCGCTTGAACGCCGAAAGAATTTCCCGATTCGTCGATTCGTCGGTCGGACGGTTCGTCGAATTGGCGTAGCGCACGAGCTCGAACACGCTCGCGAACGCCTTGGGAACATTCAGATCGTCGTTGACCGCCGCGGTGAAATCGTCGATCGTCTTCTTGACCTCGGGCAGCGTCCAGCCGTCGGTTTTACGCTCGGGCGAGACGGAGCCGAGCCGGTCAACCGCCGCGTCGATGCGGGCGAGCGACTTGCGGGCGTCTTCGAGGGCGCTGAACGCGAAGTTGAGTCCGCTGCGATAGTGGGCGTTGATGAGCACGTAGCGTATTTCGCGACCGGTGTAGCCCTTGTCGAGAAGATCGCGCAGGGTGAAGAAGTTGCCGAGCGATTTCGACATCTTCTCGCCGTTGACCCTCAGGTGCGCGCAGTGCATCCAGGTCTTGACGAACTCCTTGCCGGTCGCCGCCTCCGCCTGGGCGATCTCGTTCTCGTGATGCGGGAAGAGGTTGTCGATGCCGCCGGTGTGCAGGTCGAAGGTCTCGCCGAGATACTTCATCGACATCGCCGAGCATTCGATGTGCCAGCCGGGGCGGCCGCGGCCCCAGGGCGAATCCCAGCCCACCGGACCGTCCGAGGGCTCCCACGCTTTCCAGAGCGCGAAGTCGCCGACGTTCTCCTTGTCGTATTCGTCCGCCGCGCAGCGAAGGCCGGTCTGCTGATGATCGAAGTCGATGTGCGCGAGCTTGCCGTAACCAGGGAACTCGCGCACCTTGAAGTAGACCGATCCGTCCTCGCTCTGATAGGCGACGCCTTTGTCCATGAGTTTCTGAACGAGATCGATCATCTCCTTGATGTGGTCGGTCGCCGCCGGATAGACCTCGGCGGGCTCGACGTTCAGCTTCTTCAGATCGGCGAAGAACGCGTCCTTGTACGTCTTCGTGTAATCGGTGAGCTTCACTCCCGCGGCATTGGCGCCTTTGATCGTCTTGTCGTCCACGTCGGTGAGGTTCATCACCTGGGTGACCTTCATGCCGTTGAATTCGATCACGCGGCGAAGCACGTCTTCGAAGGTGTAGGCACGGAAGTTGCCGATGTGGGCGAAATTGTAGACGGTCGGTCCGCACGTGTAAAGCCGTATCGTGTTCTCCGCGAGCGGCACGAGTTCTTCTTCACGACGGGTGAGGGAGTTGAAGACTTTCATGATTGTTTCTTGTCAGGCCTTGAAGCCGAAATATTCGTTGGCGTTGTTGAAGCTGATGTCCTCGACAATATGCCCAAGCCACTTCATGTCGTTCGGGAGCTCGCCCTTCTCGACTTCCTCGCCGAACTTCTGGCAGAGGAGACGGCGGAAGTATTCGTGACGGGTGTAGCTGAGGAACGAACGCGAGTCGGTGAGCATGCCGACGAAATTGCCGAGGGAGCCGAGCGCGCCGAGCGCCTCGAGCTGCTTGCGCATGCCGATCTTCTGATCGAGGAACCACCACGCCGCGCCGAGCTGGATCTTGCCGCGGAACGGCGCCTTCTGGAAGCAGCCCATCACCGTGGTGAGCATCTCGTTGTCCTTCGGATTGAGCGAGTAGAGAATGCAGCGCGGCAGCTTGTCTTCCTTCTCGAGCCGGTCGAAGAGCTTCGCGAGGTTCTCGGTGACGGACCAGTCGCCGATGCAGTCGAAGCCGGTGTCCGGACCCATCACGTCGAACATCGCGCCGTTCAAATCGCGCAGGCAGTTGTAGTGAAGCTGGGTCGTCCAGTTCGCCTCGCAGTCGGCCTTGAGGCCTTCGTACAGCCACATACTCTTGAACTTGAGCGCCTCTTCCGGCGTCACGGCCTTGCCGGAACGCGCCTTCTTGAAGATCGCCTTCACTTCCGCCTCGGTGTAGGGCGCGGCGAAAATCTCGGTGATGCCGTAGTCGGAGACGACGCAGCCCGCCTTCGCGAAGAACTCGTGGCGCGCGGCCATCGCGGCGCGGAAATCGTCGAGCGTCTTCACCGGCATCTTCGCCGCGGCGGCAAGCTTGTCCATCCACTCGTTCCAGGCCTTGACGCCTTCGATCTTCGACGCCTTGTCCGAGCGCCACGCGGGACGGATCTGGGTCGCGAACGGATTCTTCGCGATCGCGAGATGATACTCGAGCGAGTCGACCGGGTCGTCCGTCGTGCACACAACCTTGACGTTCGACTTCTTCATGAGCCCGCGCGCGGAGAACCACGGCTTCTTCATCTGCGCGTTGCATTTCGCATAGATCTTCTTCGCGCTCGCGCCGGTCAGGATGTCGGTGACGCCGAAATAGCGCGCGAGCTCGAGGTGCGACCAGTCGAAGAGGGGATTATCGACGAGGCGCTCCATCGTCTTCGCGAACGCCTCGAAGCGCTCGAAATCGCTCGCGCAGCCGTCCTTGCCGCGTCCGGAGCAGAGCCGCTCCTCGAATCCGTTCGAGCGCATCTGGCGCCACTTGTAGTGGTCGCCGCCGAGCCACACGCCGGTGATCGAATCCCAGCGCTGGTCGTCCGCGATTTCCTTCGGCGGCAGATGGCAGTGGTAGTCGATGATCGGCATCTTCTCCGCGTGATCGTGATAGAGTTCCTTCGCCGCCTTGGTGTTCAGCAGGAAGTCGTCGTTGATGAACGGTTTTTTCGTGGCCATTGGTTCGCTCCGTTTGGTGTTGGTTTTAAGATTGTCGTTTTCGATTGTTTCGATTGACGATTGAATTATAGCACTTGTACAGATTCAATCCTCTACCCTTCAAGGGCGGTCACTGCATCTTGCCGCTCGAGATCACCACCTGCGCGGCCCTGAGCACCTTGTCCTTCAAAAGCCAGCCCTTCTTCGACTCGATCGAGACCTTGCCTTCTTCGACATCGGGCGAAGGCAGATTGGCGATCGCCTCCATGCGCTCGGTGTCGAGCTCCTTGCCGACGCTGTCGAACGGCTCCGCGCCGTGATCCTTGAGCGCCTTGAGAAGATTATCCAGAACCATCTGCACGCCTTTGACGAAGGCGTCGTCTTTGTTCTCGACCTTCGAGAGCGCGAGCTGAAGGTTGTCCACGGTCGGGATGACATCTTTCAGGATGTCGCCCTCGGCGTAGCGGTAGACGTCCTCGCGGTCGCGCGCGGCGCGCTTCTTGTAGTTGTCGAAGTCGGCGCGAAGGCGGGCGTAGAGGTCTTTCCAGTCCGGCTCAGCGCTCTTCGTCTCGGCCTTCACCTCGGTCTCGGATTCTTTCTTCACCTCCGCCTCAGACTTCGCTTCGGCCTTGGTCTCGGTCTCCGTCTCCGCCTTCACCTCGGCCTCCGCCTTCACCTCGGCCTCCGCCTTCACCTCGGCCTCCGCCTTCACCTCGGACTGCGGCTGCGACTCATTGACGGTCTCGGCCTCGGCCGCGACCCCTGCATTCTCATTCTTGGTCTCTTCCATCTTTTTTCTTCTAAGCCATTTGAACATAAGGTTCTTGACATTATATCATTTTTACCGCGAGCCGTGTAGCACTAATTAACTGGAGTTCCCCCATTTTCCAGGCCGGATTTGACCAGCCCTGCCGCCGCGCGATT
>R11__coassemble_1313_pt1 | contig 14223 bp, 9 predicted proteins | sample R11__metabat2_low_PE_023 | metagenome-assembled genome bin R11
GAGCTGAGCTGGTCGGAGTTAATCCCGCTCGGCCGGAAACGCCCATTACACTTCCGGAAATACACTTCGCCCTTATTTTATCGTGGTGAAGTCAACTTTCGCACCAAAAAAATGGGTAAACTCCAGGCCACTTGAAGCCGAAATTGCTCCGTTTGATCTTGCACTGCGGTTCGCCGTTCTTCCAGAACACGATTCCTTCGATCTCGTTTTCGTTTTCATTTACCGCTGTGACGGCGACGATACTCGGCGGCGGCCCAGGCGCGGGGATTCGCCTCGCCCTGCGAGCGGGCGTGGCGCTCGAGATCGCGCATCTCCGCGCGCCAGTCGCCGAAATACGGATCGTACGGCGTCCCGTCCGCGTTCGCGTATTCGACCTCGTCCTTCGAAAAATCGTCCTTCGGTTTGGTGACAGTCCCCGGACCCGCATAGCCGACGGTCGCGTGTTTCACCTCGGAAACGGGCTTAAAGTGCTTCACGATCTGCAATTTGTTCTTAAAAGCGTCACGGACCGCGGTCTTCGCGAAGAAATAAGCGCCGGTATCGCGAAGGTGACAGCCGTCGTGGCAGCCGTTCGGGAAGGCGAGATATTCCTTCGGTTCGATAAGCATGTAAAGCTTGAACGCCTTGTCCGCGCCAAGCTTCTCGAAGCCGATTCGTCCGTATTCGTTCAAGTTGATTACCGGCACCTTCGCCTCCTCGCCCGCCTTCACCGTCGCCGCGACATAGGGACCGATCCCCGCTGCCGACGCACGAACATGAGTTTTACCTTCCGCATCCTTGGAAATACCGGCCGAGTGCGGTACCGAGGTCGCGAAGATGATCTCCGCCTTTTTCGCGCGGACATCATCGGCGAACCCTTTAAGGATTTCAATAAACTGCTCGGGCGTCGAGTAGCGGTCGGCCTTCGCGGGAACGCAGTCGTTGTGTCCGAACGCGACGATCACCGAGTCGCCGGGCTTGAGCGCGTCGAGAATCGACTGCTAGCGCCCCTCGGCCTTGAAGCTGCGCGCGCTCCGGCCGCCGACTGCCCAGTTGTGAAGCTCGTCGGGATTCTTCATGAATTCCGCGAGGGCCTGTCCCCATCCCCACTTCGGATACTGGTAGGCGGGATAATTGCACATCGTGGAATCACCGGCCATGTAGATGTCGGCAAAGGCGGAGAAAGCGACAATGAGCACGCTTCCGGCAAGGATCATACGATTGAATTTTTTCATAGCGCTCCTTAGTTAAAAACGACCACCGTATTGAATGACTTCGGCGGCAGTCTGAGGTTGAGATATTTTCCATCGACCTTGACCGAAATATCACGCGGCTCCTTGTCATGGAAGTTGCCGGCGACAAGCACTTTCGAGCCATCGGGATTCAGATAGACGACGCCGTCGGTGTGGCTCTTGCCGACGAATCGGCCGATACGCTTCGCGCCGGGAGCGATGAACTGGGAGTAATGACGGACCGCGTAATACTCCGGCGTATAGCGGAAATTTCGCGCCTTGGAACTGACGCGCACAAGCGCGTTCTGCTTCCAGCCCCACGCGGATCGGCCCTGATCTTCGAGAACGTAATTCCAGTTGTACCACTCGATCGCGCCGTAGCGGAGATTCTTCGAGATGAGCCAGAAGGTGTGTTCGCCCTGACGCCAGTCCATCTGTCCGTTGCCGCATTCCGCCTCGGAGCACAGGAACGGCTTCTTGAACTCCGCGCACAGCGATTCGGCGCAGTCGAGTCCCTCCCACTGGAAGCCGTAGCCCTTCACCGCTTCGTCCATCCCCTTCGCGCCGAAAATCTGCGCCATGTACGAACGGCGGTTGGTATTGAAGGTGCCGAGCCACAGCTCGACTTCGGGATGCGCCGCCCTCAAGGCGGGCGCGAGATAATCGACATTGAAACGAATCGTCCCTTCGGCGGTCCACGGACACCCCGGATACGGCGTGTAGCTGTACGCCTCGTTCTGATACATGACGCGATCGATCTTCACCCCTTCCGCCGCGTAAAGGTCGATGAACTTCACGAACTGGTCGGCGTAGCACTTGAGGTACTTCGGCTCCTGGATGAAGTAGTTCTGCGTCGCGAGCCGCCGCGGGAACGGACGCCCCCGCTGGCCCTGCAGCCACATCTCGTTCGGGTCGATCGCGTCCGACTCTCCGGAATAGAGGAGCGCATCCTTCTCCTTCGGCTGGTTGTTGAACTTCGACGACACGACGGGATAATCCTTGTTGATCTTCATCCACGCGGGCGGCGACCACGGGCTCATGAAGAAGGTCATCTTCGGCTCGCGCTCGAGCGCCCACTTGACGTACACGAGCGAATTGGTCTTGTCGTGTTCGATGTTGAAGAACTTGTTCTCGAAATCGCCGTCGACTTCGCTGCACGAATACCACGCGCGTGAATAATCGTTCGCGTTCATGGTGAGGCGGCCCTTCGTGAACTTGAGCTCGCTCTTCGCTCCGAACGCCTTGTCGAGAATCTCGGTGCGATCCTTCTCGCTCAGCATTCTCAACGCGTCGAGGTCGCGCTCGTTGAAGGTCGTGCCCCACGCCTGAAAGACGGGCCCATCCTCGTTCGCCTCGCAGACGACCTCCCCCTTCGGAGCGTCCGAGACCTCCGCCTCTCCCGTGCGCCAGAAATCATTGTCGGTCGACGTAATCGCCGTCACCGCCGCCAGTATCGCAAAAATATTCATGCGCCGATTATCGCAAATTCACGCGTTCTGCCGCAATCCCCCAATCGGCAATCACCGTCTGTCCGGAGCTACCGATGCCGAAGCGGGGAGCGATTGACAGGATGTCTTCGCGGCGAATCGAAGAAAATCGTCCGTCACTCAATCAATCCGGCGACCTCGTCTTCAAGCGGCGGTTCGGCGCCGGGATGCATCACCGCAGCGCTGCCGGCGGCGACCGCGCATTTGAGCGCCGCGATCGCCTCCATGCCCTCGCCGAAATGGCGATAGCAGAATTCGGCGAGCAAAGTGTCGCCGGCGGCGGTCGTATCGACGACGCGGTTCACCTTCGGCGCCGGAACGAACTCGCCGTCGTACCAGGCACCGGCGGCTCCGTCGGAGATAAGGACATGCTCAGAGCGTCCTCTCAGATTCGGACGCTTCTCTTTGCCGCGCAGAATGTCGGTCGCAAGAAGGAATTCCTTCGGCGTCTTCGGCACGAATCCGACCAGCGGCTCGCACTCTTCAGCATTCGGTTTGATGAGATAAGGCTGCGCTTCAAGTCCATACTTAAGTGCCGCGCCACTGGAATCGAGCACCGTCTTGACGCCGAAACCGCACAGACCGATGACGAACATCGCGTACAGGCTCGGCATCAGCGTCGGCGGCAGAGATCCCGAAATGATTGCGATGTCGTCCTTGCCGAAGTCCGGCGCCTCGTCGAGGTCGCCGAATCCGATCACCGCGTCGGTCTCAAGCGACGGGAACGCCGCCTCATTGAGCTTCACCGATCCTCCCGGCCAGACGATCATCTGATTGCGCCGGGTGGAACCGGCAATGCGCTTCATACGATCGACAAGGGAGTATTTGGCGAATTCCTTCTCGAAAAGAACGGCGTTGTCCTCGCCGAGGAGTCCGTACAGCACAACCTCGCGCGCTTCCTTTTCCCGAATGGCGAGCCAGCGGGCGACATTTATCGCCTTGCCGCCGACATTATCGACCGGCATGACATTCTTGAAAATCTCCCCTTCGCCCTTCGGCGCCCGGTCAAGTTCTACCAGCGCGTCAACTGCCGGCGACATCGAAATGCAGATATATTTCATGAGGGTAATTATACCACTTCATTGGCGGGCCAATCAATTGCAAAAGCGGACTGGCGAAATTGTCCCTCACGGCATCTCGACCGTCAGCTAATCCGCCGCGATCGTGCCCGCCATGATCGTCTCGTGCGAATTTACGAGCGGACGCATGAAGGTGCCGAGTTCGTCGAGCAGCACAACGCACGGCACCGCCCATTCCTCTGCCCACCGAGGGAGAAATGACCGATTGACTGATTAACCGATTGTATTGGGAGATTGGGAGATTTGTCCTCCAGCCGATCTGATTTCACATCGGCGTGAAAGTGGAAACGACCGTCGCCTCGGTGACAGCATTCATCTTCACGCCGAGAAGACGCGGCGAGCGGCGAGACGGATTCTCAATTGTCTCCTCGAACCTGTCGCACGCACCCGAAGCCTTGATCGAAAACGCGAGCGTCGCCTTCGATTCACGGATGCGTCCGCTTACCCCGTCGCCCGATTCGGCGGCCTCGACCCCCTCGTATTCCCCGAGCGTCAGGATCGGGTCTTCAAAGGAGGACGGCTTTAAGAACTTAACCTTGTCGGTGATGACGATCTTTCCGGAACGGTCTATGTCGAAACTGCGCACGAGCGAGACGAGCTCGGGACAATCGTAGGCGCGGGTCAGATCGAGCGTGAAGCGGTCGCACTTCTCTCCGGCGGTCGCCTCGATGACCGAAGCGCGGTACTGCCTGCCGGTTCCCTGGAGATGTCCGTTCACCCGCGGCACAGGATGACCGTAGGAATTGAGAACCTTCGACTCGTACCGATCCTTGGAAAACGTCCGCCGAGTGTAGACCTCGCCGCCGACATCGACGGTCACGATCGTGTCGCCGATGGCGATATTGTAGGAGCCGACGTCGTCGTGGTTGTGGAACTCGTCGTTGTGTCCGCCCTTGAGTCCGACGGAAAGTCCGCCGGCAACGCCGCGCGAAATATACACCTGCGCCACCGGGAACATCGTCGTCCTGGTGAGGCTGCCGGTATCGATGCCCGGCCAGATTCCGCGGCAGAGCGAAAGGAACTTCTCGTCGGGCGTGCCGCCGCCGTCGGCGAAGAGCGGGGAAATACGCGCTGTGAGTTTATAGGTGAAGCCGTATTCGGCGATGACGCGCGTCCTGGGATCGGCGAAGAGGTCGATCTTTTCCGGCGCCTCGCGCAGAGCGAGGCCGAGCTCGAGGAAATGTCCGAAGCCATAATTCCAGTATCCCGCGCCTTCCGAGCAGTAGCCGTCGTCCGTGAAGCCGGCGAGAAAATACGGCATTGCAGCGACCGCCGAATCGACGATCAGCCGGCGCTCCGGCGAGCCGAACGGATAATATTTAAGCGCCGCGCGCGCGACGAGCGAGTGCACCACCGCGTTCCAGTTGTTCGAGGTATGGAACCACCAGTGCTCCTTGAGCGAAATCTTTCGTCCGTCCTTCACCTCGCCGGCGGTTTCCAGATAGGGCGCGAACACGCGGCGCTCGAGTTCGGTGCGCACCTTACGGACGGTTTCCGGCGGCAGCTTTTCCGCGAACAGCCCCAGTGCCTCGGCGACATCGCGGCCGATCCGCGCGCTGCCGAGCTCGACCACGGGATGCTCTCCGTTGAAACTCACGAGCCGCGGATCGTGCGCGTTGATGGTCCAGGTGCGGGAGGCCGAGAACGCGTCAAGATACTCCGCGATTTTCGGAAGAAATCTTCCCTCGCCTTCCCCCCGTTCGAGCTCGAGGATCCGTTCGAAATCGGTGTTCCGCTTGGCGTATGGCTTTCCCCACGCGGTGCGGTCGCCGGTTTTCGTGTACGCGAGATACGCCTCGTCGGTGCACTTAGGCGGCGCGGCTCCGAGCAGCTTCTGCGCATCGGCGTCGATCGGGGCGCAGTTGACGCCGATCGCGCGCAGGCGGCGGCGATGAACGTACATGCGTGATTTGAAATCACCGAATGACGGATGGTTGGGGCCGGTCCAGAAAATCTCCGCGAGCGCACTCATCCGCGGCCACATCTTCCATTCGAGGTCGTTGGGTCCCCAGGTGTATTCCGACCAGTTGTTGCCCTGTCCGCCGAGAATGTGCGCGCGGTCTTTCTCCGCGACACCTGCGTACGGATCGAGCGAATAGACTTTTTCAAGCGAAAGATTCCCCCCGATGTACTCGTACGGATCGTTCTCAAGACCCTGATTGTAATCAAGATAGCAGAACCGGTTCGGCGTCAGGACCATGTCGTGCCCCCTCGCCGCCCATTCTCCCGGCGGCAGGCACTTGTGTCCCGCGCCGCCGCCGCCCACCCGCCAGCTCATGCCGAGCGCCGTCCGGGGCACGTCGCCGAGAAGATACTCGTCCCAGCCGATCGTACGCTTACCACGGGCGGCGAGAAACTCGACGAAATGCCGCGTGATCCACGGCTGCAGATCGTGCTCGTCTTTGAGTCCCTCGCGTTTGATGAGCGCCTGGCATTTCGCGCAGGTCTTCCAGGCGTCCGACGGGCACTCATCGCCGCCGATATGCACGACTTCGGATGGGAACAGCCTCGCGACATAATCGAGCACATCTTCCATGAACCTTACCGCCTCGTCGTTGCCGATGCACATCACGTTCCTGGAAATTCCCCAGACCGTCAGCGGATCGCGATTCGACTTATCCGGATGGCACGCGAGATCGGGATACGCCGCGAGGACCGCCTGGAAATGTCCCGGCAGTTCGATCTCGGGCACCACCGTGATGTGCCGCGCCGCCGCGTAGGCGAGTATCTCCTTCACATCGGCTTCGGTGTAGTAGAAGGGTCCGTACTTCTCGCCGTCGCTCGCCGCCGCCTGCCGCTCCTTCGAGTCGCGGAAGGTCACGTGCTCGCCGTGTTTCGGACTCGACGAGCGCACTGCGCCGTACTTCGTCAGCTCCGGATACCCCGGCACTTCGAGCCGCCACCCCTGATCGTCCGTCAGATGCCAATGAAAGCGGTTGAGCTTGTTGAGCGCCATCGCGTCCAGCGTCTTCTTGATCTCGTCCTTGCCGAAGAAGTGCCGGCAGTCGTCGAAATGCACCCCGCGCCAGCCGAAGGAGGGCGCGTCCTCGATTTCGGCGCAGCGGTAGGCGCCCTTGCCGTTTTCAAGCTGCGAGAGCGTCACCCGGGCGTAGAATTCGCCCGCGTCATCCGCGCTGAAGATGGTCACGCCGTCCGGCGAAACCGAGAGCCGGTAGCCTTCCGGCGGCAGCGACGCCTCGCGGACGCACCTTATCTCGGCGTTCGCGCACACGCCCTCGCCGGGCGCCAGTTTCTTCGGCTGCGGCACGAGGGCGAATCCGTCGCCGGCATTCGCCGCCGCGATCATCAAAGTTGCGATAAGAATGTTCATGGTTTGCGGAATCAAGGCATGAGTTTGAAGATTCGCTTGAGGCCCTTCTTTGCGAGCACCCTCAAGGCGTCGAACGACTCCTCGGTGAAGGGCTTGTGCTCGGCCGTTCCCTGCAGCTCGACGTAGCGTCCGTCTTCGGTCATCACGACGTTGAGGTCGACCTCGGCGGTGGAGTCATGGAGGTAGTCGAGATCGAGCGTAGGCACCCCGTCGCACACCCCGACCGAAACCGCCGCGACGCGCTGCACGATCGGATTCTCCGTGAGCTTGCCCGCGGCCATCAATTTTCTGATCGCATCCTCGAGCGCAACCATTCCGCCGGTGATGGACGCACACCGCGTGCCGCCGTCGGCCTGCAAGACGTCGCAGTCGATCGTGATCTGCCGCTCGCCGAGTTTCGTCATGTCGACCGCCGCGCGAAGCGCCCGCCCGATGAGCCGCTGGATTTCGGTCGAGCGCGCGTCGAGTTTGAGTTTCTTGATGTCGCGGTCTTTCCTTCCCCCGCCGGTCGAGCTCGGGAGCATCGAATATTCGGCCGTCACCCATCCCTTGCCGGTATCTTTCAGAAACGGCGGCACCTTCTCTTCGACGCTGGCCGTGCACAGCACCCAGGTGTTTCCCCATTTGATGAGCACACTGCCTTCAGCATATTTGGTGAAATCGCGTATTATCTCTATCGGCCTCAGTTCATTCGCCTTCTTCGTTTCTTTCGTTTTATTCATTTCGCTATCTCCTTTCACATTCCTCACCTCGCCCGCGCACGCGGGGACGCGGTCAACCGCCGATCTCCTCGAGCTTGAGCGACGCCTCTTCCCAGTCAGCCGTGTAACGGTCGATCTCGAACTGCAGGGTGCGAACCTTGCGGTTCGCCTCGGCGAAATCGGTGTCGGGCTTGGGATTGAACAGTTCCGCGCTCGCCTCGTCAAGCGACTTCTGCAGCTCGTCGATCTTCTTTTCCGCCGTCTCGATGCGCTTCTTAAGCTCGCGCACCTGCGGCGCGATCTTCGCCCGCTCGGCGGCCCGCTGCTGCCGCAGCTCCTTCGCCGAGAGCTTCGGAGCCCCGGACTCACCCTCCGACTTCTTCTCAATCGACAAATCGACGACTCGAGGAACCGACGAGCCCTCCCGTTCCCGCTCCGCCTTCTTCTCGCAGTAATAGTCGTAGCCGCCCGGATACTGACGGATGCCCTCGCGGGTGATCTCCAGAATCGAAGTCGCCGTCGCGCGCACGAAATCGATGTCGTGGGAGACGAGGAAGATGGTGCCCTGATATTTCTGCAGCGCGTCCTGCAGCAGGCGGCGTCCGTCCAGATCGAGATGCGTCGTGGGTTCGTCTAGAAGCAGCAGATTCGGCGCGGTAAGGAAGAGCCTCAGAAACGCGAGTCGAATCTTCTCGCCGCCGGAAAGGACGCCGGCGGGTTTCTCGACATCGTTCTCGTCGAAGCCGAAGGCGCCGAGCTGGTTGCGGAAATTCTTCTCCGGTCCGCCCCCGTGCGCGTCCCACGCGTTCTTCGCGTTGCGGTAGACGCTCACGTCGGGCGGAATCGTCTCGGCGAATTCCTGCGAGAGGTATCCGGGAACCACGTTGTGCCCGATCACCGCCTTGCCTTCGGTGGCGCTGCGCGTCCCCGCGATAAGCCGCATCAGCGTCGTTTTGCCGAGACCGTTGTAGCCGATCATCGCCACCTTGTCGCCGCGGGTGATCTGGAAGTTGAGGTTGCGGAAAATGAACCGCTCGCCGTCGTAACTGAAGCCGAGATCTTCGGCACGGAACATCTCGATGCCGCTCGGCGGCGGTTCGGCGAGCCTCAGCCGTCCGGAGTTGGTGTACCTTTTCGGAAGCACGATTTTCTCTTCGTCGAGCTTGTCGATGAGCTTCTGCCGGCTCTGCGCCTGCGCGGCCTTGGTGGCCTGGGCACGGAAGCGGTCGACGAACCGCTGCAGCTGTTCGCGGTGATGATCCTGATTCTCCTTCGCCGCCTTGAGATGTTCGTATCTTACCTCGCGCTCGTTCAGGTACCAGTCGAGATTGCCTTCGTAGCGCGTGACCGTGCCCGCATCGACTTCGACGATGATGCTCGTCAGGGTGCGCAGAAGATAGCGGTCGTGTGAAATGAGCATCAGCGTTCCGTCATAGGCCTTCAGAAATTTCTGCAGCCAGTCGACGGCCGGCAGGTCCAGATAGTTCGACGGTTCGTCCAGCAGGAGGAGATCTGGCTTCGACGCGAGAACTCGCGAAAGCTCGGCGCGCATGCGCCAGCCGCCGGAGAAGGATTTGAACGGCTTGGAGAATTCCTCGACCGTGAAGCCCAGCCCCCCGAGCGCGATCTTGACCCGCGTCTCGATGTCGTAGCCGCCGAGATGCTCGAATTTGGTCTGCAGCTCGCCGTACTCCGCGAGATTCCGCTTGTTCGCCGCCTCGTCGATCGTCTTATCCGCAAGTGCCTCTTCAAGCGCCTGAAGCCGCGCTTCCATTTCGGCGAGACCGGGAATGCCGCGGAGGGAATATTCAAGCAGCGTCTCCTCATCGCTGTCGGGCGAGGGATTCTGCCGCGTCCAGCCGATGCGCGGCGAGCCCTCGATGATGAGTTCGCCGGTATCGACCGACATCTCCCCGAGCACGATCTTGAAGAGGGTCGATTTGCCCGAACCGTTCGGACCCACCACGCCGATGCGGTCGCCCTTGTTCACCCTGAACGTGACGCCGCTCAGGACGTCCTGATGTCCGTAATGCACCGCTATGTTCTGAAAGTCCAGCATCGCTTGATTCTCTTATGATTTGGCGATCTCGCGCGTCATCGCGATTTCGGGACAGGTGAAGGGATCCGCATGCTTGGTGCAGTTTATGCACCCGGTGTACAGCTTGTGCATCACCCGCGTCTTGGGTATCTCGCGAAAGCCGAGCGAGGTAAAGAACTCCGGCGCAAAGGTGAGCACCAGCACTTCCTTCGGACCAAATGCCGCGACTCTCGCGATCACCGCCTCGACGAGCGCCTTGCCGATTCCGCGCCGGCGGTACGGCGATCTCACCGCCACGGACTGTATCTCGACCGTCGCCGCCTCGGGCTGGCCGATTTCCGGATGCACCTGAAATGTCGCCGCGCCCGCGACGTCTCGCCCGATCTCGGCGACGACAAACCGGTCGATGTTCTCGACGATGTTGCCCATCGAGCGCGGAACGAGCTGGTCGCGATTGAGATGAATGAGCGCGAAGATTTTCTCCGCGTCTTTAAGTCTCGCCGGTCTGATCGTAAACTCGTCCATCAAAGATCACCTTCCCTGAGTTCCTTCACCACCCGCTTCACTCTCGTTCCCAGCGAGCAGATGATGTCGTAGGCGTGAGTGCCCTTCAAGGCCGCCCAGTCGTCCGGCGTGATCGAATCGCTGCCGCAGCTGCCGAAACATATAACCTCGTCGCCGCTTTTCACCGATTCGACGGCGGAGACATCGACCGTCGTGTAGTCCATCGAGATGCGTCCGACGATCGGGCAGCGTCTGCCGCCGATAAAGACGAAGCCGCGGTTGGTGAGCGCGAGCGGGAGCCCGTCGGCGTAGCCGGCGGAAATGGTGGCGATCTTCGACTTGCGGTTGAGGCACCAGGTCCTGCCGTAGCCGAGCGTCGTTCCCGCGGGGAGTTCGCGCACCTGCGCGACGCGGGTACGGAGCGTCAGGACCGGCTCGACCTTCAGCGCCTTGCGTCCGTTCGGATCGAAACTGCCGTGCAGGTTGATGCCGGTTCTGACCATCGTGAACGGGGCTTTCGCGGTTTCCGGAAAATTGTTGATCGCGTCAGACGCGGCCATGTGCACCCTCTTGAATTCGATCCCCTCCCTGCGGCACGCGGCGACCAGCGCCTTGAAGCGCGCGATCTGGTCCTTGGTGTACGGATCCTTCGGCTCGTACGCCATCGGACAGTGCGAGAATATTCCCTCGCAGTCAAGTCCCGGCAGCTCCTTCACCGCCCTTATCGTCTCGAGCGCGTCGCGCTCGAGTATGCCCAGCCGACCCATGCCGGTATCGAGCTTGAAGTGCACTCTCGCCGTCTTCCTCGCCTTGAGCGCCGCCGCCGATATCGCCTTCGCCTCTTCAAGATCGGTGATCGGCAGTATCACCCCCTCCTTCACCATCGGCTCGATTTCGTCGGGCAGCACGCTGGAGAGAATCTGTATCTCTACCTCCTTCGCTTCGGGACGGTTCCCCGCGAGATACTCCTTGAGTTCCATCGCCTCGAACGGTTCCGCGACGCCGAAATGGCGGCAGCCGGCGGCGACGAGCGCGCCGGCGTAGGCCTTCACGCCGAGTCCGTACGCATTCGCCTTCAGAACGCAGAGAACGTCCAGCGGGGCGACCCTCGCGGCGATCTTGCGGTAATTGCGAACGAGTGCGCCGAGATCGATCTCGACCTCGACGCGATGCTTTTCCACCTTATTCAAATTCATGGTACTTCTTATTGTACCAAAATCACAGGCGGAAAATCAATCGTACGGCCGAATTCATACATCCGGCACACTGTGCTCTCATGGACGGCGCGGTAATTCCGCGAGTCCGCGGCGGGCGAGGGCGGCGAGACTCTCCATCTCCCGGTTCTTGACCGCCTCGAGATCGTCGTCGAAGATGAGAAGGAGCGGCAGTGAAGTCGCGAAATAATCGATCTTGAACGGTGTCGCGCGGCGCTTTTCCGCGTAGGCGAGCATGCCCTCGAAGAGCGCCCTCGCGTCGTCCGTGCGCCCGAGTTCGGCCATCGCGAGCCCGCGCCAGTAGGAAAGCTCCGAATACGCCGTCACCGCCATCGACTGGAAATCGCCCGCTTCCGCCGCGCATTCCTCGAACGCCGCCTTCGCCTCGTCCGCACGGCCGAGTCCCTTGAGTGCCCTGCCGCGAAGGTAGTTGACGTCCGCCTTCGCCTGCAGGAGATGATACGCCTCGCCGAGATTCTCCGGCGTCGCGAAACTCGCGTCCGCCTCCTTGAGCGCGGTCGCATAGTCGCCCGCGGCGAGCGCGCGGCGTCCGAGCTCGAGATGCGCGCGGGTGTACTGCTTCAGCACCTTGCCCTCGCCGCCTTCCCACGGATGGAATCGGTGCGAGCCGAGGACGGCGAGCGCCTCCCCATAGCGGCCGAGATCGTTGAGACAGGTCACATACTGCACTGTCGCGTCGTCACGCGAAAGGACGAGACTCTTCTTCGTCTCGAGGAACGCGAGCCGCTCCGCTACGGGAAGCGCACACTTTTCCGAGAGCTGATCGTATTCCGCGACGAGCCGCGCGTCCTTCGCGTCGCACGCGATCGCGTTCAGATACGCCGCGCGGGCCTTATCCCCGTCGCGACGGACATTCCAGAGCGCGACGCCGAGATTGCGCCACGCGGTCGGGAACTTCGGATCGAGCGCAGTCGCGCGTTCCCAGTACCCAAGCGCGTCTTCATGACGCTTCCGGTCGTAGCACCAGTTGCCGAGCGCGTAGGCGACTTTCGCGTCCTTCCCCTCCGCCGCTTCGTCGCACCACACGAGCGCGAGATAGTCCTCGAGGCGGGACGGGAAGAAATAATCCGCCGATTCCTTCGCCGCTTCCGCGAGGAGCGACTTGTCCTTCGCAAGATACGCGATCGCGTAGGCGACCATCGCCGTCCGCTTCGTCGATCTGAGGACGGCGATCGCCTTCTCCGTCTCTCCGTATTCCGCGAGATCGTAGGCGGTGTCGAGGGCGAGGTCGCTGTCGCGCGTGACCGCGTCCGGCACCGCGATTTCGGGGCGCTTCGCCGCGTCGCGCACGGCGTCGATCATCGCGATGCGCTTCCTGCCCGCCTCGCGGAATTCATAGTTCCAGGTCGCCTTCCAGAAGCACGGATACGCCGCGTCAAGTTTCCCCTGCAGCTGACGCGCGAGGCCGAGATAATAGAGCGCCTCGCCGGTGTACGGATTCGGATGGCGACGCGTCTGACGCTTCACCGCCGCGACGAGGTGCGCTTCCGCCGCTTTGAGTTCGCCGCGCTGGATGAGCCGCTTGCCGTAGAGCGTGTGCGCGCGGCTGTCGCCGGGATCGCGCTTCAGGAGTTCGTTGAGGTACGCCTCCGGCATCCGCGTCGGATGACGGTACTGGTCGAGATGCTCGGCGGTGATGAAGAGTTCGTCCGCGCTTTCGATATCCGCGGGGGCCGGCGGCTCGGTCGCGACCTCGCGCTCGGGAACCGCGCCCGGTTCCGCCCAGGACTGGTTGATCGGCTGCTCGCTCTGTTTCTTTTCGGAATCGTAGGCGATCAGCGTCTCGCCGTCCTTCCTCACCTCGATCGCCGTCGCCTCCGCGTCGAGCATCACCGGCGCGCCGATTTTGAGCTGCGCCTTGACAGTCTTCTCGCCGTCTTTCGTCTTAAGAACGATTTCCGCCGCGCCGAGATTCTCCGCCGCCGCTACGCCGGCCTTGCCGTTTTTGAGCAGCACCGCGACGCGGGTGTTCGCGTTCTGCACCGGCCCGAGATTCCTGTACGGCCACCAGTACTGCGAGAAGGTCTTCGTCTCGTAAGGCAGGAGATAGGTGAAATCGGGCTGGTTGTCGGTGTAGACGCCGGCCATCAGCTCGATGTACGGACCCGACGAGTCGGTGAGCTCGCGATCCCACGCGTAGCCGAAGGGATGGTTGCCCCACGTCCACTGCTTCTTGCCGGGCGCGATGTGGCGGTCGGCGATATGCACGAAGCCGCCTTCAGCCGCGTGGTCGTAGCCGCCGAAGAAATCGTATTCGGTCGCGCAGACCATGTAGCTCGTCGGAACGGGAATGTTTTTGTACCACGAAAGATTGTCCGCCCCCGGACGCTTCGAGTAATCGACGCCGTAATACTTGCCGTTCGCGCACGGGAACGAAGTCGTCGCCCGGACGGCGTGGTCCGCGACGTAGGTGACGTCCGGCGGGAAGAAGCTCTCGTACAGGTCGTGGACTTTCGCCGCGACGTTCGCCCACCAGAGGAAGGTCTGGGTGTACGGCGTGCGGTTGTAGAGCCGCGCCTTCAGCTCGACGACGGACGAGCCGGGCTTCAGCGAAATTCCGTGCGAGCCCTCGAGCCGGTTGAGCGGATCGTGATCGGTCATCCACACGGTGACGCTGCCGTCCGCGCCCTTCTCGAT
>R11__coassemble_1327_pt1 | contig 14137 bp, 5 predicted proteins | sample R11__metabat2_low_PE_023 | metagenome-assembled genome bin R11
TTCGGCGAATTCCTTCGCTTCCTTCTCGGCGGCTGCATTGTCCACGACCGGCGCCTTGGGGGCTTCGACCGGCTTGGCGGCTGCTTTATTCTTCGTCATGTTCTTTTTCCTTGCTTTTTCCTGTCCGGAGACCCTTCCCCGAACAATTGAGCGCATATTATACGATATTTTAGTATCGTTAGTCAAGTAGCGATATTAAAATATCGTAATGTTGTTTTTCGTTTGTTCAAGCGGGGCCTCCAATTTGCTTTCATGGCAAATAAGCTCCGCGGAACCAGATGCCGTGACCTTTGAGATCGGGGCCGAAATAGAAGCCGGGCGAGGTCGGGACGTTGTAGCCGGAGTTCTGCGAGGCGACGCCGTCGCGGTAGACCGGGTCTTCCATCAGCGTCCAGAAACGGTATTCGGTATCGAACGGCGTGAAGAAGACGCGGACGCCGCGGTTGTCCCTCCGGCGGAGGACGAGTTCCTCGCGCCAGTCGCCGTAGATGTCGCAGATGAGATTCGGGTTACCCTTCGTCCCGCCGACCGAATCGACTTCCGGCCCCGCGTTCCAGAGTTCCGTCACCCAGCGTCGGAACATGAAGTACTCCCAGATGATCGAGCCGCCGGAATAGGAGCTCGTCGACATATCGCCCTTCCAAAGGATATGCCCGCGAAGATTTGCGTAGTAGTTGATAATCGGCTTCGCCTTGGGCGAAGGATACTGGGTGCAGGTCTTCGCCGAGAAATTACCGAGATTGCCGCCCGCGAAAAGCTCGACGCCAGGCGTTCCCGGGTCGATATCCATCGCGTTGCAGCTCCCCGTATCGTTGTAGCCGTTGCGCCGGAGGAGCGTCTTTCCGGTTTCACAGTCGATAAGCGAAACGCCGAACGGCCAGTGTTCGTGGCAGGTCCAGTTGACGAGCCCGCGCGACTCTGGGCTCGCCTGGAAGATGTGCATCGCGTCGCCGTGCCCGTAGCCCGAGGTCCAGAGTCCGCGTCCGTCATGATCGACCGCCATGTGTCCGTAGATGATTTCGTCCTTGCCGTCGAAGTCGACGTCGCCCGCGCGGATGTTGTGGAAACCCTGTCCGCCGTATCCGAAGTTGCGCTCGGTCTCGGAGCAGAAGAACCAGCGTTCCTTCAGCTCCTTCCCGTCAAAGTCCCAGGCGCAGAGGTTCGTCCGCGAATAATAGCCGCGGCACATCACCGCGCTCGGATGCGCGCCGTCGAGATACGCGGTCGTCGCGAGCATGCGGAACGACTGGTTGCCCGGGCAGCGCGAAGCGTACCACCAGTTGATCGCGTTGAAGTCGCGCCGCGCGATCGCCTCGGGATCGTCGAGGACATCGGGCTTGAACGGCAGGGTATCGAGCGCCTCGCCGGTCGGCCCCGCGAAACAGGTGACGTAATTCGGCGCGAAAGCGGTGAACTGGTCCTCGGGACGGAAATCCTTGAACTTCGCGCCTTTCGTCCACCGCGGCAGCTCGCGCCGCACCGCGGCGAAATCGTAGCTGTTCGTGCCGCGCGGGCCATCCTTCGCCTCGCCGGCCCAGCCGAGTGTGCGCCCCAGTCCGTCAACCGCGCCCTGCGCGGTACGGACGATCACCTCGGCCTTGCCGTCGCCGTCGAAGTCGGCGACAAGGAACGGATTGTAATGCGGACCCGACCGAACATTCGGGCCTAAGTCGATCCGCCAGAGCGACTTGTTCGTTCCGTCAAGCTTCACCCCTTCAAGAATCGTCTCGCCGGACTGTCCCCAGTACCAGTTGTCGCCGTGCCGCGTCGGCCACCACGCAATCACCAGCTCGTACTCGCCGTCGCCGTCGAGATCGCCGACCGAAGAGTCGCAGGGGAAATACGTGTACTCCTGTCCGTCCGGCGTCTTCCGCGGCGCCGGCGGCTCAAGCTCGATGTCGAGATACCCAAGCTTCGACTTCCCTACCAGCAAAAACCCTTGTTGCCGTGGGCTTGTTGTCCCCGCCGCCGCGACCTCGTACCGGTGGTCTTTTCCGTCCCATTCAAACCGGTGATCGAAATAGGTCACGTTCGCGACCGGCGTCGAATTGACCTTCTTGCCGTCGCAATAGACGTTGAACGCCGCGTTCGTCGGGTCGCTGGACTTGTAGCGCCAGCCGATGCGGACGGTGTCGTTCGTGAGCCGCCAGGCGCATACGCCGCGCCCGAGCTTCTCCATGCGAAGCTTCTTCGGATTGTATGCGGTCGCGGGCTGGGGAAAATCTTTCGTCTGGGCTTTCGGCGAGCCCGCGAGCTTGACGCCCTGGCCACGGACGATCTTGCCGCCCCACACCGCTCCGGGCGCGAAGAAGACATCGGCGCCCTCCGCGAGCTTCAAGGTTCCGGTCGCCTCCGGACACGACTTCGAGAACGCGACGCGTCCCTTCCCGGCGATCACCAGATCGCCGCCGCCCTCGAACGCGGTTCGCAGGACGAGCTTGTCCTTCGCCACGATCTTCGAGACCGTGCCGTTCACGAGCCGGATCGGCGCGAGCGAGCTCACGTGGCTCTTCTCGTAGGTCGAAAGCGTGCCGCCGGAAAAAACGATGCGGCCTTCCTTGCCGTGGGCGTAATTCGAATCGAATTCGAGTCCGAGTTCGCCGAGTTCGAGCTTGCCGCCGGAGCCGAGCTCGAGCCGCTGGGAGAGTCCGTAAATGCACTGCGCGAGGACGCCCTTCGCGACGAGGGACGGATCCTCCTTCGCGGAGATTTCGACCCTCGGCGGCAGTTCGCGTCCGAGCCGCAGCAGCTTCTCGCGTCCGAGCGCGGCGGATATCTTTTCCTTTTCCTTCGGCATCGCCGGCTCCGGCGGAAGTCGCTCGGCGAGTTTTTCGATATCGCGCTCCTCCAGAACGCGATCCCACACCACGATGCGTCCGTACTGGTTCTTGTCGGTCACCGCGAAGCCGAGTCCGGCGCCGCGCGCATGGACGCCGCCGAAAGCGAGAAAGCCGGCATTCGGTTCGAAGCCGAAGCCGGGAACCGCGCCCGCGAATTCGCCGTCGACGTAGAAGACCGCGAATCCGTCCTTCCGCCGCGTGATCACGTAAAGATGCATCTGGTCGTTGCGGTGCGAGACGAATTTCGTCGCGATCGTGCGGCGGCCGTTCGCGCGCGACCAGCCGTCGAAGAATTCGACGTGTCCGTTTTCGCCCGCCGCGACGCCGAAGACTCCTGTCCCGTGGCGGCCCTGCGAGGTGCCGTGCACGAAAAGGAGCGTGTTGTCGTTGCCCATCGCCTTCGCCTGCACCGCGAGCGTCCATTCGTCCTTGAGCATCAAGGGATCCATGAACCAACCGGTCGCCTTGCCCTCGTAATTCGCCTTGATCCGCGGCGGCGCCGGCTTCGGCGGGACGTATTTCACGACCGCCACGCCGAAGATGCCGCCCGCGCAACGCGAATCGGGAGTCGAGGTGATTCTCACCTCGATCGTCTTTTTGCCGCGGGTGAGTTCGGCGGGGATCGGATACTCCACCTCGTGGAATTCGTCCTTGTCGATACGCGGCATGTCGATATGGGCGATCGTGGTCTCGTCGACCGCGAGGTCGAAGATGCGTCCGTCCCAGCCGTCACGTCCCCAGTAGGTGAGCGCGACCGCCGCCTTCGGGACGCATTTCATGCGGTAGGCGAAGAATCCGTCCGGACCCGGCACCTGCCGGAATCCGCGGTTCGACCACTTGCCGGGCGAGGAATTCTCCTGAACGATGGCGTGCGCCTTCTCGTCCGCCTCGTCGCCGGGCTGAACGAAATCCACACGCTCGGCGGAGAAAGCCGACGCGAAAGCGGCGGTAACAAGTAGTGCGGATATCGATTTTGAGAGCTTCATCCTATTTAATTCAACACTGCGGTATTGAACGACTTGGGCGGCAGTTTGAGGTCAATAAACTTACCATCAATCCTGACCGAAATTTCGCGCGGTTCCTTGTCATGGAAGTTGTGCGCCTTGGAACTGGCGCGCACGAGCGCGTTCTGCTTCCAGCCCCACGCTGAGCGCCCCTAACCTCCGCTTCGCTCGTGCGCCAGAAGTCGTTGTCGGTCGATGTGATTGCCGTCACCGCCGCCAGTATCATGATAATGTTCATGCGTCTATTATCGCAAATTCCCGCAGCCGACCGCCATCCCCCAATCGGCAATCACCCTCTGCCCGGCGCTGCCGATGCCGAAGCGTGAAGCGAGCGACAGGAGGTCTTCGCGGCGAATCGAGGAAAATCGTCCGTTGACCGAAAGCGCATGATGATTGGTAAATTCGAACATCGCCTCGTCACCGGGCGAAACATACGCGCCCGTGAGATCGTAGGCCGGAGCAAGACTCCACCTGCCGTTTTCATCCATCAGAAACGAGAAGTTCTTGGTGTGATCGTCCATCTCGCGGTTGACGATATTGAAGACCATGCGACGGAACATCTGTTCCATCGCCGAATATCCAAGTCCCATCTCGGCGATCGTCTCGAACAATCCTTCGTAGCCCAGCAATTGCCGCGGCGCATTCATCGGCAGATGTTTGAGCGCGCAATAGGTTTCGACATGCAGCCGACGATTGCCGTCGCGATCAAAGCGTTTCGTCATGAAATGCCTGGTTCCCTCGAAATCGTAAAGACACGATTCGCTCATGTCGATTCCGAATGAACGGGCTTTTTCATAAACCTTGAATTCATCCTCGCCGAAATCGGTGCCGGGCGGGGAGAATTTGATGATCCAGTGCTCGAACCCTTCCGGAAGATCTTCCGTCCCCACACGGAACTCTCCGGTATCGCGATTCCAGCCGACCACCGCTTTCGCCTGTGCGCCTCCCGCCGAAGTGCCGACGCGGATGATTTCCCGAAGCGCATCCTCGCCGGAGACTTTCCCGAGATCGGCGTTGAGCGCGAGCCGCGCTTCCTCCACCAGTCTGCGCATGTCAAGCGCGTGCGGCTGACGTTCGCGCGGAGAGAGCTGCGGCTCGTACACCAAAGCGCCCATTCCCCGGCTACCGATGTACGCGAGGCGATCAAGCGGACTTATTGCGCCGATGTCAATTCCGTTGCGTTTCATCCAATCCGCCACCAGACGGTTGCCGAAGGAATCTGGAAGCGAATCGGCGAAAACGCCGGGGAGTCCGTAAAAAGCGCCTCTCGGCAGCTGGAATTGCGAGCAATAATATTTCGCGGTCGAAGTCGGTATCATGAACGGCGAAATCTCCAGTCCGCGGCGGCGGAAACGCTCGTCATATTCGAAAACGACTTCGCCGGACGAGGTGACGCTCATCGCCCCGACCCGTTCGCCCCACAGAAAGACCTGCAGTATCCTGACCGCCACGAACATACCTGCTCACACCCCCTTCCCGCTGGCCCGTCGGCGCTCAATCGCGCGCCCCTGGTTCAAGGCGTCAGCCATGGCGATCGGACTGAAATCAACTTCCGGCTCGAACACCTGCAGCCAGGCGGACTTCTGCAGGGTTCTCGTTACCGCGATAAGCGAATTAAGCGAGGATCCTACCCCGCCTTCCAGCCGCTTCACCGCCTTGAGCGATACGCCGCTGCGCTCCGCAACCTGACTCTGGGTAAGGTCAAGCGCCAGCCGCCTCGCCCGCAGCGAGTCTCCAATCAGCTTTAAGTTCTCCTCGATCGTTCTGAATACCATAACAGCACCTTATTGCACCATTGATGGTCATATTCTATCACAATAGCCCCTTTATGGTCAATAGCAAACTCACATATTCTTCCTCAATCCCCCAATCGGCAATCACAGTTCACGTTCCCGGGATCGGCGTAAATAGCGAATAAACTCACTCGGCGAACAGATCATCAAGATTGATTCTTGAATTGACATTATGGCTGTACATATTGTCTTTAAGTCCGTTTGCGGTTATGATCGTTACATGAATCGTCCGATTGGATCCGATCTGTCGGCGAAATGCTTCAACGCGATTGACAATGCGGTCATTTTCATCTTTATCGATAGCGTACTCACCGGATGAATATTTCATCTCGCAAAGATTCGCGATGCCATCACGGCGGTCGATCAGAAGATCAACCTGCGCTCCACGATTTGTCGCCGATGCCGACACCTTCCACGAATAGACATCGGTATGGACGCCGGAAATACCCAATGCCTTCTTAATCTGCGGCACATGCGCTATGACCGCACGCTCGCACGCGTTCCCGCGCCAATCGTTTTTTCGCCCTTCAGGAACCCGAGAGACCCAGAATTCACCATCCCGCGAATTATTACCCTCGACAAAAGTCATGTAAAACAATGAGAAGGCGTCAGCCAATTGATACAGTCCGGAATTCGCTCCTCCGGCCGGAAGGTATTTCCTTACGAAACCGCATTCCTCGAGGTCGGCAAGATGCGATGTCAGTCCCCCATTGCTGACGAATCCGATGTCACGGATGATTTCGTCCCGCCCTAGTCCTTGCCGATGGCGACCAAGTGCGCGGATGATTTTGATATATGCTTCAGGATTGGTGAACAAGGATGAGTACAACTCATCAAATTCAGACCTCAGCTCCTCTCTTCGACTGAAAAACAGCAAGTCGATATTCTGTTCCGGAGACCGTCCTTTTTCCAACAGACTCCAATAGTATGCAACCCCTCCGAGCGCCATATAACACTCAAGAATATGCTGGCGGCTGTAGCCAAGACCTAATTCGCGGGAATATTCCTCGCATTCGGCCAGCGTGAAAGGCTCAAGCTTGATTTGCGTACGAATCCGATTGTGTAATCCGCCGCGATTGCGATTCAATCGCTTGATAATCCACGAAGTCGCCGACCCGCAGGCAATAAGCAGAATGTCCTTTCTGGAGGCCGCCCATCCGTTCCAGAAACCTTCAAGCGCCGAAAGAAAACCTGATTTCCGCGTATCCATCCACGGCATTTCATCAATGAAAATCACCTTGCGTCCTTCCGGCAGATCTTCCAGCAACAGCTCCAATTCATAAAATGCCTCAATCCATCCGGACAACCGCGGACAATTCTCTCGACCTTGCCGCTTTAACGCCATTCGGAAATTATCCAATTGTCGCCGAAGCCCCTCTCGCTTCAATCCCGCTGCATGAAAAGCAAAACCGTATTCAAAAGTTTCATTCACCAAAAATGTCTTACCCACGCGCCGGCGACCGTAGACCGATACAAATTCGGAGTATGGCGAGGCATACGCCAATTTAAGTCGCTTTATTTCTTCTTTCCTACCAACCATATTAATTCTCCTTATGCGTTATAACGCGCCAAAGTATATCATAAATACCCAACTTTGGCAACCGATAGTCTATCTGTTGCCAGAGTAATCATTTTATAATACACTTTGGCAACATATCTCCTTGATACATATTTCCTTATCACTTAGCGGAAAAAGAAAAGTAGCGATTACGGCAGCGTGAGCTCGGCCTTGAAGAACCTGTCGCCGTCGGACTGCTCGTGCCATTCGCCACCTGGCGATTCCGCGCCAAGAATCGAGATCGAGCCGTTGTAATCGCCTTCCGGCGGCGTGACGGTGACCGAACCGTCGGCGTTGATCGTTATCGCGGGAATCGTGAATTCCTCTTCCGCCTCGGCGATCGCCGCGTCGGTGTTCGCGCAGTTGAGAAGGAACGCCTCGAGCTTGATCGAGACCGAGTCTGCGAAATCTACGCCGTTCGTCGTCGCCCAAGCGGCGAGCGCCTTCGCGTTCGCATTCGTGAGCGCGTCGGAAATATCAGCCCAGACCTCGCCCGCGCTCGCCTCATCCGCCGCGCTCTCCGCCGCCGACCAGGAGGAAGACGATTTTTCCTTAAGGATATATGTCGTCGAGATAAGGGTCTCGCCATCGGTATCGTAATTCTTCGTCGCGACGATCTCGTAATCGTCGAGCTCGGTTGTCGGCTCGCCGAGGTACGCCTCGGCGCCGGCATTCACCACAAGCGTTCCGCCGTTTAAGATGTACGCGTACTCAAGATTATTAAACGAAGTATTGGATGCCTCCATCGTAAGCGTTCCGCTCCCGACCTTCCTGATGTAAATGCCACGTCCTTCAGCGTTGACGGAAGTATCTCCGGCCATTAGCATGAGATTATCATCTTTCCCAAGCGCACCGATCTCGTAAGTCAAATGTCCGCCCGGGATATCGAAGACGACCCCGCTTAACGATCCGAAGCGATAAACTCTACCGGTAGCACCAAAAGTTAGCCTGCTAGATCCTGTTGCCCCATTATAAACCTTCCAGGTCATATTGGAATTGGTAGCATCAACGCCGCCCAGGCGAACATTATGTCTCCGTATCCCATCATCCGCAATCGTGATAGAACCGGTGAACTCCGAGGCGTCCCAGCTGAGTTCATTCTTCGCTCTCGTGCCGTTAAAAGTAAGCTCACCATCTCCAATCAGCTTCGATTTAATCAGGAAACCGCAATTCTCGTTCTGGTTCGCCATCTCGTTACCCTCGCCGATCACCTCAAATGTCGGGCCGGACAGCGTGGTCGTCGCGGCGTAAGTCACTACGCGTACCCCATCCGCGAGTCGAACGGACGCGGCGATGTTGGTGCTCGAGAGATAAGTCTTGACCGAGTCGATTTCAAGGCGTCCGGTAAAGTCGCCGATTTCGCCGTTGAGACCGATCCAATTGAACGAGTGATTCGCCGAACCGGCGAGATTAAGTACGCCCGCCCCGGAAACCGCGCCGTAAAGCTGCCAATTGGAATACCGATAGTCGCCATTCGACGCCGTCACGAGCGCATTCGTCGTACCTTCCACGACAACGATATCGTTGGAGATTGCATTGGATGACGCCGAATTATACGTAGAGTAGGACGAAATGATATTGAAGCCCGAGAGAATCAACTTTCCGTCACCGGCGATATTCAACCGCGCCTTGTTTTTGTATTTCGAATTCTCGAGCGACCCGCCGCCGGTAAAGGTCACGTCGGCATTGAGCGTCATGCACCAGCAACGAACGGATTCGCCTTCCGGAATATTGAACGTAGTCTCATCGTTGATAACGACGCAGTCGCTGTAAACGCCGCTGCCATCGTCCTTTGTCCTCTGGCCGGGACAATAGACCGCCACCTCATCGCCGACTTTCCAGTTTCCGGCGTTCTTCCAATTCCCGTCACCCGCAGCCCCAGTCCAGACGAAGGTGACCGGATCGGTAAGCATCGCAATGGTCTCGCTTTCCGTAATAACATTGCCGCAGCGCGAGCAGGTCACTTCCTCGGTCCAGCCATCCGTGTAATATGTCGCGTCCTTCGCCTCCTTGGTAACCACCTCGACGTGTCCGAGCGCCGGGATCGTCTCGCTCGCGACGAGCGTTTCGCCGCAGTCGGAGCATACGACCTCTTCCGTCCAGCCGTTCTCTTCGCAGGTTGCCGCCTGCGCCGCCTTCGTAACGGACTCGACATGGATGTGAATCGTCGTCCACACAACCTCGTCGAGCCAGGCGGCGTCATAGCCGTAGGCGCCGCTCGCGTTCTTGAGATAGGTCCAGCGGACAACGTGCGAGCCGGAATTGGTGACGGAAATGACGAGATTCGTCCAGTCGACATCGCCCGCGCGACAGACTTCGGTTCCGTCAAGCTCGACCTTCGCGTAGTCGTAGTAGCGCGAGCCGTTGACCTGGCCCGAGACTTTCCACCAGAATGAGAGCTCGCCCGTTCCCTCGAATGCAGCCTCGATGTACGTCGACTGGGAGTCGCCGATCGCACCGCTCTTCATCGAGACGACGCCATCGTGGTTCGTCGCGAAATCGGCGACCCAATCGAGATCGCCGCCCGTCGTGAAGACGAGATTGGTGGCGCCGAGAATCTCGCCCGGAGTCCACTCGTGCTCGCTCCAGACCGCGGTGAGTATCGCGTCCGCCGACCCGAAGACATACGTCGCGCCCGCCGCGTAGACATTCTCGCCGTCCGTCCAGCCGCCGAAGACCGAATAGCCGTTCTTCATCGACCCGACGCCGGGGAGCGTCACTTCCGCGCCCGCGTACATCGTGATCGCCGCCGGCACCTCGCCCTCGGTTCCCTCGCCCGCCGCGAAGCTGAGCGTCACCGGAGTGCGCGTGAAGACGAAGTCGTCGACCCACGCGGCGTTCTCGTAGTCCGAGCCGTCCTCGTCGTAATCGTCGCGGGTGAAGGTCCACGCGAGCGTGTGTTCGCCCGCTCCCGTCACCGCGAATTCGACATTCGTCCAGCCGACCGTGCCCGCGATCTTCGCGACCTCGACGCCGTCGATCATGAAGACGACGTAATCGTACCAGTCGCCCGCCTCGAGATACGGCTCCTCGCAGTCGACCGCCCACTTGAACGAACCCGCGCCCCCGCCGACGACCTTCGCGGTCATCGTCGAACAGGTGCGCCCGCCGTCTTCCGCCGCGCCGATCGCGCCGCTCCGCATCGATCCCGGCGCGGAGACATAGTTCACCGTATCCGGCACCCAGTCGGCGTCGCTCGCCGCATCCGCCGCGAATTCCCACTCGCTCTCCGCGATATAATCGCCCGCGTTCCACTCGCGCGCCGTCCAGACCGCGTACAGCGTCACCACCGCGCCGTCCTCGAAGGTGAGATCGACGACCTCCGCGCCATCCGCGTAAACCGCCGCGCCGCCTTCCTCGGTCGCCCAGCCCGCGAAATCGGCGTTCGCCTTCCGGAACGAATTCGCCGCGAGCGCCTTCGCCGTTCCGCACGTCATCGCGACCTCGTCCATCTCGCCGATCGCGCCCTCCCCGCCAACGAACTGAATCGCATACTCATTCGGCGTCCAATGGGCGTAGAGCGTGTGGGAACGAGTGAGCGTGACCTTCGTCATCGCCGTCACCTGTCCGCCGCCGATATCGGCCTGGGACCACCAGCCGCTGAAGCGCCAGCCCGCGCACGCGGCCGATTCCGGTACGACATAAGTCGTCCCGGTCGTCTCGACTACCGAAGTGACCGCCGGCTCGCCGCCGTTTCCATTGAACGCGACCTCGAAGCGGTTCGCCTCGAAGAAGTCCATCGGCCGCGCGTTGTTCGACGGCCAGGTTTCCGGAATCGACTTCGACGCGGTGACGCCGTCCCAGCCCGTCGAACCGTTGATCACGTAGCTCACGAGCGATTCCGCCGCGCCCGCGTAAGTCGCGTCGTCGTATTCGGGAGCGTTACCGAGATACGAGATCTTCGTAAGATCGCTCGTCCCGTAAATCATGTTCGCGCCGAGCGAGACGACGCTCTCCGGAATCATCAGCTCCTGCAGCGTCGAGCAGCCGTAGAACACCTGATCCGCGATCGCGGTAAGTCCCTCGGGAAGCGCGATAGACTTGAGGAGCGTGCAGTTGTAAAACGCCGCGCTGCCGATCGCCTTTACGCCGGACGGAATGCCGATTTCCGCGATGCCGCTGCAGTTCTTGAACGCCCGCGCGCCGATGTTGGTGATCGAGGTCGGAATATCCACCGCCGAGAGCTTCACGCAGTCGGCGAACAGATCGTCCCCGAGTTCGCCGCTCTCGCCGGTCACCTTCGCGTCGGTGATAAGCGAGTATGCGTTCGGGAACGCGCTTTTCACCGCGACTCCCTCGCCTGGGATCGTGATCGACCGCACCAAAGAGCAGCCAGCGAAGGAGTTGGTGCCGACGAGCCGCACCGAATCGGGAATCACGATCTCGGTAAGCGCAGTGAACGCCTTCACGTTCCGGAACGCCCGCTCGCCGATATTGGTGACCGCGGACGGGAATGCGAAATCGGACAGCTTCGTGCAGCCGTCGAACGCCCCGTCCGGGATATCGACGATCTCGTCGGGGAGAACAATCGTCGTAATGTTCGTGCAGCCCGCGAAGATTTCGGCGACGAGATTCGTCTCGCCTTCCGCGATCACGATCGAGCCCATCGTCGCGTAGGCGCTCGGGAAGAGCTCCGCCATCGACTTCACGTGCGCCGTCGTGGTGACGCCGAGGAGCCCGCGGCAATCCATGAACACCTTCTCGCCCGCCGCCTCCAGGCTCACCGGAACGGACGCGGAGATCATCCGCCAGCAATTCGAAAACGCGAAGTCGCCGATTTCGACGAGTCCCTCGTTAAGTTCGATCCCGACGAGCATCGAGTTATTCTCGAACGCATTCGCGCCGATCTCCTTCACACTCGACGGCATATATATTTCGCCCACGTATGTGCAGTCCTTGAACGCGCGGTCATCGATCCGCTCGAGTCCCTCGTTGAACTCGAGTTCCTCGATCGACACGCAGGTCTCGAACGCCCCGACGCCGATATACTTCAAGGTCGATGGGAAACTAACGCTCTCGATATCGTACTGATCGGCGAAAGCGTAACTCGCGATACCGACTACGCCTTCGGGTATCTCCACATCTCTCGGCGCCTCGCCGATATAGCCGAGAAGCCACCCGTTCTCGATCCACATTCCGCTCTCGCCCATAACCTCGCCGATTTCACGGAAGTCGTTGTCGCCGAAGTCGGTGATCGTCGACGGAATCGAGATATACTCGAGTGAATCACACCCCTCGGCGAATCCATCAGGAATCCTCGTCATCCCCTCGCTCAGCGTCAGCCGCTTGATTCCGTCATACGCATCGGGGAATATGGTCGAGAGAGTCGCGTTAACGCATCCGCTCTCGGTTCCGTCGAATTTCCGCGCCGTCGTATCGAGATTCGTCCACCAGAAGAAACCCGTGCATGTGGTACTATTTGCTCCTCCTGCACCGGCCCTATTCCAGCCGCGAAGCTCAATCTCGTGAAAGCCGGAGACATTGAAGCTTATCGAGCCGCTTTGATAACGGCAGTCATAATTACTATTCGCGGTAACGACCATCGTATCATCGACCTTCACCGACGACTTGTCGTCAAAACTAGCCGAGAAATAATATGTCACCCCGGCGGCAAACCACATACGCGTTCTGTACACGTACATCGTATATTCCGGCATTGTATCCGCATAAAGGAGTCCCGGCATCTGGCCCTGAGTCTCGTATCCGACAATCGACGCATTCTGATCGAACGAGGACATGTTGCCGATAATCGCCTCCTCGTGGACATATTCCGTCTCGGCAATCGTCGCCCCGTAGACGACATCGGTAATATTGCTGCACCCAACGAACGCCGTACTCGCGATATTCGTGACGCTCGTCGGAATCGTCACGCTCGAAAGCGCATTGCATCCATCGAATGCCGACGCCGGAATGTCGGTGACGCCTTCCGGCAACTCCACGCTCGCAAGCGACGAACAATCCGCAAAGGCATTCGCGCCAATCGAAGCAACACTGTCCGGAATTGTCACCTTAACAAGATTCGTGCAACCCGCGAACATCGAATCGACGATATTCGTCACGCCTTCGCGTAATACGATTTCTTCAATCTCGACGTAGGTTGTCGGGAAGCGTTGCTGCATTGTAGTTTCAGCATATCCGTCGCAACCGATTTCAATCTTCGGCGACAGCCAAACCTCGACTTGAAAGGTCTCCGCCTCGCCGACATGCTCACCGTCAACAACAACCTGATATGTCAGCGTGTGTACGCCTGGTACCGTAGTCGACCATACGACTTGCATCGGCACAGTCGATTCCAGACATAGCGCACCATTGTCAAGCACCTGCGCAACCGCGCCCTCCGCTTTCGTGGTAATAAACAGATCGATATCGAGCGGAATCGAAGTTGACTGGTCATCCACGCCAAGAGTAACCAATTCGCCACTTATATAACGATTGTCAATCAACAGATGCGTAGTCATTCCGCACCAGGCGCATCTCACGATCGCAATCGCAAACATCACTGCCGTCAATCTTTTCATAGCACCCCTTGCAAGTCTATCAAAATTAATCAAATGAATCATAATGAATCGAATGTGCTCGCGCGGACGCTTGGGCGCCCTTTGGGCTCGCCTTCGGCGAGGCTACCCTCCGAGCTTCGCTCTCCGGCGCAATGTCCGCTCGCTATTCGGCAAATCCTCGAAGAGCACGAACAGACTTCCCGCGGTAACGGTCGTAGCCGCCGTATCCCCGGCTGAAATAGCTCGAACTGAAGCTGAGGTACCACGCGCAGTCCGAATTGCCCGAATACGGCGTCGATGACCAGTAGTAGCCGTCCGAACCTTCGTTGCAGGAGCATGATGAGCCTTCGACGTAGCCGGGCGCCGGCAGGAAGATACTCTTATCTGCGTAGTCTCCTTTACCGGTAACAAGCCGACCATACGCACTACTGCGCCTCGTCCAGGT
>R11__coassemble_1342_pt1 | contig 14067 bp, 11 predicted proteins | sample R11__metabat2_low_PE_023 | metagenome-assembled genome bin R11
ACGGCCGCCGGCGCGGCGTGCGCGAGTCGCTCGAGGACCAGACGATGGCGATGGCCCAGGCCGCCGCGAAGCTCATCAGCGACAATCTTAAGTATCCGGACGGGACTCCGGTCCAGTGCGTCATCGCCGACACCACGATCGGCGGACGCTTCGAGGCCGCGCAGTGCTCGAACAAGTTCAAGAAGGAAGGCGTGGGCGTCTCGCTCTCCGTGACGCCGTGCTGGTGCTACGGCACCGAGACGATGGATGAAGACCCGCAGATCCCGAAGGCCGTCTGGGGCTTCAACGGCACGGAACGTCCCGGCGCCGTCTACCTCGCCTGCATGCTCGCGGGCTACGCGCAGCGCGGAATGCCCGCGTTCGGCATCTACGGCCACGAGGTCCAGAACCGCGACGAATCGACGAAGATCCCCGAGGACGTGAAGGAGAAGCTGCTCCGCTTCACCAAGGCCGGCCTCGCGGTCGCGATGATGAAGGGCAAGAGCTATCTCTCGATCGGCTCCTCCGCGATGGGCATCGCGGGCAGCTTCGTCAACGTCGACTTCTTCCAGGATTATCTCGGCATCATGTGCGAGAACATGGACGAGGCGGAAATCGAACGCCGCATCGCCGAAGGCATCTACGACAAGGAAGAATACGAGAAGGCGCTCGCCTGGTTCAAGAAGAACTGCAAGGAAGGCAAGGACTACAATCCGAAGGCGATCCAGAAGTCGCGCGAGGCGAAGGACAAGGACTGGGAGTACGTCGTCAAGATGGCGATGATCGCGCGCGACATGATGGTCGGCAACCCCAAGCTCGTCGAGATGGGCTACGGTGAGGAAGGCGTCGGCCGCAACGCGATCGCGGGCGGCTTCCAGGGCCAGCGGCAGTGGACCGACCACTGGCCGAACGGCGACGTGATGGAAGTCTTCTGCAACACCTCGTTCGACTGGAACGGCAAGAAGATGCCGCAGATTCTCGCGACCGAGAACGACTCGCTGAACGGCGTCTGCATGCTCCTCATGTGGCTCCTCACCAACAAGGCGCAGATGTTCGCGGACGTGCGCACCTACTGGTCGAACGACGCGGTGAAGCGCGCGACCGGCAAGGGCCTCAAGGGCGTCGCGAAGGACGGCATCATCCACCTTCTCAACTCGGGCAGCTGCTGCCTCGACGCGGCGGGCGCGATGAAGGAGAAAGGGAAGCCCGTCTTCAAGAACTGGTGGGATGTCACCGAAAAGGACATCGACGCGACGATGAAGGCCACGAAGTGGGTCCCGGCGGGCGTCGAGTACTTCCGCGGCGGCGGTTTCTCGAGCTCGTTCCTCACCCCGGAGAAGATGCCGCTCACGATGACGCGCATCAGCTACGTGAAGGGCCAGGGCCCGGTCCTCCAGATCGCCGAAGGGTGGTCGGTCAATCTCGACCCCGATCAGCAGGAGAAGCTCATGCTCCGCACGAATCCCGAATGGCCGTGCACCTGGTTCGTGCCGCGGCTCACCGGTAAGGGCGCGTTCAAGGATGTCTACTCGGTCATGAACGCGTGGGCGGCGAACCACGGCGCGATCAGCTACGGCCACATCGGCGCGGACCTCATCACGCTCGCCTCGATGCTCCGCATTCCGGTCGCGATGCACAACGTGCCCGAGGAACAGGTCTATCAGCCGCACTGCTGGGGACTCTTCGGCGCGAGCGACGATCCGACGGGCGCCGACTACCGCGCGTGCAAGAACTTCGGACCTTTGTACGCGACCAACCGCTAACTTAAAAACGGCATCACCGAAAAATGAAGTTTCAGGCAATACTTGTCGTGGCCGTGGCGATCCTTTCGGGTTGCCGCGGCTGGTTCGCTCCGGCGACGGAGTCCACCGTGGAGACCGCCTCGTTCGGCGGCAACGAGATCGTGCTCGATCTCGTCAGTCCCTCCTACGAGGTGAAACGCGGCGGGGTTACCGTCGTGGGGAAGACTCCGTTTTCGGTGACTGTCGGCGGCGAGCGACTTGCCGCGCAGAAAGGCGCGCTCAAGTCGCGCAAGGCCGGCGAGGGCACGCTTGATACGCCGGTCTACAAGAAGGCCTCGATCGATCTCGCCTCCGAGACTATCGAGGTCGATTACGGCGCCTACGCCGTGAAGGCGACGGCGCGGGCGGACGGCGTCGCCTACCGCATCGTGCTCAAGAAGGGCGGAACGATCGACGCCGAGGAGGCGTCGGTGACGATTCCGGCGGGGGCGGAATGCTGGTTCAACCGCACCAATCACTACGGATGCGAGGAGACGCTCCCCGAATACGCGAAGGTCGGGGAGCTCCCCGACGATGCGAAGAAGTTCTATTATCTCCCGTTCGTCTACAAGACGCAGGGGAAGGTCGTCGCGGTGAGCGAGAGCGACGTGAGGTCGTATCCGTTCTGGAACCTCGAGAAGCCGAGAACGTTAGCGGACGGTTCGGTGCGCTTGTCTGCGAAGTTCGAAGGCTATCCCGCGCTCACCAAGTACGACGACGGCAAGGCCAAGACCGACGTCCCTGGCGGACGCTGGGTGCGCGTCGTCGATCACGAGCGGTTCATCGCCAGGGCGGATGACGCGCGCGAGCTGCCGTGGCGCACGTTCTCGCTCGGCGATTCGTTCGCCGCGCTTCCCGCGAGCGATCTCGTCTATGCGCTCGCGCCGGAGAAGATTCCCGGCGATTTCTCGTGGGTCAAACCCGGCAAGGTCGCGTGGGACTGGTGGAACGCGTTCGACAACAAGGGCGATCCCGAAGGCTGCACCACCGAGACCTATCGCCGCTTCATCGACTTCGCGGCGGCGAATGGCGTCGAGTACGTGATCTTCGACGAGGGATGGAGCGAGAAGCTCAACATCTGGAAGTTCTCTCCGGTCGTCGACGTGCCCGCGCTCATCAAGTACGCGAACGAAAAGGGCGTCGGCATCATTCTCTGGATGGCCTGGGCGCAGATCTACAACAACGAGGACCAGGTCGCCGAACACTTCGCCGAACTGGGCGCGAAGGGCTTCAAGGTCGATTTCATGGATCGCGCCGACGCGGCGGTCACCGACTTTCTCGAGAAGTTCGCCAAGGCCTGCGCGAATAACCGCATGATCGTCGACTACCACGGGGTGGCACGCCCCACAGGTCTTGAAAGGCGCTATCCGAACATCGTCAACTACGAGGGCATCCACGGACTCGAGCAGATGAAGTGGTTCAACAACGTCGACGACATGATGTTCAACGACGTCGCCGCGGCGTATTTGAGAATGTCGGCGGGTCCGATGGACTACACCCCCGGCGCGATGATCAACCTGCCCATCGGCCGGCACAAGCGCGACCGGTGCCGTCCCGCCTCGATCGGCACCCGTTCGCGCCAGATGGCGATGATGTCGCTTTATTTCGCGCCGCTGCAGATGCTCGCCGACTCGCCGACCAATTACGAAGCGAACATGGAATCGTTCCGTTTCATGGCCGAGGTGCCGACGGTGTGGAACGACACGATCGGACTCAAAGGCTCGCCGTCGACCGCGGCGGCGGTGGCGCGCGAGACCAAAGACGGCGACTGGTACGTGGCGGCGATCGGGTGCAAGGAGGCGATGGACTATCCGCTCGATCTCTCGTTCCTGCCCAAGGGCGCGTGGAAGACGGAGATCTTCCGTGACGCGCCCGACGCCGCCGAGGCGCCCGAGCACTACATTCACGAGACCTTCAAGCTGCCTTCCGACGGACGCGTGGTGGTGCCGCTCGCGCCGGGCGGCGGCTTCATCCTCAAACTCACGAAGTGATTTTCGGCAAATGAAAATCGGTTGTCATCTTTCCTCGAGCGGCGGCTATCTCGCGATGGCGCAGACCGCGGTGTCGATCGGGGCGAACGTGTTCCAGTTCTTCACCCGCAATCCGCGCGGCGGGGCGGCGAAGCCGATAGATCCGGCGGACGTGGCGGCGTTCACCGCGTACGCGAAGGAGCACGCGATCGGTCCCATCCTCGCGCACGCCCCGTACACGCTCAACGCGGCTTCGGCCGACGAGCGCACGCGGCGTTTCGCCGAGGCGACGTTCCTGGACGACATGAAGCGCCTGCGGCTCACTCCGGGGGCGATGTACAACTTCCATCCCGGCTCGCACGTCGGCCAGGGCGCCGAAAAGGGCAAGGAACTCATTGTCGACATCCTCTCTCGCGTCATCCCCGAAGCGGGAGAGACCACGATACTCCTCGAAACCATGGCCGGCAAGGGCAGCGAAATCGGCCGCAGCTTCGAAGAGCTCCGCAGCATCATCGATATGCTCGATCGACGAATCGACGAATCGACGAATCGAAAAATTCTCCCTGATGACGACCATACAAATCGATTAATCGAAAAATCGAAAAATCGAAAAATTCTCGGCGTCTGTCTCGACACCTGTCATGTGTGGGACGGCGGCTACGACATAGTCGGCGATCTTGACGGGGTGCTTGCGGAGTTCGACCGGGTTATCGGACTCGACCGGCTCAAGGCGGTGCACTTGAACGACTCGATGAACGTGATGGGGTCGCACAAGGACCGGCACGAGAAGATCGGCAAGGGCAGGATCGGACTCGAGGCGATGAAGCGCATCGTGAATCATCCGGCCCTGAAGGACAAACCGTTCTATCTCGAGACCCCGTGCGATCTGCAGGGCTACAAGGAAGAGATCGCGCTGGTGAAGTCGTTCGGCTGAGAAAGAGCTTTCAAAGGAGAAAAGAAACCATGAAAATTTTCCGTAAACCGCAGGAGCTGCAGAAGTGGGCGAAGGCGCAGGCGCTCGCCGGCAAAAAGATCGCGCTCGTTCCGACGATGGGATATCTGCACGAAGGACACATGTCGCTCATCGCCAAGGCGAAGGCGATGAAGGCGGACGAGATAATCGTTTCGGTGTTCGTCAATCCCGTCCAGTTCTGTCCGGGCGAAGACTACGAGAAGTATCCGCGGGACGAAAAGGCCGATCTCGCCAAGTGCGAGGCGGCGGGCGCGACCGCGATCTTCTTCCCGACCCCGGCGAACATGTATCTCGACCGCCACTCGGTGTACGTGAACGAGGAGGATCTCTCGAAGGGACTCTGCGGGGCGCGGCGTCCCGGACACTTCCGCGGCGTCTGCACCGTGGTCGCCAAGCTCTTCAACCTCGCGCACCCGACCTTCGCGGTGTTCGGACAGAAAGACTACCAGCAGGCGCAGATCATCAAGCGCATGGTGCGCGACCTCAACTTCGATCTCAAGATCGTCGTCGCCCCGATAGTGCGCGAGAAATCGGGCCTCGCGAAATCGAGCCGCAACACCTATCTCTCGGAAGACGAGAAGAAGACCGCGCTCGCGATTTCGCAGGGACTCAAGGCGCTCGCCGACGGCGTCAAGGGCGCGAAGACCCCGAAGAGCGCGGCGGCCGAGCTCAGGAAACTCGCGGCGAATCTCGAAAAGGCGGGGCTCAGGGTCGACTACGTCGAGGCGGTCGACGGCGAGACGCTCGACAAGGCCGCTAAGCTCGAAAAGGGCGTGTGCGTGCTCGTCGCGGCGTATTGCGGCAAGACGCGGCTTATCGACAACCGCGTGTTGTGATGGCGATCGAAATCATATACGAAGATGACGCGATCCTCGTCGTGAACAAGCCGGCGGGGATCGTGGTGCATCCGGCTCCCGGTTACGAGACCGGGACGCTCGTCGACGAACTCCTCAAGATCTGTCCGGAAATGCGCGGGGTCGGGAGCCGGGGCCACGACGGCGTCGTGCACCGCCTCGACCGCGACACCGGCGGGGTGATGGTGTTCGCGAAGACCCGAGAAGCGTACCTCGCGCTCAGAAAGACCTTCGAGTCGCACGTGAAGGTCGAGAAGACCTATCTCGCGGTGACCCGCGGCGCACCCAGGCCGCCGAAGGGAACGATCGAGAACTTTCTCGCCAAGCGCGGCTCGAAGATGGCGGTCGCCGCGGAGGGGCAGCTCGCGGTCACGCATTACGAGGTGCTGGGGCGGCACGGCGGCAGGGCGCTGGTCGAGTTCAAGATCGAGACCGGAAGAATGCACCAGATACGCGTTCACGCCGCCTCGCTGGGTACGCCGGTCGTCGGCGACGTCATTTACGGCGGCGCGCCCAAGGGCTCGCGGTTGCTGCTGCACGCGGTCGAACTCGCCTTTCCGCATCCGTCGACCGGTCGGCGCGTCGTCTTTGCCGCGCCGCCCCCGCCGGAAATCGTCTACGCATAGCAGATCGTTCCGGGCAGACGCGAATGTGCGTTTCGGCATTGGCGCAGGGTGCGTTTTTTTGGTATAATTTTCCCAACTATGAAGAAGAACATTGCTGTAATCGCCGGTGACGGCATCGGACCCGAAATCGTGGGCGAAGCCGTCAAAGTACTGGAACTCACCGCCGAGAAATTCGGTCACGAGTTTGTTTTCGTCCACAAGCTTGTCGGCGGCGCCGCGTACGACGCGTGCGGCGACTGTCTGCCCGCGGATACGCTTGAGGCGTGCAAGAAGGCCGACGCGGTTTTGCTGGGGGCGGTGGGCGGACCCAAATGGGACAAGCTCCCCGGTCCGCAGCGTCCGGAGAAGCGTGCGCTGCTCACGTTGCGCAAGGAGCTCGGGCTGTTCGCGAATCTGCGTCCGGCCAAGGTCTGGGATCCGCTCAAAGACTCCTCTCCGCTCAAGGCCGAGATCATCGGCGAGGGACTCGACCTCCTCGTCGTTCGCGAGCTTACCGGCGGCGTCTATTTCGGCGAGCACACCCGCGCGGCGGACGGCAAGAGCGCGCTCGACAAGATGCCTTACTCCGAGATGGAGATCGAGCGCATCGCCCGCACCGCTTTCGACGCGGCCCGCAAGCGTTCGCACCACGTCACCTGCGTCGACAAGGCGAACGTCCTCGAGACCAGCCGTCTCTGGCGCGAGGTGGTGCAGAAGCTGCGCGACGCCGAGTACTCCGACGTCGAACTCGATTTCATGTATGTCGACAACGCGGCGATGCAGCTCGTGCGCGCGCCGTCGCGCTTTGACGTGATCCTGACCGAGAACATGTTCGGCGACATCCTCTCCGACGAGGCCTCGCAGATCACCGGTTCGATCGGCATGCTGCCCTCGGCCTCGCTGCGCGCGGACGGCTTCGGAATGTACGAGCCGATTCACGGCAGCGCTCCCGACATCGCGGGCAAGGGCATTGCCAATCCTCTCGCTACCATTCTTTCCGCCGCGATGCTCCTTCGTCACACCTTCGGACTTTCCGCCGAGGCCGACGCGATCGAGGCGGCGGTCAGAAAGACGCTCGAGGCGGGCGTGCGCACCAAGGATCTGGGCGGACTTTCAAGCTGCGCCGAAATGGGCGCGGCGGTCCGTGCCGCGATGGTCTGATCGATCGACGCACTTTACGCCATGATCGACATCAAGAACGTACGCGGCGAAATCGACCGCATCGACCATCAGCTGGTCGATCTGTTCCTCAAGCGTCTCGACATCGTCGCCCAGGTGGCGGCGTCGAAGCGCGAGCGCGGCGCGCCGGTGAACGATCCGGCGCGCGAGCGCGAGATTCTCTCCCGGGTCGCGGGCGAAGTCGGCCCCGAATACGAGAACGGCGCCCGGCTTTTCTTCTCGACCCTCTTCTCGATTTCGAAGGCGCGGCAGCGCGCGCTTCTGAACGGAGAGAGCGAACTCGTGAAGAGCGTGAACGACGCCGCGGCGAAATGCGTGAAGTTCCCGACCCGCGCGACCGTGGCGGTCGCCGGCACCGAGGGAAGCTACGCCCAGCAGGCGACTTCGCTCATGTTTCCGCTGCCGACGATCGTTTATTTCAACGATTTCGAGAAAGGCTTCGAGGCGGGGGAGAAGGGGCTGTGTCCGTACGGAATTCTTCCGATCGAGAATTCCGCCGCGGGTTCGGTGATCCCGGTCTACGACCTCATGCTCAAGCACCGCTTCCGCATCGTGAGGGCGCTTCGGCTCAAGATCGACCACGTCCTGCTCGCGCCTCACGGGGTGAAACTCGAGGACGTGCGCGAGGTTTCGAGCCATCCGCACGCGCTCGCGCAGTGCAAGAACTTTTTCAAGGCGCATCCCGAGATCAAGACGGTCGCCGGTCTCAACACCGCGATCGCGGCGAAGGAAGTCGCCGCGAGCGGAAGGCGCGACGTGGCGGTCATCGCCTCGCGCGCGTGCGCCGATCTGTACGGACTCGACGTGATCGCCGAAGGCGTGCAGGACGCCGCCTTCAACTACACCCGCTTCATCTGCATTTCGAAGAACCTCGAGATCTATCCCGACTCGAACAAGTTCTGCGTGATGCTCTCGCTGCCGCACCGGCCGGGATCGCTGAGCGGAATCATCGCCAAGTTCGCCTCGATCGACGTCAACATCACCAAACTCGAGTCCCGTCCGATACCCGGCTCCGACTTCGAATTCCGCTTCACCTTCGAATTCGAGGCGCCCCCGACCGACCGCGGGGTTCTGTGCATGCTAGCGGAACTCGCGCGCGACCCGGAAATCGAACACTTCGACTTCCTCGGCGCCTACTCGGAGAAATGACGATGAAAATCGCGGTCAGCGGACTCGGTCTCATCGGCGGCTCGTTCTACAAGGCCTCGCTCGCCGCGGGCTACGACACGATCGGACTCCACCACGGCGAGAGCGACGGACTCTCCACCGCCGACATCGTCGTCGTCGCCCAGCCTCCCGACGCAATCGTGCCCTGGGTCAAGGCCAACGCCGTCCATTTCAAACCCGGCGCCATCGTCTTCGACATCTGCGGCATCAAACGCCAGATCATGCGCGACCTCGGCGAATTTTTCTCAATCGAAAAATCGATTAATCGAAAAATCGAAAAATTCTCCTTCGTCGGCGGCCATCCGATGGCCGGGCGTGAGGTCTCCGGTTACGCGAATTCGCTCCCAGATCTTTTCGTGGGCGCGTCGATGATCCTCACGCCGTTCCCGGATACCGACCCCGCGGTAATCGACACGCTCAAGGAGTATTTCCGGAAAATCGGCTTCGGCATGACGGTCGTCACCACGCCGGAGAAGCACGACGAGATGATCGCCTTCACGAGCCAGCTTTGCCACGTGATCGCGACCGCGTACACGCGCGACAAGCGCGTCGCCGATTCGATCGGATTCTCCGCCGGCAGCTACGCCAACATGACCCGCGTCGCCACCCAGAACGCGGACGACTGGAGCTCGCTCTACCTGAGCGACCGCGAACCGCTCCTCGAGGTTCTGGATGGCTTCATCTCGCGGCTTCAGGACTTCAGATCCGCCCTCGCCGACCGCGACCGCGACCGCATGAAACGATATATCATCGAAGGCACCAACGCCAAACGCAGCGAAATCGAAGCGAGGTACGGCTGATGAACATCTGTCTCACCTTGACCGGCAAAACCCTCGACGAGGATATTGTCCAGTTCGAAAGCGAAAAAGAACATACCGCGCTCGTGGAGCTGCGGGTCGATCTCCTCGCCGAGAACGATCCAGCCGCGATCGCCGCGTTCCCCAAGCGCGTTCCCGTGCCGGTGCTCCTCACCTACCGCCGCAAGGCGGATGGCGGCGCGTTCGACGGATCCGACGAAGCGCGCGCGAAGTGGTTCGCCGCGTTTTTCGAAATCATGGCGAAGACGGAAGGCAGGCGCATCGCATACGTGGATTTCGAGGAAGATTTCCGTCACGATGATCTGACGCGCTCGGCCGGGGATCTCGGCGTCAGGATAATCCGTTCACGCCACGACTTCACCGGTCCGGTCACGGATATCGCGAACGTCTGCCGCGCGATGGTGCGCGGGACGGACGAGATCGCGAAGATCGCCTTCATGCCCCGCACCTCCGCCGACGTCGACCGGCTCTTCGCCGAAACCCGCGACTTCACCGACACGGCGCACGTTCTCTGTGCGATGGGCGAGATCGGACTCAACAGCCGGGTCTTTCACGATCTCACCCATTCGCTCTGGACCTACGCCTCGGTTGGCGGACTCGGCAAGATCGGCCATCTCTCGCCAGGCGGACTCTATGAGTTTCGTCAACGCAATCAAATTCAAGGAAAGAAACCATCATGAAAAACGACTGCATTTTCTGCGCCATCGCCGCGGGGGAGATCCCGAGTTTCAAGGTTTACGAAGACGATCTCGTGCTCGCGTATCTCGACATCAATCCGTTCACCAAAGGCCACACGCTGGTGATCCCGAAGAGTCATTCGACCGGACTTCTCGACACCGACGACCGGACGCTCGGCGAAGTGATCGCGCGGGTGAAGAAAGTCGCCGCGCATCTCAAGAGTGCGCTGCCCTGTGACGGATTCAACATTCTGCAGAACAACGGCGAAGCGGCCGGTCAGACGGTGAAGCATCTCCATTTCCATATCGTGCCGCGCTACGGCTTGGAGCCGATCGCCTTCGAGAGCAGAAAGGGCGACATGGACGCTCTCGCGGCGCTTGCCAAGACGATCGCGATGTAAGCGATGACACCGGCGGCGTTCATTGACAATCCGGCCTGGGCCGAATTTCTTCCCGAGGTCAAGGAGCCCCAGCGGCAGCGGCATCTGCCGACGCACGAGGACTGCAGCCGGCTTGATCCGGAAAGCACGGCCGCGCATCTCGAGAAGGGCGGCACGCTCGGCTCGATGGCGGGCTACGAGGAACGGCCGGGACAGCTCGACATGCTGCGCGCGATCGTGCGCGCGTTCAACTCCCGCGAGCATCTGATGATCGAGGCGGGGACGGGCGTGGGCAAATCGCTCGCCTACTTGATACCGTCCGTCCACTGGGCCTGGACCAACGACACGCCGGTCGTCATTTCGACCGCCACCCGCAACCTGCAGAGTCAGCTCGTCACCTCCGACATTCCCCGCGCGGTCTCCACCCTCGGGGACGCCGCGGCGAAATTCAAGGTCGCGCTCCTGAAAGGGCGCGGCAACTATCTCTGTCTTCGGGCGGTCGCGGATTTCTTCGCGCCCGGATACTGGACGATGTCCGATGAAGAGCAGGCCGAGATGCCGCACTTCATCGAATGGCTTCAGCACACGCAGGACGGCGATCTCGACCGCTATGAAGGGCTGCCTCGCTCGCTCCTTACCTGTCCTGGCGAGGAATGCGGCGGCAGGCGCTGCCCATATTACCGCCGCTGTTTCGTCTACCGCGCGCGCAAGGCCGCGGCCGACGCCCATCTCGTTGTCGCCAACCATTCGCTCGTCCTCGCCGAGGCGGCGGGCGGCACCGGCGCGATTCTCCCCTCGTACGGACGACTCGTACTCGACGAAGCGCACAATCTCGAATCGATTGCGACCGAGTATCTGAGCTACGAATTCTCGCTCCCCGCGCTTACGCGAATTCTGAACCGGCTGCAGCGCCGCGGCAAGGGCAGGCGCGCCAACCGCACCAGCGGGGTGCTGGCGGCGATCGAGCGGCAGCTGTCGCGCGGAATCATCTCCGGCGAGGCGGTCGGGATCAAAATCCACCGGCTTCTGGGCGCGGCGACGACGGCGATCGTGAACGCGGTGAACGCGGCGGAGGACGTGACCGATCTCTGCTCGCATCTTTTGAGGCCGGCGAAGGGCAAGGAAGTGATCCGTTACAAAGTCGCCGCGATCGAAGGAGAGATGCCTGCCGCGCCGCGGCGGATGTACTCCTTGCACGGACTCTTCAAGCCGTATTCCGAAGCCGAATGGGACGAGAACAACCTCTTCGCCGCCCAGACCCGGATGGAAAACGAACTCGCCTCGCTCGTCAACATCCTCCACGAGATCAAGGCGACGCTCGAGGGCGGCGCGGACGATGGCGAGTTCAATTTCGGGGCCGATCTCGCCGTTCAGGTCGGCGGCGTCGCCGAGAGTCTGGTCGAATTCGCCAACGAGGCCAACTTCGTTCTGCGCGGCGAAAAAGACACCCACGCCTTCTGGATCGAAAAGGTGCGCCAGGAAAAGCGTCACGCCTTCGTGCGGCTGGTGGCCGCGCCGCTTTCGGTCGCGGACGATCTCAAGAAGATGCTCTACGAGCTTAAAGACTCGGTGATTCTCTCTTCGGCGACGCTCCGGGTGGGGAACGATTTCAAGTACATGTCGAAGCGGCTCGGCTGCGCGGAACGTTTCCAGGCGCTGACTGCGGCCTCGCCGTTTGATTACCTGAGGCAGGCGGCGGTGCTCGCGCCGGACTCGTTGCCGGATCCGTCAAACGATCCCGCCGGCTACGCCGCGGCGCTCGCCCCGGTGCTGAAAGATCTTTTCACCGCCACCCAGGGCCGCGCGCTCGTGCTGTTCACCAGTTACGAGATGATGAACGCAGTCGCGGCGAACGCGAGGGAGGCGCTCGAATCGGCGGGCATCAGCCTGTACGTGCAGGGCGAAGGCCTTTCGCGCGAGTCGATGACCGAGCGGCTCAGGAGCGGCGGCAACATCGTCCTTTTCGGGGCGCAGAGCTTCTGGGAGGGTGTCGACGTCGCCGGCGAGGCGCTCAGCTGCGTGGTGATCGCGCGGCTTCCGTTCGGGGCGGTGGGCGACCCGATAATCGAGGCGCGGTCGGAGAAGATCGACCGGGAGGGCGGGAGCTCGTTCAGAGACTACATGCTGCCCGAGGCGGTGATCAAATTCCGGCAGGGCTTCGGCCGGCTAATCCGTTCGCAGCGCGATCGCGGGGTGGTGATCGTGAGCGATCCGCGAATCGTCACCAAGAACTACGGCGCCATCTTCCGTCGCTCGATTCCCTCGACCTGTCACACGGTGACCGGCAACGACGAGCTCCTCTCCCGCGTCCGCGACTTCTTCACCGCGGAGTATTGAATATCACCAGAAACCCCAAGGCCTCTAAAGACTCTAAGAACTCTAAGAACCCTAAAAACCCTATGATCAACTCAAGAAGAACCGCTGCTTTTATATTCGCGCGCTGGCTGATCACCAAGGATTTTCCCGCGCAGATGCTGCCGAACGACAAAGACCGCGGCTTCGTGCAAGACCTCGTCTATACCGCGATACGCCGCCTGCGCGCCTTGCGCAAGGTGCTGGGCGAGTTGGTTACCAAATGGCCGAAAGGCGAGCTTGAAGCGCTCCTTTACATCGGCGCGGCGCAGATTCTCTACATGGACGAAGTGCCAGATTTTGCCGCGGTCAACGAGACGGTCGAGGCGGCGAAGGCGTGCGGCAACCCGAACATCGCCAAAGTGGTGAACGGGGTATTGCGCAATCTCATCCGCCGGCGCGAGGAACTGACGGCGATGCTCGAGAGCTCGCCGGCCGAGGTGCGCGAGAGTTTCCCCACCGCGCTCTACCGCCGCTGGCGCGAGCGGTTCGGCGAGGAAGGCGCGGCGGAACTCGCGCGCTGGCACAACGAGCCCGCCGAAACCTATCTCGCGCGCAGGGACGGATCTTTCGTGAAGCTCGAGCGTGGGGTGAGGGTCGATCAGGTCGACGGATTCGCCGAAGGAGAATTCATTGTGCAGGATCCGGGCACCAGACTCGCGATCGAACTCGCAGCGGTCTCGCCCGGCCTGCGCGTTCTCGACGCCTGCGCGGCCCCCGGCGGCAAGACGGTGCAGCTCGCATGGCGCGGCGCCGAGGTGACCGCGGTCGAGGTGAATCCGAAGCGCCGCCGCCGCCTCGAAGAGAACCTCGCCCGGCTGCATCTTCCGGTTACGGTACTTGACGCGCCGCCGCCGGTGGAAATCGAAAAATTCCCCTTGGTACTCGTGGATGCGCCTTGCTCGAACACCGGGGTTCTGCGGCGGCGGCCGGATGCGCGCTGGAACTGGAGCGAGGAGAAGCTCGCCGCGCTTGTGAAGCTGCAGGCGGAGATTCTCGACAACTGCGCCGCGCGGGTGGCGAATGGCGGGGCGCTCGTCTATTCGACCTGTTCGAACGAGCCGGAGGAGAATCTCGCGCAGGTCGAGGCGTTCCTGAGCCGCCATCCCGATTTCAAGCTCACGGAAAGCCGCGAATCGCTTCCGTTCGAATCCGGCGTCGACGGCTCCTTTGCCGCGCGGCTGGAAAGAACCTGAATATCACGGATAGATTGTTCGAGATTCAATCGCTCCCGATCTCCACGGTCAATATTCACCACAACTTGAATTGCTCGGAGAGACAGAGATTCCAAATAGAATATAAGTCGCATTGATCGGCGGCCGCCCGAACGGC
>R11__coassemble_1419_pt1 | contig 13552 bp, 10 predicted proteins | sample R11__metabat2_low_PE_023 | metagenome-assembled genome bin R11
GGCGGGGCGTTAGGTGGAAACGCTGGAAACCGCGCCGAGGTATGAGTATCCGACGAAGGCGGATTAAAGCATGGTTTTCGGGGGAAGAACGGCATGAAAAGAACGATGCTGACGATGGTATTCGCGGCGGTTGCCGCGGCGACATGGGGTGAAGAAGAGGACTGGTCGCGGATATATCTCGGGTCCAATCCGAGCGTGAACGGCGACGGCAGCGCCTTCGTCTTCGAGTGGAACGATCATGTCTGGCACGCTTCGACCGACGGTGGTTATGCGCGGTGCCTGGGCAACGGGGCGGCAAACGATTCGTGGCCGGTGTTGAGCGACGACGGCACGAAGGTCGCGTTCGCTTCCGACCGCGACGGCGGGATCAAAGTGTTCGAGTTTGATATTGTCAAGGATGTGCTACGGCAGATAACCTATCACTCCGAGTCGACATATCCGCGCGCGTGGTGCGACAACGGCAACACGCTCATCTGTCAGGTCTACCGCGACGATGCGTCGTCGAAGACGTGCGAGCGGGTGGCGTTGGTGAGAACCGACGAGCGCAAGGCGGAGAAGGTGCTTTTCGATGTGCAGGCGACCGATCCGGTGCTGAGTCCTGATGGATCTACGCTGTTGTTCACCCGCAGGGGCGACGAACTCTACCGCAAGCGTCCCCGCTCGACGGGTCCGGCGGCCGGACAGATCTGGAGTTTCACGCTTTCGACGCGGGAGTTCAGTCCGCTCGTCATGCACGAGACCGACTGCCGTTCGCCGAGGTGGCGTCCGGACGGAAAGGGATTCTACTATCTTGACGCCCAAGGCGGGGTGAGAAACGTCTGGTATCACGACATTGAAAGCGGCAAGGAGCGTCAGCTGACGCATTTCACCGACGATCACGTCTTTCAGCCCACTTTGAGCGCGGACGGCAAGACGCTGGTGTTCAGGCAGAAATTCGATTTCTGGCGTCTGGACCCGACCGATGACGGGGCGAAACCGGTGCGCATACTGCTCAAGCCCGAGCCGGGATATGTTCCGCGCGGCAAATACAAGCGCCGCCGTTACGATTGCTGCTGGAACAACGACTCCGACGGCGACGTCGCCTTCTGCGACAACGGCACCCAGATCGCGTTCACTACCGGCGGCGATCTTTATGTGACCGATACAGTGGTGAAAGAGCCGACGCTCGTTCACGGCGACACGCGCACCCACGAGCGCGAGTGCTCGTTCACACCCGACGGTTCGGCGCTGTATTATCTGAGCGACCGCGGCGACACCTCGATCATCATGAAGGCGGTACCGGCGGATCCGTCCAAGCCGTGGTGGGAGAACGGGAATTTCGAGAAGACGGTCGTGATCGACGACGGGGCGCAGCGCGAATCGCTCAGCATCAGTCCGGACGGCTCGCGCATGGCGTGGCAGGACCCGGCGGGCGTGTTCACGTTCTCGGATCTGGACGGAAACAACCAGGTGCGCGGTCCCGCGGCGATACAAGGCGGCTACTACAGTTGGAGTCCCGACGGCAAGTGGGTGGTCGCGCAGCTTGCGGACGAGTTCGACAATTTCGATGTCTGGATCGTTTCCACGACCGGAGAGCGCGAACCTTACAACATCTCGCGCAATTTCAAGTACGACGGCGAGCCGACGTGGAGTCCGGACGGAAAAATCATTGCGTTCGTGTCGGAGCGTCCCGAACTCGGTGACGGAAAGTTCCTTTGCTATGTCTATCTCGATCCGGCGCTTGAAGAAATCGAGACGCATGTGTACGAGTTCGACAAGTCCAGAAAGACGATCAAGGAGAATGCGGTCGACAAGACGCGCTACGAGGCGCTCGATCTGCCCGGCGAACGGCTGGCGGCGGACGAAGGCAATCAGATGAACTTCGACGGATTGTGCGACCGGGTGCGGAAGCTTCAGATCCGGGCGGGGTGCCCGTTCTTCTCCTGGGACTCGCGCACGATCGCCTACGCGGCGTCAGGCAATCGCACCGACGCCATACGCATCCCCGACATGATGGAGCCGCGCAAGATTTTCGACATGATCGGGTATCCCCGCGGCTGGGTGCAGCAGGGGGACAAGCTGCTGTGGATCGTCAACCGCAAGCCGGCGATCAATTCGCAGCTCATCGATTTCAACGTCTATCAGATGACCGACTGCGAAGACTATCAGGAACTCGCCTTCAGAACCGCGTGGGCGAGGGTGCGCGACCTTTATTACGATCCCGACACTCACGGGGCGGATTGGCCGCAGATCGGAGTGAGGTATCTTGAACCCGCGCGTCACGCCCCCAGCTATTCGGTGTTCGTCAGAGTGATGAACATGGTGCTTGGCGAACTCGATTCGTCGCACCTCGGCTTCTACGGCACCGACAACTCCAATCGCGAGTGGGCCAGGAAGGCGCCGACCGCAGGCGGCTGGAAAGAGCAGACCGCTCATCTCGGCCTCAGGTTCGAGCGTGAAAACGCGCCCGACGGCTGGATCGTCAAGGACGTGATCAAAGACGGTCCTGCAGATCGTTACGGCATCGGCATTCAGAAAGGCGACGTGGTGATCGCGATCGACGGAACGAGCGTGGGGGGCGATATTGACCCGACCAGCGTTCTGAACGGTCCCGCCGACCGCAAGGTGCGCGTCACCTATCGCCGCGTCGGCGGCGGCGCCGAGACCGTCGTCATCACTTCCACCAGTTACGACAAGGCGCGCGAGAAAATCGGCGCGGAAGACCTGCGCAAGAAACGCGAAATCGTGCACGAGAAGAGCGCGGGACGTTTCGGCTACTTGAATGTCGACGCGATGAACCAGGCATCGCTGTGGCTCTTCCAGCACGAGGTGTTCTCCGAAGGGTACGGACGTGACGGACTCGTCATCGACGTCAGAAACAACTACGGCGGGTTCACCGCCGACCGCATGCTGCAGATTCTCCTCGGTGGCGATCATTCCCGTGCGTATACGCGCACCTGCGGGGCGGGATATCTTTTCGGCTATTGGGGACGCCCGGTGTGGTCCAAACCGATCGTCGTTCTTTGCAACGAGAACACCGGTTCGAACGGCGAGATCTTCTCGCATGCGATCAAGAATCTGAAACGCGGCAAGCTGATCGGCCGCACCACCGGCGGCGGTGTGATCGGCACTACCGATCACGATCTTCTCGATCTCGGAGCGTTCAGAAACGCGATGTTCGGATGGTTTGTGCTGGATGGAACCGACATGGAGCATAATGGCGCGAAGCCCGATTTCGAGGTGGACGATCTGCCCGGCGATCTCGATCAGGGCGTTGATCGGCAGCTCGACAAGGCGATCGAGGTGCTTGAAACCGAAGTCGAGGAATACAAGAAGGCGCATCCGCCGATCGAATTCAAGTTCGCGCGGTAAAATACCATGACACGGCTGTTGATAGTTGAGGACGACACGCAGATGCGGCGGCTTTATCGCGCACTTTTCGAGAGCGAAGGGTACGCGGTGAGCGTGGCGAGAACCGGGGCGAAGGCGCTGGAGGAATTCGCCGCGTCGCGTCCCGACGTCGTGCTTCTTGATGTGATGCTGCCCGGGAGCGAAAACGGTTACATCGTGTGCGACGAGATGCGAAAAATCGACGAGCTCGTGCCCATCGTCATGAATTCGGCGCTGGAGGATACCGAAAACCGGCTGCGCGGTTTGGATGTCGGTGCCGACGATTACGTGCCGAAGTCGGCGCCGCAGCCGGAGCTGGTCGGCAGAGTCAACCGGGCGGTGGAACGTTACCGAGCCTTCCAGCGGCTTCGCGGCGAAGCGAAGGTCGTTGTGCTCGGCAAGGCCAAGGTCAATCTGACCACGATGTCGGTTGTCGACGAGGACGGCCGCCAGAGCCGGTTGACGCGCACCGAGGCGGATATTTTCCATCTGCTGTACGAACATCGCGGCGAACAGCTTTCGTCCGAAGACATCCTCGCCAATGTGCGCGGCGAGGGGTATTCGTGCAACGACAACACACTGTATATTCATGTCTCCAATCTTCGCCGTAAGTTGCTCTCCGCCGGTCCGTTTGTAGTTTCGAGCCGCGGTGTGGGCTACCGGCTTGCGATCTGAAGATGAAAGTTTGTAACCTCAAAGCACCGGCGTGCGTATACCGGATGAAAACAGAAAGGGCATAAAACCATGAACATCAATTTTAACGCGAATTCTTTCAACAACGAGCTGCTCAAGCAGATCGGAACATACGTCAACGGACAGGCCGAGACCGACTCGAAGGGGGCGAAAAAGCTCACCTCGCGCATCGAGGACGGACGCGTGCGCCTTGCCGAGGGCGGGGTTTCCCAGACCGGCAAGAACGGATATTTCGGGCGCACCGAGGCGGACAAGACCCTCAACAATGAAATGCGCAGCGCCTTCATCAATGCGCTCAAGAGCGAGCTTTCGCTTAAAGAGGTCGACGATCAGCTGCTCGACACGCTCGAAAGACTTTTCGGCGACAAGATCTTCAAGAAGGGCGACTACAACGCGGGCAAGCCGCTCACCATGCGCCGCATCACCAAGGTGCTGAACAAATTCTCCGAAGTGAAGGCCGCTCTCGTCGAGGACCGGGCGAAGGCGCGGTCGGAGGAAATCGCCGCGCGCTACTTCCCGATCAACAATCGTCTCAAAAAAGAGGTCAAGACCGTGATGGCGACGCTCTCCAACGCGGCGAAGAGCGAAGAGTTCACCTTCAAGTCGTTCAACGCCACCATGAACAAAAAGGTGCGCAAGGCGTTCCTGGAAGTGCTCGGCGAGAAGTGCGACGCGCTTTGCGACGACAAGGCCTCGCGCCTCGATCTCGATCTCATCGCGAAGGAAGCGCTGCAGCGCAACGGCATGCCGGCGGATTCCGGCAAGGTGAAGGCGTTCCGCGAGCTTCTCCTCTCGCTCGTTCCCGATGCGGATGCGGTCAAGGCGCAGATCGCGAGCATCGCGGCCGATGCGGACGAGTGCATCATGCTCCGGGCGGAGAATCCGTTCGGCAGCTTCGCGATGCGCTATGACCGCAAGGAGAGCGTGGACATGATCGCGCAGTTCAAGACGCTCATGCCGGCGCTGGACGACCGGGAGCTCGGCAAGTACGCGCTCATCGCGTTCAAGTTCCGTGCCGACTGCGACAGTCTCGACCTCGATTCCGCCGGCGAATTCGCGCTCAAGGTGCGGACGCTGCGGGACTTCGGCGTCGGCGACGAGGTTGCGGAAAAGCTCTTCAACGTCGGCGATCTCAACGTCGGGGTGCCGCATCCCGCCGGGAAGATCCATTACACGATCAAAGACTTCAACCGCCTCGTCGATCATTCCTTCGGCAATGCGCTCAAGGTCGTTTTCGGCAAGGATTTCGACACCGAGAACTACCTCCAGGCCTGCGTCGCCTCGTTCGGCAAACTGCCGCGCCACGGCGAGAAGGTCGAGGCGGCTTATGAAGCGGTCAAGAACGCGGTGAAGGCGATGGAAGATCTCGGTCCTTCGCTCATGAAGCGTGTGAGCGCCCAGCTCGGCGACGTGCCGACCGCGAAGAAGGTCGACGCGTATCTGAAGACCGTCGAAGACGCGAAGGCGAAAGTGCTGCAGATGGCGCGCAAGGGACGCTTCGACATCGCAAAGGCGGTCGAGGCGGCGAAGATTCCCGCGGCGGAGACGCTCGTCGAAGCCGACGAGGCGACCCAGGTCAAGGCCATGCGCAAGATGATGGTGCGCTACATCGACGAATTCATCAAGCGCGACGGCAACGCCAACAACCGTCAGGGCTTCAACTCGAACGTGCGCAACATGCTCGCGGCGGTCATGAACTCCTTCGACAAGCTCGAGGAGATGCTGGGCGCCAAGGAGGATATCCGCAAGGCGATCGCGGCGGCCACCAAGGCGAGCGAGGGCAAGCCGATGAAGCCGTGCGAGAAGTATTCCGAAGGCAGGGAACTCGTGAAGCTCATTCAGGACATCATGGGCGCCGGCGCTCACGGCGACACCCAGGGCGTGACCCAGATCGGGAGCGCGGCGGAAGTGTTCTTCAAGATCCCCGGTCTCTTCATCCGTTCGCTCGAGCGCGATTTCGAGAGCGGCACCAATGAAGCGATCCGCGAGCTCGCGGCGGCGCTCAACACCGACGGATGCGTTCAGGCGTATTCCCGCGCGATTCTCGAATTCGAGGCGAAACTCGACCAGGTGGTCGAATACGATCTCGGCAGCAAGACCGATGACCTCGCGATCATCTTCGGCAAGGCGGTCGGTCCGGCATTCCCCGACTTCAACGAGCCCAACGCAGAGCCGATCACCTACGACACCTTCGCGCACCGGCTCGCGAACTTCCTCGAGAAGAACGGCTACGGCGCCGCCGCCGACCGCTACAACGAGCTCATTGACCGCAAGGACGAGTTCATGGACTACCTCGACGGCCGCCCGGTCGTGGCGTGATATCGATTTGCAAATTCGCCGACCGTTATTTGCAATTGATACCCACGCTTTCAGACGATACCTCTTTCGGGGAATTATCGAATGGCGGCTTGATGTGATAGAATGACGGCAAAAATCAAGGAGCGGTTTTTGCCGGTTGCATCGAATGAAAACGATATCACTATTGCTCGCTACGCTCTGCTGCGCGTCGGTCGGCTTCGGATCGGAACAGACGATCTGGAGCGACGAGCCGTGCCGGGAATGGACGGATATGTATCCCGTGGGGAACGGCTGGATGGGGGCGATGGTCGACGCCGGGAAGACGACGCACCTCCAGTTCAACCTTTCGCGCCTTTGGTCGGGGCGGCCGCACGATTACGCCCGCGAAGGCGCGTTCGCCGCGCTCGGGGAAGCGCGCCGCCTGGTCTTCGATGGAAAGATCGGCGAGGCGCATCGGCTTCTGGACGAGCGGTTCATGGGCGAGCCGAAAACGCAGGCGAACTATCAGCCGTGCGGCGATCTGTTCGTCAATTTCGACTGCGAGCCGGTGAAGACGATTCGTCGGCTCGAACTTGACAAGGCGCGCAGCGTCAGCAGACTCGAATTCGCGGACGGCGACGCGGTCTCGCAGGAAACCTTCGCGCCGTACACCGAGAAGGAATTCATCATCCATCGCATCGTGCCGACGCGAGGACGAACGCTGGCGCTGTGGGTCAATCTCCGCAGCGCCCATCGTGATTCGCGGCACTTCATCGAAGGCGATACGCTCGGTTTCGAGGGAAAGGTCGAGACGAACGGCGTCCGATTCGCCGCGCTCGCGAAAGTGATCGCCGAGGGTGACGGCGCGAAGGTTCAGGCAGACGGCGAGGCGATCAAGGTGACCGGTGCCGAGGCGGTGGAGATTCGGCTCTGCGCCGCGAGCGACATGAAAAGCTGGAAGGAACTCGCGGGCGATCCGCTCGCCGACTGCCGCGCGTCCGAGCAACGTCTCGCGGCGAAGACCGGTCGGGAGGTCCGCGCGGCGCACCGCGCGGCGTTCGGGAAACTTTACAATAATGTGGAACTTCATTTGGGAGCGAAAGGGACAACAAGCCCACGACAACAAGCCACGACGGCGAAGCGGCTCGAGCGGTACCGCGAGACGCGCGATCCGGGGCTCGTGGAGCTCATTTTCAATTATGGACGGTATCTGCTCATCTCCTCGTCGCGTCCGGACGGAGATCCCGCGAATCTGCAGGGGATCTGGAACCCGGCGCATCGTCCCGCCTGGGGCTCGAAGTATACCTGCAACATCAACGTCGAGATGAACTACTGGCCGGCGGAGGTGTGCGGGCTCGGGGAGTGTCACGAGGCGCTTTTCCGGGCGATCGGGGAACTTGCCGAGTCGGGGGCGCGCACGGCGAAAAAGCTGTACGGTGCGAACGGCTGGGTGGTGCATCACAATTTCGACGGCTGGCGCGGCACGGCACCGGTGGATTTTCCGGCGGCGGGCCAGTGGCCGTGCGGCGGGGCGTGGCTTTCCTGGCATCTCTGGGAGCACTGGCGCTTCACCCGGGATCGTAAGTTTCTCGCGAAGTGGTTCCCGGTGATGGTCGAGGCGGCGAGGTTCTTCAGCGAGACGCTCGTCGAGCATCCGAAATACGGTTCGCTCGTGACGTGTCCGTCGGTCTCGCCCGAGGTCGGCTCGCTTTGCGCGGGACCGACCGTCGACGAGCAGCTCATCCGTGCGCTCTATCGCAACGTCCTCGAGGCCGCCGAGATTCTCGGGAAGGAAGAATTCGTCGATTCGTCGATTCGTCGATTTGTCGATTCGGGGCTGAAGCAAAAACTGGAAGGGCAGCTCAAGAGATTGGAGCCGAACAAGATCGGACGGTGGGGACAGCTGCAGGAGTGGATTGACGATGTCGATTCGCCCGACGAGCACAACCGGCATTTTTCGCATCTCTGGGCGGTGTATCCGGGCTCGGACATAACGCCGGACACGCCCGAATTGTTCGCGGCGGCGAGAAAATCGCTTGAGGCGCGCGGGGACGCGGCGACCGGCTGGTCGATGGGCTGGAAGGTGTGCGCCTGGGCGCGTTTCCGCGACGGCGAGCACGCGATGAAGATAATGGATCTCCTCTTCACGCCGCAGGAAGGTAACCAGGGCGGACTCTACCGCAACCTTTTCGACGCGCATCCGCCGTTCCAGATCGACGGCAATTTCGGCGTGACGGCGGGCATCGCCGAGATGCTGGTGCAGAGCCACCGCCGGACGCCGGACGGGAAGATCATGATCGAACTGCTGCCGGCGCTGCCGAAGGAGTGGCCGAGCGGCGAGGTGAAGGGCCTTCGCGTTCGCGGCGACCTCGCGGTTGACTTCGCCTGGCGGAACGGCAAGGTCACGAGCTGCAAGGTTCGCCGCGGCCCGAACGGCGAAGATTATGTCGTGAGCCGCTCGTGCGATTTGACGGACGGATCGAAAATGTGATATAATACTTGCACTTTCAGTTTTGGAGTGCAAATGAAAAGACAGAATTTATTGTTTCCCAAGGCGCAGGAGGCGTTGGAGCGGCTGGGCGAGAACATTCGTCTCGCCCGCCGCCGCCGCCATATCACGGCGAAGATGATGGCGGCGCGCGCGAATGTGAGCGTGATGACGCTCAGAGCGATTGAACGCGGGTCGGCCAGCGTTTCCATGAGCCATTATCTCTCGGTTCTGTTCTGCCTCGGCATGCACGGCGATATCGCTCGGGTCGCGGCGGACGACCGGGTGGGGCGCGATCTTCAGGATGCCGAGCTATGAGTGCGAAGATGCTTTATGTCTACGAGAACGAGGCCTGTCTCGGCGAACTGCGCGTGAGCGCCGTAAGAGGCCGGGAACTCTTTTCATTCGCCTGGGACAAGTCGACGGACGAACGGCGCCGCGCGATAACGATCGATCCGCATGTCATGGTGCATCCAGGCGTTTATCATCCGCTCGGCAGGGATAATTTCGGCTTCGTCGAGGACGTGATTCCCGACCGCTGGGGACGGAAGCTCTTGAAACGCAAATATCCGGGGAAGACGCTTTATCCGAGCGATCTTCTTGTCGGTGTCGATGACTTTACACGACAGGGGGCGATCCGGATCAAAGCGGAGAAAGACGGGGCGTTTGTCGCCAATGACGAGAAGGAGCCGGCGCCGCCCTGGACCTCGCTGCGCAAGCTCGAGGATATCGCCCGCCGCGTCGATGCGGATGAAGCCGTTGAAGACGAGACCTGGCTCAGACGGCTTATCGCGCCGGGTTCGTCGCTCGGCGGAGCGAGGCCGAAGGCGAACGTGGTCGATCCCGATGGAAATCTCTGGATCGCGAAGTTTCCGTCGGCGAAAGACGAGTGGGATGTCGGCGCGCGCGAGTATGAAACCTATCGGAAGGCGCTCAAATGCGGACTGAGGGTTCCCGAGGCCAAGGCGCAGAAACTTTCGAAACTTGGCACCACCTTTTTTTCCAGAAGATTCGACCGTGCCGGCATGAAGCGAATTCCCTACGCCTCGGCGATGAACTTCTGCGGCGCGAGTGACGGAGAGGAAGGACGCAGCTATCTTGATCTCATCGAAGCGGTCGTATCGTATTCCTGTGCGCCGGACGAGGACCTGAAGGAACTTTATTCGCGCATGATTTTCGGAGAGCTCGTCGGCAATACGGATAATCATCTTCGCAATCACGGCTTCGTCCGCACGGCGAAAGGGTGGCGGCTCTCGCCGATGTTTGACGTGAACCCGAATCCCGACGGCGGCTCCTTTGCGCTCGAGCCGATATCCGATTACCGTTATTTCCGCCTGTCCGAAAGCGAGGCGAATCGCCGTTACGCCGAAATCAAGGCAGCATGTCGCGATTGACTGTGAGAGCGGGAAGTAGTATAATGGTTTTCAAAAATTGGGAAAAGGACAAGAAATGTAGCCGGAGATGGATTGATGCCGTATGATGATGACAATTTAAACGAATTCGCCGGATACTTCGAGGCGAAGGAACCGGGGAAGCGTGAACGCGCCGAGGCATGGGCGACCGGCATCGGCTTGCAGGCGGTGGACGGGCTCAAGCCCTCGAAGTTCCTCATCGAGACGGCGCGGCGGCATATCGAGGGCGAAATCACCCAGGAAGAGGCGCGGCGGATTTTGCGAGATTATTACGAGGCCAAAGACGAGCTGAGTCATCCCGATCCTGAATGCGAAGAGTGCGATCGCGCTTCGGAACGAATCGCCGCGATTATCAATGAGTCCGGCTTCGCCTTTTCGCCCGAGTATCTGAAATCCATACATCGTAAACTTTTCCGCGGTATTCTGCCAAGCGCCGGTAAGTATCGTGATATCAACATCCGCAAGCACGAGTGGGTGCTGAAGGAGGAATCGGTTACCTATGCTTCGAAGGACGACATCGAGGCGCTCGTCAAAAGCGATTTTAAAGACGAGGCGGAATTCGATTACTCGGAGTTGTCCGCCGAGGAGATGATTCCGCACTTCGTCAATTTCATTTCCTATCTCTGGCAGCGGCATCCGTTCCGTGAGGGCAACACCCGCACGATCGCCGTCTTTGCGGTCAAGTATCTCCGGGCGCTCGGATACACCGTCACGAACAACATGTTCAGGGCGAATTCCTGGTATTTCCGCAATGCGCTCGTGCGGGCGAATTATATGGGCCGTGGCAGAAATGCCGGACGCACCTCGGCATATCTTATTGCCTTCTTCCGCAACCTTCTTCTCGGAGAGAACAACGAACTCAAAAGCCGCTATCTGCTCGTCGGCTGCGACCATGAGCCGCCGCGGTTCGTGAAAAGTGACCTGAAAAGTGACCTGAAAAGCAGCCTGAAAAATGAGCGGCTGATACTTGGCGCAATGCGAGAGAATGCCGCCGTAACAATTTCGCAGTTGATGTCCGTCACCGGTCTTTCGCGCAGCGGGGTGAAAAAGGCCATTGATCGTCTGCGCTCCGCCGGTCGCCTCCGCCGCGTCGGTCCAGACAAAGGCGGACGCTGGGAGGTTATGGACGGAATCGTGATTCCGGTCATATTGAATGCGAACGAGGTGAAGAATGTATGAGCCGCCATATAAAGTGAGCGACAAAGCCATGGAGTGCATGGTCGAAATCGCCGCCGCGCTCGAGCGGTATAAGATTGTCCTGGAAGGTTCAGATGGGGTACGGCTACGCAGACTGAATCACATCCGTACGATTCGAGGCACGACGGCCATTGAAGGCAATACACTGACAGAGGAGCAGATTACGGCGGTGCTGTCCGGGAGACGTGTGATTGCTTCGAAGCGCGAAATCGAGGAGGTCACGAACGCGCATAAGGTATACACGGAAATTGAATCGTTCAATCCGTATTCGGCGGATGATCTGCTCAGGGCGCATTCAATGATGACGGACGGATTGGTGGATCGTCCCGGTGAATGGCGCAATTGCAATGTCGGGGTCATGGGAGAGGGCGGGGTATCACATATCGCGCCGCCGTTCTGCAGTGTGCCGGGATTGATGTCCGATCTTTTCACCTGGTTGAACGAGTCAGAAGCGCCGATGCTGATTAAATCAAGCGTATTCCATTACGAGTTCGAATTTATTCATCCGTTTCCAGACGGGAACGGCCGCATGGGGCGGTTGTGGCAGACGGCATTGCTGGGGAGCTGGCGCGAGGAATTTTACGGGGTGCCGGTGGAGAACATCGTCTGGGCGCACCAGAACGAATATTACGATGCCATCCGCAGGTCCGGCGCGATCGGCGAATGCGGTCCGTTTATCGACTTCATGCTCGACAAGATTCTCCGCACGCTGAAGGCCAGGGGCGAAGCGTATGAGATCGTCGGAAAAAGTAGGGATAAAAGTAGGGATAAAAGTAGGGATAAGATACTCGAGCTGCTCAAGAGTCAGCCGCAGCTCACTGAGTCCGAACTGGCGGATGCGATCGGACTTTCGGTGAAGGCCGTGGAAAAGGCGATAGCGCAGTTGAAAGACGCCAATCGTCTCCGTCGCAAAGGCGGAAAGAAATTCGGCGAGTGGGAGGTTGTGTGATACTTTGATTCATCAATGCTTTTCACAAGACGCCGTCCGCCGTTCTCGTCGAACCCTCCGCCGCTGAAATCTCCGCCCGTGTCGAACACTTCATCCGTCTCGTGTGCGTAGCGAGGGGGTGACATGGATACAAGAATCAGGATTAGAAGCGGATGGGTGTAAATGGATTATGCGGAAATGCTTCCCTTTTAATGGGGGCACAGAGTCCGGCGCGCAATGTGGCGCGTAAATATGATATAATACGCGGTGTAAATGATATGTGCATGCTTGACATAGTCAGAGCGAAGAGCGAGGAAATTCGCTCGATCGCGAGAAAGCATCAAGCCGAAAAGGTTTGGCTGTTCGGTTTGTGCGCCCGCAAAGAGGAGCGACCGGACAGCGACATGGATTTGCTGGTGAAGTTTCGTGAAGGGGCTTCGCTGTCTAATCTTGGCGGCATGAATGCCGATGTGTCGCGGATGCTGGGGCGTAAGGTCGATGTAGTTGAATATTCCGCCATTGAGCGTGAACCGTTCTTCGCCTACACGGTGCGAAAGGATTTGGTGCCGCTATGACGAGTTTGATGTCTAGAAACTTTTGCGAAAATACCCGAGTCCAGGTGCCGGCGGCTTATCATTTGTGCCGGTTGGGGTACAAATACTACGACCGTATCGCGGAAGAGGATTTCGATGCGAGGACCAACATCCTGGTTGATAAATGCGCGGCGGCCTTGATGCGGTTGAACCCCGGGATGATTGATTCGGAGGCGCGGACCAAGGTCGCGGAATTGACCGCCCTCGCCGCCGCGCTTGGCGAATTGAAAATGGAAAATGGAAAATGGAAAATGGAAAATGATTGAGGTGGCGGAATGAAGTTGACCAAGTGCTAACGCCGATGTTGATGAACGGGCAGGTGGAGATCGGCGGATATGGGAATGGCGGTCAAGCCCGGTTGGAAATCGCTGGTGGAGCCGTTGAACGAGGAGCAGCTCGCCGCGCTGAAGGATTATGATTATCCGGGGAACGTGCGGGAGCTGCTGACTTTGCTCGAGCGCGCGTATATGACCGATGAGCGCGACTGTCGGAAAATCGTGGCGGAGCACAAGGCGATGAACGCGGGACTGAAGGCGAAAGGGAAAGAGGCGATTGAGAGCAATGGCGACGATTGGCCGGAGAACATGAAGGAGGC
>R11__coassemble_1503_pt1 | contig 13020 bp, 7 predicted proteins | sample R11__metabat2_low_PE_023 | metagenome-assembled genome bin R11
ACCCCTGACCTTCTCAATGCCATTGAGACGCTCTACCAACTGAGCTATATCCCCATTGCTGAAAACGGATGATAGTATACCATATTGCAGAACGAAGCGCAAGGGGGTAAATTCAAAAAGTTTTTGCAGTGGATTGTCTGTGGATTTTCGATTCGTCGACTCCTCGATTGAATCGAGGAATCGACGAATCTACAAATCGATGAATCGACGAATCTCCCCGCTTGACGCTCTCAGCCCTTGAGGGCCGAGAGAGCGAGCTTGACTTGATCTTTGTTCGCGAGATCGAGCTGCTCGGCGCGGGCGAGCACCTTCTCGTAGACCCCGTTCGCGTTCAGACGGTCGCGCATGGAGCTGTTGTCGCCGTTGATGTCGTCTTCGGCGGCGTTGTAGAGCTCGAACGCGAACTTGAGATGCTTCGCGGCGAGTTCGTCGCCGAAGACCTCCTTCAGGCGACTGACGTCGTTCTCGAGCATCTCGAGGAAGAGGTCGATCTTGGCCTGATCGTTGTGCCAGTCGGACTTCCTGAGCGGATGTTCGCCGGGCGAGGTGAAGTCGCGCATCACCTTCACGAGGTTGTTCATCTCGTGCTTTTTGAGGCGCTCTTCGGCCGGACGATCGGTGTTGAGCGCCTCAAGACGCTCGCGGGCGCTGTTGAGGCGGTTGTCGTGCTCCTCCGCCGCGTTGAGCGAGTTGAGCATCTTCATTCCGACGCCCATCGCGGCGAAGAAGCCGAGCGCTTCCTTCGCGAGGTCGACGAGATCCATCCGGCGCTCGAACATATAGTCGCTGGTGATCTGGCTGAACGACTTCTCCGGGACGCCCTTCTTGCCGATGATGTCGCTCACGGCGCCCGTGAAATGATCGGCGAAGTGGTTGGTGAAGCCGCGGTCGAGCTGGCGCAGCACGAGGTCCGGAATCGGCTGGTTCGCCTCCTTCGCGTTGAAGTACGCGTTGATCGCCGCGGGGAGTTCCACCTCGAAGTAATGCTTCTTGCCCGGAATCTCCATGTAGTCGACGACCGCGAAACGGCGCTTGAGGTAATCGACCATGCGGTTGGCGTTCGCGCGGGTCATGTCGCCCATGAGGGTGGAGAGTTTGATGGGGGCGCGGGAAACATCCTTCGCGCTCAGGCTCATGAGCCGGAGGTACGCTTCCCGGACGCCCTCGCCGGTCTCGAGCGCGGTCATCATGCCCTCCAGCGTCGCGATGAGGTGCGGCTCGCCGGGGGTGTCGAACTCGGCATAGTCCTCGTCGGGATGGGACGCGTTGTTGGTCGAGCCGATGTTCTCGAGCTCGGTGATCTTCGCGTCCATCGCGTTAAGGATGCCGCCGAGGCGCGAGAAGCTCTGGAAGAAGTTGTTGATGACGCCGGGGAGCGGGAGCTCGGCGCGCTGAAGGAGCGCGAACGCGCCCTGGATGCGTCCGATGACGTCGTTCCCCGTGCCCTTCATGAGCACTTCCTTGATGTCGCCGGCGATGCGGTCGTAGGCGGCCTTCGCCTGGGCCTTGGCCGGATTCTCCTTGGGAAAGAACTCCGAGACGGTGTCCCGGAAGACGTCGGCATCACCGTTGATGCCGCAGGCGAGCATCTTGACGACGAGCTTCTGCTCTTCGTGGGTCATGCGCGTCGCGTTGCCGAAGTCGATGACGGTGAGGTTCGCTTCGTCGATCATGACGTTGCCCGCGTGCATGTCGCCGTGGAAGAAGCCGTTGGTGAAGATGACCTGGTTGAGCCAGACCTTGACGAGATCGACCACCTTCTCGCGCTGCTTGAGAATCTTGTTCGTGCTGTCGACAATCTGCATGCGCAGGTTGATGACGCTCATCGGATCGGTCCTGCCCGCGTACTGCATGACCTTCTCGGTTTCGTCGCGCAGGAATCCGTCCACGGTCTTTCCGGGGGCCTTCTCGAGGATCATCGTCGACATCGTCGGGTCGCTCACGTCCATGAGCCGCATCGAGTGGATGTTCGCGTAGTTGACGACCTCGGCGCCTTCCTTGATCTTAGGCATGTCGTACTCGACGACGCCGGTCTTGACGTTCTCCGCCTCGAGCGTGAAGTCGAGTTCCTTGAGAATCGAGGCGTACTGCGAATTGAAGTCGCGCTTGAGCTGGGCGAATTCCGGCGCGTTCAGGATGGTGTCGATGACTTCCTTCTCGCGAATGACCGAGGTCTGCGCGGTCGGACGGAGCACCTTGACGACCGCTTCGCGACCGATCACCGGGCTATCGGGCGTCTTGATGCTGCAGAGGAACGCCTGACCGACCGATGCCGCGCCGAGCGAACGCTTCACTTCGATCGAGGTGATCTTTCCGCCCGAGCTCTTGACGAGTTCGTACATCTGGGCCTTCACCGCGTCGAGCGGAATCGACGGGAGGCGCGACTTCATGTCGGCGAGCGCCGCCTGGGTCTCGGGCGAGAAGCTCTCGATCGGGAGTCCCTGCAGGATCTTCTGAAGGAGAGGACCTGCGCCCTTCAAAAGCTCGGTCACGATCTTCGTGTCGGTCGAGGCGGGATTCGTGTTGCGCATCACCGCCGCGAGCATCTTGCGCTTGTCGGGAGCGGTCGAGCCGGAGAAGTAGCCGTCGAGCACCTTCTTCACGAACTTGCCGGAGTTGGTGGAGGTGTCGATGCCGACCGTGCCGTTCATCTCGCCGAAGCTCTTCTTCCAGGTCGCGCGGTCGTCGTTCGGACGCGCCTGGAACATTTCGCGGACCTTCGCCTGGAGCGTATCGATGATGCGCGAGGCGACGCCGTCCAAGCGCGCTTCGATCGCCGCGAACGCCTGACGGTTCTCCGGCGTGTCGGCCGCGGGAATCGCGGTGAAGTCGCGGATGATCGCGCTCATCTCGTTGCGGAACGCGGGCGGGATCGATTCGAGCAGCGCGTTGTTGTTCGCGATGTTCGCGAGTTCCGGTCCGTAGGAGTTGCGGAGCGCGAGGAGCCGCGCGCCGGGCTGCGGCTGGGCCCCGTTCGCCTGGGCGCCGTCCTGCGCCCAGGTGTCGGAGTTCATGAGGAGGTCGGCCGCGAGATTGCGGACGTCCTTCTCGAGCGTGACGAGACGACGCTCCTCGAGCGAACGAACGTCGCTCGGAATGGTGATCTTGACCTTCCTATTGACGTCATGCGGATTCGCGCGGCTTTCCGCCTCGAGCTTCTCGTGCATCTCGACCATATCGACCGAGTTGAACGCGGCGGAAGCGGCGCGCACGACGTCTTCGCGGTTCCGGCGGCCGGTTACGACATCCGCCGCGAGCGCCTTCAGCTCGTTCGTGGGGATGGAAGCGAGTTCGACCGAGGTAATGCCGAGCTTGGAGACGATCGCCTTGACCGCGAGTTCGCGCTGGCGGAGGATCGGCGTCTCGTCCCCGAGGCCCTGGATGATCTGCTGCACCGTGCCGGCCGCGCTCTGGTCTTCGCCGACCGTGGTGACGAAGATATCCTCCATGCGATGGACGAGATCGACGGCGCTATGGGAGCTCTTGAAAATGACATTGCCGCCGATGTTCACGCTCACCCCGCCGTCGGTCGTGCGGGAGAGAACGACGCCATTGACGCCCGCGATGTTCAGGGTGACGCTCGCGCCGGCCGCACCGGAGGCGAGCGTGCGCGCCGCGTTCAGCACCGCGAGGCGTCCGGCGGAGTCGAGCCGGAGTGACTTCAGATTCGTCGCGCCGGTGAAGGCCATCATGACGTCTTTCTTCGCGCCGGACAAAGTCGAGATCGGGTCGGCGGGAGGATTGCCGACGAAATTGATGACGTCGGTGTAGGTCACTTCCGTAGCCGCCTTGCCGAGCATGCGCTTGCAGTACTCGTCGAGACCCTTGACGCCGGTCGGATTGTTGTTCGCGAGCGTCATCAGGGCGAGCGCTTTGAGATAGCCCTTCGGGGTGCGGATCTCGCTGAAGGGCATCCCCGCCGCGGCGAGGCCGGTCAGAATTTCGTTCGGATTCACGGTCTTGAAGCCGGGGAGATGGAGGCCGGTTTCATCGAACGCGGCCTGGACGACCGTGGCGAAAATCTCCGGCTGCGCCTTATACTCCTCGTTATTGATAGCCTCATTCACATTCGGAATTCTGCCCTTGGCGCGGTCGTTGTTGGAGGCCTGGATCGCGTCGATGAGTTCCTTCGCGAGATCCTGGATGAAGTCGACCTTCATCACGGTGCTGAACGCCTGTTTGAGTCCGTAGCGATACGACGAGATGCTCGCACCGAGAAGAACGGACATGATGGCGGCGTCGTTGGCGCCGATTTCGTTGATGTTGAAGAGTCCGTCCTTCAGGAGGTTCTTCATCGGGGTGTACGACTTGTCGCCGTTCCGCTGCGCCTGCTGGCGGATGTTCGAATCGACCTTGTCGAGACCGAAGCGGATGTACTTCTCGTTGAACTTGAAATCTTCCTTCTTGGCGAGCACGAGCTCCTTGATGCCCGCGAGCGCGGCGCGGCCGGCTTCGCTGTCGTAATCGACGTCGTCGGCGGGAACGACCGTGGTACCTTCTTCGTTGACGAGTCCGTGTTCCTTCAGGACCTCGTCCGGATACACCTCGCGAAGAATTTTCACGCTTCCGCGGACGACCTTCTGCAGTTCGGTTCTGGAGCGGTTATTCGCCGGCTGGAAATGCTCGTTCTCGTCCTGAAGCGTGAGCGCGAGGCGCTTCATCTCGGCGAAATCGCCGTCGAGGCGGCGGGCCGCCTCGATCTCGGCGCGCTCCATTTCGTTGATCATCGCTCTCACGTGGTTCTTGACCGCGTTAGGCGCGTGCTTTTCGCCGTTGGCGAGCGCGCTCACGAGTTCCTTGTAGTAGGATTTAAGTCCCGCGACATCTGCGGGGGGGAGTCCGTTCGCCCCTTCGCCGTCACGCGCGCTCTCGATCGCGTCGAAGGCCGCGAGGATTTTCGCGGTGTTGGCTTCGACGGCAACGGGCTGGTTGGGGAAAAGTTCAACGACCGCCGCGGCGAAACGCGTGCGGAGCGAGAAAGTGGACGCGGTTTCGGCGAGCTTCTCGAAAAGGCAGTTCTCGAATTCCGCCGCGCCCCACTTCGCCGCATCGCGCATCGAAGCCGCCTCGTAGATCGCCCGGCTGAGCTTGCAGAGATAGGTTTCGGCGGTCTTGGGGCCCATCGCCTGGAGATCGTTGGCGAGCGTGTTCAAAGTCTTCACCTTCTGCGCGAAGGCGTTCATCAGATTCGAGCGCACGTATTCGGCGGCGTCGCCCTGCGCGGCGTTGAAGACCTCGGTGAAGCGCGCCCGGAAGCTGTCCTTGATGTTTTCAACGATGTTCCTCAGGAGGGCAGAGTTGAGCGGATACCGCGCCGACGCCGTGAACTGACCGAAGGCCGCGTCGAGTTTCGCTTCGAAATCTGCCGCGCCGGAGCGCGCGAAGGCGTCGCGGGCGTTTTCCGGCACCGCGCGCGGTCCGTGCTCGAGCTCGAGGGGTATCGTCTCGCCGTGGAAGGTAAGGTCGATGTGATTCCTGACCTTCTTCGCGGTTTCCTCCAGCACCTGCATGAGGCAAGCGCCGATCTTCATGTTCGACTGGCTGTTCGTGATGCGGCTGAGCGCGTAAAGCTCGAGCGTGCGCATCTTGATGAAACGGAAGTTCGTCTTGATGAATTTCTTGAGTTCATCCTTGTGCATGCCGAGCGCGTTCTTCGGCAGCTTCTCAAGGAGGCTATCGGCGTCTTCGAGCGTGCCGAAATTCTTGATCTGCTCGGCGCAGAGCGACATCACCGCGGCGGTCGCCTGATCTTTGATGATGCCGACCTGCTCAAGGCGCAGGGTCATGCGCTTGCCGTAATCGGCGATGGAGACGTGGTCGACCTGATCGATGATTTCCTTGAGCTCGCGGCGGGTGAGATCGACGCCGACGTTGGAAGTCCCGTTCTCCTGAATGCCGAGCCGCGCCTTGAGCTGGTTCAAGACCGCGTCGCTCATGATCTTGCCCTGCTCCGAGGCGGTGATCGCGTTCATGAGCGCGGCACGGATGAGTTTGTTGTCGTTTTCGTTGGTGGCCACGACCCCGCGGGTGTGGATTCTGCCGTAATTCGCCTTCTTGATCGCGTTCTCTCCGTTCGGACGGTCGAAAACGACGTTGCCGTCGTTGACGGAACCAAGCACGTTGCGGAAATCGTTAAGTGTCAGACTCATTTTATTTCTCCTTTAAATTGCTGTTCATCCCGCATACGCGCATCCACCGGCTCAGGTTACAGATTTTCCGGTTCCGGCGGGGATGTTTTTCAAAAGTTTCGCCGCGGCAATGGTCTCGGCCTCTTTGCGATTCGAAGCCGACGCCACGGCTTCGCCGAGACCGGAGACGCGGCAACGGACGGTGAAGACGGGACAATGCGCCTCGCCCTTGCGCGACAGAAGTTCGTACACCGGTCGTTCCGGCGGGGTGAGCGACTGAGTGTAAAGCTGAAGATCGCCCTTCGGATTGACGCTCCATTCTCCGTTCTCCGCGCTTTCGGCGAGGGCGAGATAACCGAAAACACCGCGGGTGGCCTCGAAGCCGCCGTCAAGCCACACTGCGCCGATTATCGCCTCGATGGCGTCGGCGTAAACCTTGGCGTGCGGCGGGGGCAACTGGACGCCGTGAGCGAATTTCATGCGCTTCACCAGTCCGTTGCGCTCGGCGGCCTTGCACAGCGCGGCCGAAGACACCATGTGGGTTCGCCGCACCGTGAGCCGTCCTTCCGGCTCGTCGGGACACTCCGCATAAAGTTTTTCGGCGGCGAGGAGCCCGAGTACCGCGTCGCCGAGAAATTCCAGCCGCTGATTGTCATGTATCGCGGCATTCTGCTGACGGCACGATGGCGTGGTCAGCGCTTCCTCCAGAAGCGCCGCGTTTTTGAATCTATACCCGAAAATCTCCACTCCAATACCTCACCACTCATCACTCATCACTCATCACTAAGCACTAAACACTAAGCACTAAGCACTAAGCCCCCAGCACATCGGTCACCATTCCTCGTGCGACTTTGGCGGCGACCTTCTCGCCGGCGAGGCGGGAAAGGACGACCAGCGCGAAGAGCATCGAGGCGCCGGGAGCCTGTCCGGTAATGAAATTGCCGTCTTCGACAACAGGTGCGCCGGCGCAGGGACGGTCGAGGTCAAAGGCGCAGGTCGGGTAGCAGGTGACATGGGTATCGCTCTCCAATACGCCGGCCTCGACCAGCACGGTCGGTGCGGCGCAGATAGCGCAGATGAGGCGGCCGGCGTCACGATATTGGGCCAGCAGCTTGAACACCGGCGGAATCTTCAGATTGCCGGTGCCGGGGCCACCAGGAAACACCACCGCGTCCGCAGGCTCGCCGGAAAGATCTTTCAACAGAACGTCGGCGCGCACGGTAACCCCGTGCGCACCGGCGACTTCGAGCGAGGAACCGACTGCGGCGGTCGTGACCTCCACACCGCCGCGACGGAGAACGTCCACCGCGGTAAGCGCCTCGATCGGCTCGAACCCTTCAGCCATCAATACTATCGCTTTAGACATTCTTCTTTCCTCCTTATTTTCAATCGACGAATCGACGAATTCTCAGATCACATTCTTGGCCTGGTTGCACTTGAGCTTGCGGCCGCAGAGATCCTGATCGTTGAGCGCGGCGACGGCGGCGTCGGCCTCTTCACGATTGGGCATGTGGACGAATCCGAAACCCTTGGACTTGCCGTTGAAGCGGTTGGTGATGATGCGCGCGTCATTGACCTTGCCGTACTTCTCGAAGGCGCTCTTGAGCTCTTCTTCGGTGAGATCGTAGCTGAGATTGCCGACATAGATTTCGATCGATCCGTCCGCAGGTGCGGGATGAGTCTTCTCGAACTTGCGCTCGGGACGCTTGAACTGCTTGGGCTGACCGTCTTTCTTGCCGCACTTGCATCCGCGTATCTTGCACACGACGCAAGTGGCGATGACGCCGACGACAAAGCCGATCACAGCGGCGATGTAGCAGCACATTTGGGGATTTTCACACGTTTCCATTTCTTCTTCTCGCTTTCTTTATCTTTCTCTTTTTTTTTGTTATTCAGGAACCTGCCGGAACGGTCTTTGAAAAGTTCCTTTTGTTCTCCATCAGCTGTTCCGGTAGTCTCCGAGCGATTTCATGCGGCTCGGATGGCGCAGTTTGCGGAGCGCCTTCGCCTCGATCTGGCGGATGCGTTCGCGGGTTACGTTGAAGAGGCGGCCCACCTCTTCGAGGGTTCTGGAATATCCGTCCGTCAGGCCGAAACGGAAGTCCACGACCTGTCGTTCACGATCGGTCAGCGTCTCGAGAATCTCCCTGAGACGCTCCTTGAGGAGGTGACCTTCCGTGACTTCGAACGGATTCTCGCTCGACATGTCGGGGATGAAATCGCCGTAGTGCGCGTCGTCGTTGTCGCCGACTTTCGACTGCAGCGAAATGGGTTGCTGGGCCATGCGGCGAACCGCGCGCACCTGTTCGGGCGGCAGGTTCATTTCAGCCGAAAGCTCGTCCTCCTTGGGCTCGCGCCCGAGTTTCTGGATAAGCTTCTTCTGCACTCGCATGAGTTTGTTGATGGTTTCGATCATGTGCACGGGGATGCGGATCGTGCGGGCCTGGTCCGCGATCGCGCGCGTCGCCGCCTGACGAATCCACCACGTGGCGTAAGTCGAAAACTTGTAGCCGCGCTTATACTCGAACTTCTCGACCGCCTTCATGAGGCCGGTGTTGCCTTCCTGAATGAGATCGAGGAACGAGAGACCGCGGTTCATGTACTTCTTGACGATCGAAATCACAAGACGGAGGTTCGCCTCGACCATCTTCTCGCGGGCCTGCTGCCCGGCCTTCAAGACACGCTTGAGCTCCTCGAAGGTGGAAAGAAATTCCGCCGGCGGCATACCGAACATCGCCTCAAGCCTCGCCATCTTCTCCTTGAGCGCCGCAAGTTCGTTGTCGCGGCTCTTGGAGGGACGCTTCTGGACGAGTTCGGAATGCTTCTTGACCAGCGCACGGTAGGGCAGGTAGATGCGTTCATCCGCCTCGGCGCACAGGGTTTCGAGAACCTTCTGCTTGAAGCTCAGATCGTCGAAGCACTTGCAAACCGCCTCGCGCGCGTTCTCAAGCTGCTTCTGCGCCCCTCTGAGCTGCGAAGGCGTGGCGCCCGGCTGGGCAAGGGTCGCCAAATGCTTTTCGCACGCTTCCTTGAGACGCTTTTCAACGTCTTTGATCTCTTTGCGGAACCCGGGGATGAGTTCAATGTAGGCGTCGCGGCAGTCGTCGAACTTGTCGGTGACGATGCGGTCGAAACGCTCGGACTGTCCCTCAAGCCGGTCCAGAAGCCGCGCGTACATCGAAGGCGTGAACAAGAAGCGATTGAACATGTCGCGGGTTTTCGTCTCCGCCTCTTCGATCGTTTCGCAGATGACGATTTCTTCGTCGCGCGACAAGAGCTGAACCTGTCCCATCTGATGCAGGTACATGCGGATCGGGTCTTCGATCATCTCCGCCGCGCGTTCCTTGCGGTCGACCGAGCGCTGGTTCTTGGCCTCGACCCACTTCTTCACGTCCTCTTCGCGCAGCACCTGCACGCCCAGCGCCTCGAGTATGCGCAGGTACCGGTCGGACTGAATGGCGTCCACGATGTTCTGCGGCAGAATCTGGTTGAGCTCTTCGTAGGTGATGTAACCGCCGTTCGCCTCGCTGCGGCGTTTGACATCGTTCAAAACGTCGTTGAGTTCGGTCTCGCGCAAAATCGACATGCCCTCCATCGACGGGAGCACGGTCTCGACATCGGCGGAGTAATCGTCGTCACCCTGCTGCACGAAACTGGGCATCGGCGCGGCCGAAGCGGTGGAAGCGTCCACATCATCCTCGCTGCCCTCGGTTTCGGATTTCTCCACCTCCGCGACGAGCTTATCCGCATCGAGCGCGGCGGCTTCAGCCTCGACGGCCTCGGCGTCTTCGGGCATCGAATCTTCGTCCAATTCATCCAGAAGCCCGTCGGAAATCTCCGAAGGCGGCATGTCGCCGTCGAGATCGTCAGAGAAACTCTCCACCGTCTCGCGCTCTTCTTCTTCGATCACCTGACGCTTCTTCTGCGTCGGTGACTTGGTGTTCTTCTTTGCCGTTTTTTTCTGAGTGGCCATTTCTTCTCCAGTCTACTATTCACCCAATCTCACTTTGTCAAGTTAGCGTAATAGTATAGCACAAATTACGATTCAGTCAAGTGGCTGCTCGTAGCTTCCGAAACCGGCGGCAAAATATCTCAAGGCACGACGATTCTGCAAAGAAGGTGTCGATGCCGCCGGCATCTCGCCGCCGACGGAAGGATTAAATATCGTTTGATTGGCATTGTTGAGAAGACGACATATTTCCTGCGCCGATATTAGATCATAATCGAGCGTATCAGGATTCCACGCCGTCTCTTCCAACTCGAGAATGGCGCGAATGTCGGCCGCGGCCGGACCGAACAGGCGGCGCGAGAATTCATCATACACCTTGCCGACGTCGAGACGCGGCTTCCACATCGCGCGATTCCAGATGTAGAGCGAAAGTGCGAAGCGGCTCATATCGCAGCCGCCGCAGACGAATGAGCCGGAGACGATTCCGCGCATCGCGTCCAGATGGCGCACGATGTCGTAACCGTAGGCGTACGGAACAGGCGTGGAATCGGCGGGCCAGCAGCTGTAATGCCACGAGACGACGGGGCGGCCGGTGACCCGCCGCCAGTCGCGAAGGAGCGTCTCCTCCGCCTCGCGGATCTGGGGCGACTTGAAGCGGGCAAGACCGGGCATGGAGCAGACCATCGCCTCGCAGTTGCCGAGATCGGCGAGGTCGAAGCCGTCCGGAACATCGCAGTAATTCCAGTACGGAAGAAACGCGATCGTGTAATCCGGATGTTCCGTCTTCGCCCATTCGGCAAGCGGACGCAGAAACGAGCCCCAGACGATCGGCGAAGCGCCGCCGAGTTCGTAATCGTCGCGTCGATCATACAGCGCCATGCAGCGGCGGCAGCGGCAGGCGTACTCCACATCCCACGGCGAAACGGTGATGAGCTTCGCCTTCACGTCGACGATTCCGCCGGAATCTCGGACGCCGCGAATATGCTCGTCGATCCGCCGCTCGTAATATTCCAGCGTCTCGGGATTCGAGTAGCACAGCATCGGCGCGGTCGGATGGTGCGTTGTTGCGTCCAGCGCGTGCAGGTAAAGCGCGAACACCGATCGCGGCACATCGGGATCGGTGCGCCAGTGATGCGGCGCGTGCACGCGAAGAACGCCCGCGCGTTCGCGTCCGACTTTGGCGGTACGGAAAACCGGGAGGCGATCGTACGAGCCCTGGGAGCGATAATCGTATTCGGGCGAATCGTCATATTCGAAAGCGTTGAGCACAATCGCCTTTTTACGGATCACCGAGCGACCGCCTTCGTTCTCATCCCAGTAGGTGCGAGTGCCGAGAACGCGTTCGACAAAGTCGAAGACGGCGTAATCGGCCCAGCCGCTGAACTCGACGCGGTTCTCGGCGGCGCGCACGCGGTAGCCGCCGCGGCGGAGGAAAACGTCTTCGCCGGAAAAGACGAAAAATCCTTCGCGGTACAGGAGTGCGGTGAGCGGAGAGGCGATGACAACGCGCGGTCTTCGTCCGGTAATTTCAAAGATCGATTTCGCAAGATATTCAGCGGCGTAAATGTCGCGACGGTTGTCGCTGCAGACGACCGGGAGCGGACGACGGCCATTTTCGACCAGCGCGACCGGATTTTTGCGGAGCGGACGATAATGGTCGACCGGCGTCAGGTCGGCGTCATAAAACGCCGCGACCTGTCCGCAGTAAAGCAGACAGGCCGTGACAAGATAAGCGATGGCGAATCGCCGCGTCATCTTTTCTCAGTGGTGATGACCGCAGCCGCACTCGCCGTCGTGGTGATGGTGACCGCCGCATCCGCACTCGTGCTCTTCGGCGGCGTGGTGATGACCGCAGCAGCAGTCGTCGCCCTCGCCGTGCAGATGGCGGCCGCAGCATTCCTTGTACTCGATCTTCGCACCGGCGCGCAGCTCGGCGACGAAATCGTCCATCGCCGCGCCGCGGGCGTTGTGGCGGAGGAGATCCTTGATCTGGTCGTGGACGTCGACGAGGGTCTGGGCGCCGCCGCCTTTTTCATCCGCCTTGTAGATGATGTGATAGCCGAACTGGGTGGTGACGATGTCGGAGACCTCGCCCTTCTTCATCTCGAAGGCGCACTTGTCGAACTCCGGCACCATCATTCCGCGCCCGAACCATCCGAGCGAGCCGCCCTGCGCGCCCGACGGACAATCCGAATTCTTCTTCGCCTCCTCCGCGAAATCTCCTCCGTTCACGATGCGCTCACGGATGGCGCGGATCTTGTCGAACGCCGCCGCCTTCACCTCGGGCAGATCCTTCTCCTCGCACTTGACGAGAATATGCTGGCAAAGAACCTTCGGCTCTTCGACATATTCGTCCTTGTGCGCGGTATAGAACGCCTCGACATCTTTCTCGGTCGGCTCCGAGACATGCGAGCACGCCTGATTGACAAGCATGTTCACGCGCACGCCCTTCTCGAGCTCCTTGCGGAACGCCTCTTCGGTGATCCCCTGCTGCGCGAGCGCCTGCTTGTAATTCTCTTCGCCGCCGACCTGGGCCTTCACCTTCTCGACCTCGGCGTCGATGTCGCCGGCGGTGATCGGCAGCTCAAGCTGCGAGGCGCGGTCGAGAAGAAGCTTCGCGCCGATCGCCTGATCAAGAGCCTTCTCCTGCAGCCTGGGCAGGTTCTGGCGAACCTCGTCCATGGTCATGCCGTGGCTCATGTAAAACCGCACCAGGCGATCGAGTTCGAAATGAACGGCTTCCTCGCCGATCTCCACACCGTTTACTACCGCTTTCTTCATAGTTCTTAGGGTTCTTAGAGTTCTTAGGGTTGTATTCCAACTTCAATCAACGAATCAATCAATTCTCCAATACAATCGGTCAATCGGTTAATCGGTCAATCGGTCAAAAGATCAAACGGTAAAAAGCTCAAACGCTAAAACGGTCAAAACGAAAAACAGGTA
>R11__coassemble_1547_pt1 | contig 12767 bp, 11 predicted proteins | sample R11__metabat2_low_PE_023 | metagenome-assembled genome bin R11
GACTATCGCTCGCTCCGCAATTCGGCAAGCGAGATCGCGAACAGATGTTTTTGAAGGCCTCGGTGAGGCGGGTGTCGGCGAGTGCAAGCCGGTGTGGAATGGGAGGAATTGAAATGCTAAAGACATTCAAGACGAGCGGAACCTGTGCGCAGGCGATCAATTACGAAGTGATTGACGGCGTGGTGACGAAGTGCGAATTCGTGGGCGGCTGCCCGGGCAACACGAGCGGCGTCGCGAGGCTCGTCGTCGGTCGCAAGGTCGAGGAGCTAGTGCCGCTTTTGAAGGGTATCAACTGCCGCGGCGGCACATCCTGCCCGGATCAGTTCGCCCGAGCGCTCGAAGCCGAACTTGAGAGGAAATGACGGAGGTGCGGTAATGAGCGAGGTGAACTCTGAAATGATGGAGATGGATCAATCGCTAATCGGGCGCGAGTTCGTTCATTTCAAGGGCGGACATTACCGGCTCGTCGGTTACGCGAAGGACTCCGAAACGCTCGAGGATATGGTCGTCTATCAGGCGCTCTACGGCGAGAAGGGCCTGTGGGTTCGCCCGGCCAGGATGTTCTTCGAGCGCGTCGAGAAGCCCGGATACTCCGGCCCTCGGTTCCGTGAGGCGTAACTAATCTATCTGATAAATTAGTTACGCATGAAACGAAGAGTGAAAATGTCGGAAAGTGCGTTGGTTCATTGACAGCAGTATGTATAATTTAGTATAATACATATATAAATCTATTGGAGATAAAGTGATGAGTATAACGCTTTCGATGCCGCCTGCGATCGTGCAGGAGATAAAGTACTATGCCGAGGAGCATGGTACCAACTTGAGTGCGCTCACGCGTTCGCAGTACGAGCGGCTATTGAAGCGCGAGGCGGAGGTCAAGGGTGGTGCCGGGGCGCGGTTCAAGGCGTTGGTGCGGGAATTGGGCGTGAAGAAGCGCGGCTATAAGTTCAACCGCGAGGAACTCTACGCGAGGGGCTGAAGCGAGTATGGATTTCTTCGACACCAACATTCTCGCCTATGCGGTCGAGACCGGCGAGACGAAGCGCAATCAAATTGCGCTCGAGATGCTCGCCGAGGCGCTTGACAATCATCGCGAGTATGCGATCTCGACGCAGGTGATGAGCGAGTTCTCGCTCGTCGCGATTCGTAAATTCGGTCAGAGCGCGGCGGATATCCTGCGCGAACTCGCCGCCCTCAAGCCGCTCTGCAAGATCGGCGTCGATGCCGATATGGTGATGCGGGCGGTGGAGATACAGGCGCTTTACAAGATTCAGTTTTACGACGCGCAGCTCGTTGCCGCGGCGGAGCGGCTCGGCTGTTCGCGAATCTTCACCGAGGATCTGAACGACGGCGAGAGCTACTGCGGCGTGAAGGCGGTCAATCCTTTCAATGTATGAATTTCTGCAGCGTAAGCAGGCCTGAGTTAGTGCCTAGTCGTTAGTCGTTAGTGATTAGTGATTAGTCGTTAGTCGTTTAGTGCTTAGTGTTTAGTGCTTAGTGATTAGTGTTTAGTCATTAGTGGTTAGCGCGGCGCGCTCGGGAGGTTGGGAATACATGCGAAGGCGGGATCTGCAAGTGGCCGACGGAATACAGATGGTGCAGCTGGACGGCGGCGGTTTACCGCCGCTGACCTTCCCTTGTCGGGTAAGAGACGGAGTAGGGTAATGTTTGATAAAATTGCATCATAATTTCGCAAGAGGAGTAGAACCGATGAGCAGAATATTCCCGCTGTACGCCGCTTCGGCCTTGGTCGCCACCGCTTTCGCGGAGGCGGAGACGATCGATTTCACGACACCGCTCGCGTTTACGGGCGGAACGGAATACACCGAGTCGTCAAAGGATGAATGGGGCTCGAACCAGGCCTTCGCGGTTTCGGTCACGGGGGAGGGCAACACGATCACGGGCGGAACCTGGGAGTCGAATCCGTGGCGTTCGGTGGCGCTAACGGGCGACGGATATCTGACGCTCGTCAGAAACGGCCAGTGGTCCGTCGCTTTCGGCTCGAACGGCGGCAGCACCAAAGACTTCTCGGGTACGCTCCACTTCAAGCACGGCTGCGGTTCGCCCATCTACTTCGGCATCGGCGACGGCGACGCGAGCTTCAAGAACGGCTCGCTCGTCTTCGAGCGCACCGCGAGCGCGGCGATCATCTACTTCTCGAATAATAAGACATCCGCCGAGGTCGGCGACATGTCCACGACCGGCGAGAACGCAGACCAGTTCACCTTCCGTGACAAGCAGTCCAACGCGACCGTCCATATCGGCTACCTCAACAAGAACTCGACTTTCGGCGGCAAGTTCGGCGTCGAGGGGACGACCGTCTACAATCTCGACAAGGTCGGCACCGGCACGTGGACGCTGACCGGCGAGGTCGCCAATCTCGGCACCTTCACCGTCACCGCGGGCGAGGTCAAGTTCTCGGGGAACGAAGTTGCCCCGAAGGTTACGGTCAAGTCGGGCGCGAAGATTTCCGGCACCGGCACGCTCAAGGGCGGCGTCACGTTCGAATCGGGCGCGACGATCGACACGACCGAGCTGCTGACGCTCGGCGGATCCGTCGACCTTACCGGTCTCACCTACGACGAGCTTACGAGCGGAGCGACCTACACGATCGCGAACGCGACCGATGACGCCGTCGTCACCGCGACCGGACTCACCGAGGCGCAGATTCTCGCGGGCTGGGGCTATTTTCTCGATGACGGCAAGCTCGTCCTCAAGGAAGGCGCCAAGATCGCTAACCTCTCGAGCGACACCACGCTCAGCGAAGACACCGACTATTCCGATTACACGGTCGTCGTCGGCGAGAACGTGAAGGTCGATCTGAACGGATACAACCTGACGCTCGGCAAGGTGACGGTGAAAACCGGCGCAAGCTTCGTCAATACTGCCTCGACCAAAGCGCGGCTCATCGGCGGCGCGAACGGCGCGGACAAGGCGTGGCTCCTTGACGTGAGCAGCGAGAATGTCGTCTGCGTCTTCGAGGGTGCGGCGATCACGATTGCGAAGGCCTACGTCCCCGCCGGCGGCATCGGCTTTATGAAAACGGAAGGCGAGCAGGAGATTCAGCCTGAGTCCTGCGCGAACGGACTCTACTTTCTCGGCGGCGCGACGCTGAAGGAGTGCTGGGTTACCTGGAATGCCGATTCCGAACGCACATTCCCCGTGACGATCGAAGGCAAGGGCAACAGCTTCTGCTTCAACAACCAGAACGGCGGCACTTACATGACCGCGTTCCGCGGCACTCCGTTCTACGGCGACGGAGAAATCAAGTTCACTTCGACTTCGACCTGCAAGACCGGCTATGAAGTCGGCAAGAAGACGACCGGCGGCGAGTTCACCGGCAAGATCATTTTCGAGACCGGCGAGAACTTCAGCCAGATCGGCGCGATGTACCGCTTCGAGTACAACAACAACAATTCCACCCGGCGGAATCCGAAGACCGTCCTCTCGCTTTACAACGACCGCGAGGCAACCGCGTATTATTCGCTCACGACTGACAATTTCAGCACTGCGCCGCAGTTCGATTTCAGCTCGCTCATCACCGAAGGCGAGCACCCGGAAAATGTCCGTCTCGCCGCGCGCGTCAACAATACCAGCGTTCGCGCGAACGTGATCGTCGGCGCGGAGGACGGGAAGGGCGGCGGCGAGTTCGCGGGCACCTTCGCCGCGACCAGCTCGACGGACAAGGCGTGCCCGATCAACATCGAGAAGCGCGGCAGCGAGAAGTGGACGCTTTCGGGTACGCTTGACTCCGAGGGCACGCTCAAGATCTACGATGGCGAGGTCGCGTTGACCGGCACGGTCGAGGATATGGAATCGATCACGGTCGGCGCGGACGGCGTTCTTTCCGGTTCCGCCGCGATTCCCGCCGGGGTTCCGGTCGCTTTCGAGACCGGTTCGACCTATTCCGGCGCGCTCACCTTCGGCGCCCAGCCGTCCGTCGCCGGCACGGTACGGTACATCCCCGTGTTCGTGAACAGCGTCGCGCAGAAGACGGTGTTCACCTGTGAGAATCCGTCGATGGCCGGTTTCACCGTCGAAGTCGGGACGATCCCGGTCGTTCCCGCGGGCACCGAGTTCGTGATCGCCGAAGGACCCGAGGGCTCGACCTTCACCGCTCCGGCGACGTTCGGCGAGAGCATCGCCAAGGCGGGCTGGGAGATCACGGCGAAGGCAAATCAGCTCATTCTTAAGACGACGCTGCAGCCGCCGCTCGTCATCGACGAGGACTACACCCTCTCGCAGGATCTCGACTACTCCGCGGGACGCGTCGAGATCAACAACGGGGCGAAGGTCGATCTGAACGGATTCACTCTCAAGGTGAACAGTGTCGCGGTCGGCGCGGCGAGCACGATCGTCAACTCTTCCTCGTCCGTCGCCAATCTCGAAGTGCGTGACGGCGATGACGGGCTTACCTGGCTCTGGGGCGACGATTCGCTCGTCACGATCGGCTCGGGGGTGCGCGTCGTCTTTGCCGGCAAGCCGGTCACCATTCCCTCGACCTTCACGCTCCCCGCCGCGGGCATTGGCTTCAAGGATACCGATACGAGCGACGACGGCGTGCAGATTCTCTACCGCGAGAACTGCGTGAACGGACTCGCCTTTCTCGGTGACGCCGCCGTGCGGGCGGATGACACCGACGGCGAAAACTATGCGTGGAGCAACGGCACCGCCTTCGAGATTTATGTCGAGGGCACGAACAACGTGATGACCGGCAACGCCGAATGCAATTACGGGTGGAATCCGATCAACCTGATCGGACCTTTCACCGGGAGCGGCGAGCTTGAACTCACCACCATGAAATACGGCTGCGTCTACTCGGTGGGCAAGAAGGATTACGACAAGACGAAGTTCTCGGGCAGGCTTACGCTCTCCGCCGGCGAGACGCCGTCTTCGCGCGGCCATCGCATCTGGTTCGAAGACGACAACAACCTTGCGAAGGCATTCTCGAATGGTACGCTCGCGCTTACGGGCGGAACCTACACTCCGAATTACTTCCTGTCCTCGCAGAACGGCTCGACCCCGCCGACCTACAATCTCGGTTCGCTCGTGACCGCCGGCGACAATCCTGAGAAAGTGGTGCTCGCCCCCTCGATCACTCCGGCCTCCGCCACCCTCAAGGTCGGCATGGACGGCTCTGGCGCGGGAACGTTCGCCGGCCGTATCGTCAAGGAAACCGATACCGATTCGGAGGGCAACGTCACCGCGACAAAGAATCTGAATCTCGTCAAGTGCGGCACGGGAGTCTGGCAGCTCACGCAGGCGCTCGAGAACGGCGGCAGCGTCTCCGTCGAAGGCGGCGAGCTCGATCTCGACGGCGGCATCGCCGATGCGGCCTCGCTCTCGGTCGCGAGCGGAGCAAAGGCGAAGCTCGGCGGCACGGTCGCGTGCGCGGCCACCTTCGCGAGCGGTTCGACGCTCGTTCTTGACGCGGATAACGCCAATGTTCCGCCGGTGCTCGAAGGCGATCTCGATTTGACCGGCGTCACTGTGAAAGTCGATTTCGGCGAGTTCGACGGCAAGTCGGGCCGCAAGCTTCTCCGCGTTCACGGCACGATCACCGGCTTCGATGCGGCGAACATCGACACCGGCGACTTCAAGGTCGACGCGAACAAATTCAAGTTCATTGTTCGCGACGAAGGCAACGGCTATCAGACCCTGCACTACTCCTCGACGGTCGGCTTCGTGGTCGTCATCCGGTAAGCGGCATGGCAGTCTTCGGATTTCTCGTCGCTTCGCCTGTACAACGGACGAACGCTTGTGATAACGGCACGGACGCGTTAGATGCAAATTTTCGTCATTCTCCCCCTTGCGCAATCCGTCCGCTTTTGGTAAAATAGCATCTCAATTTCATTGAAAGGAAAATAAACTATGAAGATGACTTGGCAGCCCTCGAAGCTTAAGAGGAAAAGGAAAATCGGTTACCGCGCCCGCAAGGCGACCAAGGGCGGACGCAAGGTTCTCGCGTCCCGTCGTGCGAAGGGCCGCAAGCGCCTGACGCAGGTCTGAGAAGGGCCGCAGCCGAAATGTCCACCCGACTCCCCGGCGCGAAGTACAAGCGAGTCTTCGACCGGGGACGTTCCGTAAAGGGGCGTCTCCTAGTCGCGTGGCGTTATTCGTCACCCGACGCCGACCGTATGGCCGGCGTCGTCGTTTCGAAAAAGACCTTTCACGACGCGGTCGATCGCAATCGCGCGAAGCGTTTGATGCGCGAGGCGTACCGATTGCTGGTCAAGGAAGGCGTCGCTCCGGATCAGACGGAGTGGATATTCATCGCCCGCTCGATGATCGGCTGCAAGACCTGCGCCGATGTGATGAAGGAAATGCGCTGGGTTTTTCACAAGTGAAGGCGCTCCTGCAGTTATTCGTGAGGGCTTATCAGGTGTGTTTAAGCCCGTTGATGGGCGGGTGCTGCCGTTTCGAGCCGAGCTGTTCCAATTACATGCTTCAAGCGCTGGATCGTCACGGGGCGATGAAAGGTACTCTGCTCGGGCTCTGGCGCATTCTGCGATGTCATCCGTTCGGGGCTCACGGGTACGATCCGGTGCCGCCGCTCGGGCGGTGGAAAAACGATTTTGAAAAAGGAGAGGGAAAATGAATAAATCCGAAAAACTGATTTGCGTCTTGCTTGGTCTGGCGCTCGTCTTGTATTTCGTCAAGACGACGAGCGACAACCGCAAGGCCGAGGAAGCCCGTCAGGTAGCGGTCGCCCGCCGGGTGCAGGCTGCTCGGGCCGCGGCCGAGGCGGCGAAAACCGAGACGGCGAAACCCGAGGCGACCAAGCCGGCGGCGAGTGCAGAACCTGTCGCGGTACAGGCGCCGGCGCTCCCCGCGGTGCCGGAGCGGACTGACATTCTGGAGAACGCCGACGTCAAACTCGAGCTTTCGAGCTGGGGCGGCGACATCCGTCGCGCGACAATGAAGGGCTATGCGAAGGGCGAGGGTGAAGTGAGCGAGACGAATCCCGCGCTCACGCTCGATTTCTCGAATGATCCGGTGGCGAAGCTTTCGCTTCCGGGGAGCGCGGCGGTCGAAGCGTATGAAGTCAAGAGCATTTCTTCGAACGAAATCGTCTACGCGGGCGCGGCGGTGACGCGCAAGATCACGCTTGGCGAGAATTATCTCGTTACCGTCGAGGATGTCTTCGCCAATCCCGCCGAGAACGCGGCGAACACGATGAGTGTGGGCACGATGGGCATGGGTTCGAGCAAGAACGATATTCTTTCGGTTGACAGCTGGGCCGATCCGTTTGTGAACGCCTCGGGCAAGAACGACGGCGACAAGGTCATCCATCATTGCGAAGGTGATTCTCCGCTTGCCGGTTATCTCGTGGGCGGACTCGGCGGCGGGTGCGGATGCGGCGGGAGCGGTTCCTCCGCGAGCGCCGCCCCGGTGCAGCGTCCGGCTGATGTTGCCGGTCCCCAGCGCTGGATCGCGGTCAAGAACCGTTTCTTCGTGAGTGCCCTCGCTTCCTGCGACGAGGCGAACGTCGGCTTCAGCTCCGTCGTGCGTCGCGACATGACTTCGAAGCAGTATCGTCCCGGCGAGGTTTCGGTCGCGGCCAAGTACGCGTCGATACCGGCGAAGCGCACGAGCGTCTTTTACATCGGCCCCAAGAAGCAGTCGCTTTTGTGGGACCTCGGCATGAAGGACGTGATGGAATTCGGCATGTGGCGCGTCATCTGCTATCCGCTGGTGTGGATTCTCAACTTCTTCCACGGCATCATCCCGAACTACGGCATCGCCATCATCCTCCTGACGATCCTCGTGCGGCTCGTGTTCTGGCCCTTGCAGCGCAAGTCCACCGTCGGCATGAAGAAGATGCAGGAGCTTCAGCCCAAGATGCAGGAGATCAAGGAGAAGTTCAAGGATAATCCCCAGCGCATGCAGCAGGAGACCTGGGCGCTCTACCGTGACAACAAGGTGAATCCGCTTTCGTCGTGCCTGCCGATGCTGGTGCAGATTCCGGTTTTCGTCGCGCTCTTTAACGTGCTCCGTTCCGCGGTCGAGCTTCGTTACGCCGGCTTCCTCTGGATCGCCGACCTCTCCGAACCTGAAGGCCTCCTTCAGGGCGTCATCCCCTGGCCGGAGTCGGGCATCAATCTGCTGCCGATTCTGATGGCGGCGACGACCGCGCTGCAGAGCTGGCTCACGCCGTCGGGCGGGGACGAGAAGCAGAAACGCATGATGGCGGTGATGATGCCGCTCATGATGCTGTTCATGTTCTACCAGTTCCCGTCCGCCCTCTCGCTTTACTGGGCTATCTCGAACGTGCTCATGATTGTGCAGATGTGGTTCATCCGCCGCGAGACGGCGAAGAAACAGCGCTATTCGATGCCGACGGAGATTATCGATCCGCCGAACCCGACGCGCCAGCAGCGCCGTCACGGGTGAGGGCGATGAGTTCGCGGAGTTTGCGATCAGGCGTTTTTTCGCTGAGATCGCAGACGAACGCGATCTCACGGCCGCCGCCGCGGTAGAAGACCGCGCGGCGGTTTCTTACATCCAGATGGTCCAGTTTCGCCGCCGCGCAGGCGAGGCGCAGTTCGGCGAGTTTGACGAGACGCTTCGCCGCGGTCGGCAACGGACCGAACCGATCCTTCAGTTCGTCCGTTATCGCCTTCACCGCCGGCTTGTCGACCGCCTCGGCGAACCGTTTCATGAAACTCATGCGCTGAGCGTCGTCCTCGATGTAACTGTACGGCAGTGCGCAGGCGCACTCTTCGTCGGTCGAATCGGGAGAAAGTTCGATGAAGTCGAGATTGAGCTTCACATCCACGAGGTCTTTGACTTTTTCGCCTTTGAGCTTGGCGACGGTGCGTTTGAGCATCTGGCAGTAGAGGTTGAAGCCGATAGTGGCGATGTGGCCGGACTGCTGCGAACCGAGAAGATTGCCGGCCCCGCGAATTTCGAGATCTCGGAGGGCGAGGTTGAAGCCCGCGCCGAGTCCGCCATGCTTTTTCAACGCCGCGAGCCGTTCGCGGGCGTCCGAGTCGATGACGCCGCTCGGGGGCAGCAGAAAGAGGGCGCGTCCCTGGCGGGTGGAGCGCCCGACGCGTCCGCGCAGCTGATAGAGGTCGGCGAGTCCGAACATGTGCGCGTCGTTGACGATGATCGTGTTGGCGCGGGGAATGTCGATGCCCGATTCCACGATGGTGGTGGAGAGCAGAAGGTCGTATTCGCCGCGCTCGAAGTCGCGCATTTTGCGTGCGAGCGTGGTCGCGTCCATCTGTCCGTGGGCGGTCACGATTCTGAGCTGGGGACGTATCTCCTTGAGGCGTTTTTCGATTTTGTCGATGTTCGCGACGCGGTTGTGCAGAAAGAAGATCTGTCCGCCGCGCGCGAGTTCCGCATCAATCGCCGCGCCGACGAGCATGTCGCTGTCGCGCGCCACCTTGATCTCGACCGCGACGCGTTCGCGCGGCGGCGTTCTCAGGAGCGAGAGGTCTCTCGCTCCGGTCATCGAGAGGTAAAGGGTTCGCGGTATCGGCGTCGCCGAGAGCGTGAGCACGTCGGCGGTGGCCCTGAGGTGTTTCAAGAATTCTTTGTGCCTCACGCCGAAACGCTGCTCCTCGTCGACGATGATGAGTCCGAGATCGTGGAAGGCGATCTTTTCGGAAAGTATCGCGTGGGTGCCGATCACGATGTCGCAGGCGCCGCTCGCGATGCGCTTGAAAGTTCCCTTGTGGGTCGAGGAGGTCTGGAAGCGCGATACCGATTCGATGCGGACAGGCGTGCCGTCGAAGCGCGAGGTGAAGGTTTCGAAATGCTGTTCGGCGAGGACGGTGGTGGGGGCGAGAACCGCGGTCTGTTTTCCGTTCATCGCCGCGATGTAGGCCGCGCGCATGGCGACTTCGGTTTTCCCGTAGCCGGCGTCGCCGCAGATGAGCCGGTCCATCGGCTTCTGCGCGGAAAGATCCTGCTCGACGGCGCGGATGGCGGCAAGCTGGTCGGGTGTCTCTTCGTAGGGAAACGCGGCGGCGAAGGAATCGTGTCCCTCGCAATTGACGTCGTAGGAAAAACCGGGAACGGTCTCGCGTCTCGCCTGGGTCTCCAGCAGCGAGGCGGCGAGATCGGCCACCGCCTTCTGTGCTTCGAGCAGGTCTTTGTTCCAGCGCTTGCCGTCGAGCCGGTGCAGCTTCACCGCGACGCCTTTGACGCCGACGTAGCGCGAGAGCAGGTGGGCGTGGGCGGCGGGGACGTGCAACTTGGCACCGTCGGCGTATTCGACGGTGAACACCTCGCTCTTTTTCCCGTCGACCGTGATTTCGCTCGAGCCGATGAATCGTCCGACGCCGTAATCGACGTGCACCACGTATTCGCCGGTTTCCAGCTCTTCAAAGTCGTTGATGCGCTCGCCGGCGGAGGAGGCGCGGCGGGTGCGGACCGTTTTGAGCTTGACGAAAACTCTGTCGGCCTTGGTGACGACGACGAGTCCGGGCAGTTCGAATCCACCCGAAAGATCGTCGCACTTGAGAATGTGATCGCCGCGTTTTTCCGCCGCGGCGAGATGACGCTTGAGCCGCTCGCGGGCGGCGTCGAAGAGTTCCGGATGATGCGCCTCGTCCGCCCCGAGTTCGGCAAAGCCGGGGAGCGGCACGGTCTGGAACGCAAAGGTGCCGACCCCTGCGGGCGCCGGGTCGCCGGTGAAGACGCTGAAGAAACGGGAGAGATCGAATGACCCGAGATCGTAGGCGTTGTGCTCGAGTGAGAGTACGACGCTCCCGACCGGCAGAAGGGAGAAGAGGGTTTCGTCGATTCGTCGATTCGTCGGTTTGTCGGTTTGCTGAGTTGTCGTTTCGTCGTTTTCGACCGGCATGAAGACGGCGGAGTTGATGCGGGCGATCGAGCGCTGGGTGGCTGCGTCGAAAGTACGCAAGCTTTCGAGCTCTTCGCCGAAGAATTCAGATCTGACCGGGAACTCCTCGCCCGGCGACCAGACGTCGACGATGCCGCCGCGCACCGAGGCGTCGCCTTCCTGCTCGACCGCGGCGGTGCGGTGGTAGCCGAGCCGCGCGAGTTCGGCGGCGAGCGCGGTGAGGCCGATTGACTTGCCGCCGTGCGTTTCCGGATCGGTCGAAAGCGTGAGTGACGGGATCGGTCCTGCGGGAATCGGTATCGCCAGTGCCGGATAGCTTGCGACCACGATTGCCGGGTAAGGATTGATCGATCGTGCCCTCAGCGCCGCGATGGTCTTGAGCCGCGTCGCCAGCGACGATCTTTCGCCTTCGAGCTTGGGCGGGAATTCGAGAATTCTGATCGGAGTTTTCGCGGTGACGATCTTGAGATCGTCGGCGAGGCGGTCGGCTTCGGGGAGACCAGGCGGGACGGCCATGACAACATTCCCTTGCGAAGCGAGAACGGCGGCGAGAAACGCGTCGGCTGATCCGGTCAAGGATGAAATCGCGATTGCCGCGCCCTCGCCGGAGACCGGCGGCGAGAATAGACGCTTGAAGCGTGCGAGCGTTTCGGTCATGATGCGAACATGTAGGGGTTCGACTCCTTCTCGCGTCCGATCGTGGTGTACATGCCGTGGCCGGGAATGACGAGAGTGTCGTCGGGGAGCGCGGCGAGCCGCTTGAGCGATTCCATGAGTTCGTTCATGCTGCCGCCGGGAAAGTCGGTGCGTCCGATCGAGCCGGCGAAAAGCGTGTCGCCGGAAAAGAGCGTCTTCATCGATTCGAAATAATACGAAACTCCGCCCGGCGTATGCCCGGGGGTATGGATAACATTGATTCTCGCGTCGAGCTCGCCGACGTCTCGCAGGCAACCAGGGACGGGGATGCTTTGATATTCCGGCGGCATCTGATTGAACGGATGCGAGAACATCATGGCATCCTTGGTGTCAAGATAAACCGGGATCCCCGGATAGCGCTCTTCCAGTCCGGGCAGGGCGTTGATGTGATCGAAATGCGCGTGGGTGAGCAGAATCGCCTCGGGAACGAGCTTCAGTTCTTCAAGCCTGGCGATGATTCGTTCCGCCTCGTGCCCCGGGTCGATGACGAAGGCCTTGCCGTCAGAGTAAACGACAGTGCAGTTGACGGCGAACGATCCGACGGTGAGAGTTGTTTTTTCCATGAGCGGTATTATATCATATCACCCTCGCTCTTATCAATTATCCCGCCTCTGGAGTTTACCCATTTTTTCCCTGTCCGGATTTGACCCGCCCTGCCGCCGCGCGATCTTTTCGATATGACGCAGTTTTACAAGAGGCATTCGCTCGGAGAGGTGAAGGCGGGGTTTCTCGCGTTGGCGCTCGGACACAATCGTCCGCTTCACGAGCTGCTGAATCCGATCATGCACGATCAGCGCGAGATATTCGCCCAGCAGTTCGACGGAATGTCCGACGAGCCGTTCAGCTATGACGAGCATTGTGCCACCTTCGAGCGGCTGCGGGGAGAAATTCTTTCGATGCTCACGGACGAAGATCGGCGTCATCTCCTTGACTTCGTCTCGCTCGCCGGCGATCCGTCCGATTTCGGAATTCCGCATCTCGCCGAGCTGCCGGCGATAGTCTGGAAGCGCAGCAATCTCGAGAAGCTCCGCGCGACGAACCCCGCCAAGTTTGCGGAGCAATCTGACGCGTTGAAGCGGTTGCTGGAAGCGTAAACTTTCCGTGTAAGATTTTCCGCTCGGCGGGAAATATCGGAATGGAGACTCTGGGGATGGCCCTCAATTCTCACGTGGGAACGCGTGGGTCGCCGGATGGCGTTTCAGAGATTCCAAATAGAATATAAGTCGCATTGATCGGCGGCCGCCCGAACGGC
>R11__coassemble_1568_pt1 | contig 12633 bp, 11 predicted proteins | sample R11__metabat2_low_PE_023 | metagenome-assembled genome bin R11
GGCCCAGGAGCCGTCGGGACGCTGTGTGGCGAGTATCTCCTTTACCGCGGCGGGGGAGGTGGCGTCATCGGCCATCGCGGTTGCGGCGAGGCGGTAGGGTGACGACGGGAGGGTGGTCGCGGCGGACGAATCGACGAAGAGCGCGGAAAGTCCGAACACGGCCAGGAGCGAGGCCGCGATGAGGTAGGGCGCGAGGCGGGTGAGGACCGGCGGGCGTTCGCGCGGGGTTTCGGTGGAGAGTAGCCGCGAGACTACCGGACGGTATTCGTCGCCCAGTTCGTTCAAGGTCGCTTCAAGGTCTGCGTTCATCGAATATCTCCTTCAGTTTCTTCAGGGCGTTCGACATGCGCGATTTGACGGTGCCGACGGGGATGCCGAGAATCTCCGCTACTTCCGCGTAGGGCAGATCTTGGAACACCCCGAGTTCCACAACTTCGCGCAGCGGCTCGGAGAGCCGCCCCACCGCCCAGCGGACGTCTGCCTTGAGGCCCGGAACCGTGCTGACCGTTTCGGGGCGTTCTTTCTCCCAGTTCTCTTCGCGTTTCTGCCGCCGCGTGTCGCGCCTCAGGGCGTCTAGCCGCACCTGGCGGGCCATCAGGAAGAGAAAGGTGGAAAGTTTCGCCGTCGGTTGGTACTCGCGCCGGTAGTTCCAAAGCCGCAGGTAGGTCTCCTGGACGAGGTCTTCGCCTTCAGTATATGAAACGCCCTGGCGCCAGAAAAAGTTCAGAAGATTTTTCTCGAACTTTCTCGCTTCGTCCATCAGTTCGTCGTCAGACATAATCGGCAGCCCGGGTGGCGATGACGGAGCAATCGAGCACCGAGGGATAGTCGGCGTGCACTTTCTCGCCGACGTAGGCCCACGCCGCCACCACCAGTGCGCCGGTCGCGATGCCGCCGATCAGACCGAAGATCGCGTCCGCCGGCTGCGCCAGCAGCACATTGACGGTTTTCTTGACGATCACGCGCACGAGGCCGAAGGAGAGTATCGCCACTGCCGCGGTGATCACGACTTTGAGCCATTCGAGGTCGAAGCGCTCGCCGGAGAATCCCCACGCGAAGGCGCCGCAGAAGATGCCGGCGGCCAGGGCGAGGATGAAGGCGAGCGTGCCGGAAAGACCGCGGAAGAGTCCCAGCCCCGACGTGATGACGACGATGCTGAGAATCACGTAATCCGCGGTCTGAAGGTCTGTCATTTCGCCGGGTTCTTCAGGAGTTCGCCGTAGCGGCGGTAGACCTGCGCCTGCGAGGACTGTCCGGCCTTGACGAGGGCCTTGACGAGTTCGAGCACGATCGCGGCGTCTTTGGGTTTCGCGGCGAGGGCGCGCGAGTAGATCTCGACGGCCTGCGCGTAGCGCTGGTTTCTCATTGCGAGGGCGCCGGCGGTCATGAAGGTCGAGGTGGCGGAGGGATTGAGTTCGCAGGCGATGCGGTAATACTTGAGCACGTCGAGCGAGGTTTCTTTCTTATCCGGCGCGAGCGCGGTCGTTTTCGCGAGGCCGATCACCGCGGCGTAGCACAGGCGGTCGCTCTTGTACGCGTCGGCGTAGTGCAGTTTGGCGGTGCGGTAATTACGCTTGGCGTAGGCCTCTTCGGCCCGCTTGAGCGAGGCGGCGCAAAGCGAGGAATTGCGCTTGTCGGCCCCGGTGCGTTCGAGGCGCTGGCGCTTGATGAGCTCGCGCAGTTCGGGGAGGAGTTTCTTCGCGACCCGTTCGCGGCGGTCAACGTCGTCCGGCTCGTTCTTGGCGGAGATGAGAAGGTAGAACTCGAACTGATCCGCGGCGGCTTCGTTGTAATGGAACGCATCGCGGTACAGGAGCGCGAGGTGGTACCACGCCGAGGCGTTGTTGCCGTCCAGCCGGAGCGCCTGCAGAAACTCGATGCGTGCCTTGTCGGCCATGGCCGAGTTGACGGGCGAGGCGCCGATCTGCTGGAGGTGGACGATGCCGAGGCCGGCCCAGCCGCGCGATCTGAGTTCGGGGGAATAATCAGTGCCGGTCAATTTACGGAAGCCGTCCTCGGCTTTCTGGAACGCCCGGTTGTGCCAGGCGATCTGGGCCGCGAGCTCGACCGCGTCGGCATCGTCGGGGGCGAGCGAGCCGGCCCGCGCGATCGCGTCTTCGGCGGCGATGATTTCGCCGAGGTCCAGTTGAGCGCGGGCGAGCAGCACCAGGGCGTCGACATTGCCCGGCGCAATCTGCAGGCTTTCGGTCAGCGCCGCCACGGCGGTATCGAACTGCCGCGCCTCGTAGGCAGCGCGCGCCTCGAGATACTCGTCGGTACCGTCTGACTTCTCGCAGCCGGCGACGGCAGCGAGAAGCGCGAGGGGAGCGAGTAGCTTAAGCACGGATGATCGCGAGGAACTCGTCACGCTTCGCCTCCATAATCGCTTTGGTTTTGCCTTCGAGGTTGAGACGGACGAGCGGCTCGGTATTGGACATGCGGACGTTCGCCCAGTAGCCTTCGGCGTCCCACGCGTCGACCGAAACGCCGTCGAGCTCGAACACGCGCGCCTTGGCGGAATAGATTTCTTTGATCTTCTTCAGGATTTCGGCCGGGGGCGTCACCGTCTTGGTGTTGATTTCGCCCGACTGCGAATACTTCTTCAGCGGCGCGATGAGTTCGGAGAGCGGCTTGTCGCTAGCCGAGACGATGTTCGCGAGCGCGTAGGTCGCCATCGAGCTCGACTCGGCGGTCGAGTTGGCCTTGAAGTAGTAGTGGCCGGAAAGCTCGCCGGCGAAGATGGCGTCGTTCTGGCGCATCTGTTCCTTGATGAAGGAGTGGCCGACGCGGGACATCATGGGCTTGCCGCCGGCCGCGGCGATCGTCTCTTCGGCCATCTTGGTCGAACGCAGGTCGTAGAAGCAGGCCGCGCCGGGATTGGACTTAAGGAGGTCTTGCGAGATAAGCGCGGTGATGAAGTCCATCGGGATGATCTCGCCCTTCTCGTCGATGAAGCCGGCGCGGTCTGCATCGCCGTCGTAGGCGACGCCGAAGGCGTACTTGCCGGGGGCGGCCTTGATCATCGCCTGCAGATCTTTCAGGGTCTCGGTGTGGAGCGGGTTGGCGTCGTGGTTCGGGAAGTCGCCGTCGAACTCGCCGTAGAGGTCGTCGTGGGTGAGCATATCCTGCTCGGTGAACGCGACCGCCTCGGCGATGCCCATGCCGTTGGCGAAGTCCATCGCGACCTTCACGGGCTTGGCGAGGTGGGCGAACTTGCGGACGTGTTCGCCGTAGGCCTTGGAGACATCGACCTTGGTGATCTTGCCCTGTCCGTTAGGCGCTTCTTTGCCGGTCATGCCGGCGACGAGCTGTTCGATGTCTTTGATGCCGGTCGCGCCGGAGATCGGCACTGCGTTCGCCTTGCAGAGCTTGCAGCCGTTCCATTCCTTGGTGTTGTGCGAAGCGGTGATCATCACGCTGCCATCCGCCTTCAGGGATGCGTTGGCGAAATAGCTCATCGGGGTCGAAGCCATGCCGACGTCGAGCACCTCGACACCCTCGTCGACGAGTCCCTTGGCGAAGGATTCGAAGAGCGAGTCGGAAGATTTGCGGCAGTCGCGCGCGACCACCACCTTGCCGCCCTGAAGCTTGGCGAACTGAACGTAGGCGCGGGCGATTTTGTAGAAGTCGGCCTCGGTAAGCTCGGTGCCGTAAATGCCGCGAATGTCATACGCTTTGAAGATGCTCATCGGTTTCTCCTTGGATTGGTTTTTGGCTTCGTTATTCGGTTTCTCAAATTGTATCATAAAACGCCGCGCGTGCGCAATATCCCCGCCAGGGGAAGAGCGAGGCGGCGCGGGGGTCAGTGCGAATCGATCCATCCGGCCTTGCCGGAGGTGTTTTTCGGATATTCCACCGTGACGCCCTTCGCCTCGATCGCCATGCGGATGTTGGTCTCGGCGATTTTCATGCGGTCGTATTTCAGACTCAGCGTCTTCTTCTCGAGATCGAACTTAAGCGACTTCTCGTCGATGCCGTCGTAGAAGGCGCCGCGGTCGGCGTTCTTGAGCGCGGAGACGACGGTCTCGCGGTTCGCCGCCGTCAGGCCCGGCAGCGAGAACGTGCGCTCGACGACGTCGTTCTTGCGGCAGCCAGCGATGACGAGCGCCGCCAGAACCGCCGCCGTCAGAAATTTACCGGTCATTCCGCATCCCCCTTTTCCCATTTCCATTTCCCATTTCCATTTTCAATTTTTCATTTTTCATTTTCCATTTTTCATTTGAACGTCGTGGGGTCCATGTCGGGACCGAACGGCGAGAGGTCGCGCAGGTTCTTGATGACCGGCGGGAGTTTGTCGAGGACGTAGTCGACTTCATCCATCGTGTTGTAGCGCGAGAGCGAGAAGCGGACCGATCCGTGAACCGCGATGAACGGCACGCCCATCGCCCGGATGACATGCGAGGGATCGAGCGAGCCCGACGCGCAGGCCGAGCCGGTCGAGATGCAAATGCCGAGATCGCTCAGATGGTACGCGATCGCCTCGCCTTCGATGTACTCGAAGCTGACGTTCAAGGTTCCGGGGAGGCGTTTCGCCGGGTCGCCGTTCACGATCGTGTTCGGACATTTCGCGAGAATGCCCGCCTCGAGTTTATCGCGCATCGCGCCGATTTTGACCGCCTCCTCGGCCATTCCCTTGCGCGCGAGTTCGCACGCCTTGGCGAGGCCGACGATGTAGGGAACATTCTCGGTGCCGGCGCGGCGGCCCGCTTCCTGGTGGCCGCCGAGCAGGAAGGGTTTCAGCTTGGCGCCTTTGCGCACGTAGAAGATGCCCACGCCTTTAGGCGCATGGAATTTGTGTCCGCTCATCGAGAGCATGTCGACCGGCGTTTTCTTGACGTCGACAGGTATCTTGCCCGCGACCTGCACCGCGTCGGTATGGAAGATGGCGCCGTATTCTTTGCAGATCGCGGCGATCTCGTCGATCGGGAAAAGGACGCCGGTCTCGTTGTTCGCCCACATCACCGAGACGAGCGCGTTCTTCGTGCCTTTGAGCGACGCTCTGAGCTCGTCGAGATCGAGCGCGCCTTTGGAGTCGACGCCGAGCTCGATTTCGTCGTATCCGAGCGCCTTCAGGCGGCGGCACGGCTGGAGCACTGCGGGGTGCTCCACCTTGGTGGTGATGAGCTTCATGCTCGGACCGTAGAATTCGGCGGTGCCACGGATGGCGGAGTTATCCGACTCGCTCGCGCAGGAAGTGAAGATGATTTCTTCCGGCTCGGCGTTCAGGAACGCCGCGACTTCTTCGCGGGCGCGTTTCACGTACTTCGCGATTTCGCCGCCGAAAGTGTGCATCGAACTCGGGTTGCCGTAAAGCTCGCCGAAGAAAGGCAGCATCGCCTCGCACACTTCCGGCGCGACGCGAGTGGTTGCGTTGTTGTCAAAATATACTGTACGATTCATTTGGGGAGTATTATACCACATTCTGCGGCCGGGCGCACTACTTCAATGTGTCGGTCGCGGTGTCGGCAGTATTTCGCGTGTAGGATCGCGTGAAATCTGGTATACTATCAACCATGAAAACGCCAAAATCGCTGTCGCGCTTCGACGCCTTTCAAAAGGAATATTTCACCAGGCTCGGGTCGCATCCGTCCTGCCGCCCGGAATTTCTTTTCTACGCCGCCCAGCAGCTGCAGAAATTCATCGCCGCCGGCGCGCTGTGTCTGCGCGTGCCGGAGCGCAAGCTCGAGGACATTCTGAAATCGGGACGCATCAAGGAGGTTGTCGAATGCGGCGGCGGCGGAACCACCATGGGCGGTGTCGAGACCCGCAGGGAAGTCGTCAAGGCGCTATTCAATGCCGAGGTCGACAAAATGGAGCCGCGGGAATTCCCCAAATTCGGCTATCTCGGTCCGGCAAAGGCGCGGCAGGACTTCTTCGGCAATCCTGACATGGCCTATCAGTACGGCAACGTCCGCTTCGTGCTCAGGCGCGACGCCGTCGCGAAGAACACGACACTCACCGTCGGCGACAGCGTCAATTTCGGCGCCTGCTACTATATGGTGCCGACAAGAATCGACGACATTCTGCCGACCTGCTTTCTCGGGCTCGCCAATCGGGAGGGAATCCCGGCGGGAATCCGGTCCCTTCGCCGCGAAACCGACGACCCGACGCTGCGGCTCAAGATATTCTGCTCCCTCTGCTACAGCAAAAAGCTCACGCCGGAAAACTTCGCGAACCTGGCCGAGATCGCCGAGGGCATGCCCGGCATGGAATTCTTCGAGCTGCAATTCCACGGCGAGCTTTCCCTTGATCGCGACGTCGAAGCGATCGAGGTCATGGACTGGACCGACGAGACGCCGGAACTCTGCCGCAGACTGCAGCCGCTAGCCAAATCTCACGGACTCGACCTGAAAAAGGCGTTTACTTGAGCTCGAGCTCGAATATCGAGATGCCGTAATTGGTGTTGCGCTTTAGTCCCGTGAGCCGCAGATACCGCGCCTTCGATCCGCCGAGCGGCGCCTCGCTGTGACTGGTCTTGACATCGGCATCTTCGAAGACTTTCTTCCAGTTCTCGCCATCGGACGAGACCTCGATAATGTAGTGCGTCGCTCTGGCCGTCTCCCACTCGATCTTGAGCGTGTTGAGCCTTCTCTCCCTGCCGAGGTCGAGCTTGATCCATTCACCGTCACGATGTGCGCTGCCCCAGCGGGTCTTCATGTCGCCGTCCGCGGCGTTCTCGACTTTGGTGCCGGCGTTCTCTTCGCCGCTCGCCGTGAGCTTCGCGAGCCGCGCCAGATTCACGTCTCCCAGCGCTCTCGCATTGAAGACGACGCTCGTCGACCGTCCGCCAAGCGTGAACTTGAGCGTGTAGACGCCGGGCTTCTTCGCGATGAAGCCCTCGCGAGTAAACGAAGAATTCTTCCGGTCGCTCAGCTCGATCTTGGCTCCCTTCATCGACATGCGTCCGCCGAATTGATCTGTCGCCGTCGGCCTGATCATCACCGGCTCGCCGACAATCACCTCGATCGCCGCACCGCCCGCGTTCGACTTGCCGTTCGACTTGCCGCCCGGCGATTCCACATCGATCGCCATTACCTTGAGCGATTCTTCCATCGGAAAAATCTTCGTCACCTTGGTTCCTTCCGCCTCGGCGGTCACGGACACGTTCCCGGTTTTCGCGTCCCGCTCCCCGACCATGAACTTCGCCCTCACCTCGCGCCATCTTCCGCCGGCGCCCAGCTTCTCGCACCTGAACTTCGCCTCCTCGCCCTCTTTGAGCACCGTCTTCTCCGCCACGATCCTCATCTCTCCTTCCTGCTGCCGCACACCTGCCGCACCGCCCAATCGATCAATCGAAAAATCGAAAAATCGATTAATTCGCGTCGTCCTGCCGCCCGAAATCGTCAGCGCCCCCGGCTTTGCCTTTACCGTTCCCACCACGCTCCCCTCGCGGTCGAAGAACTTCACCTCGCGCTCTTCCGCGCCAGCGTTATAGACCATCAGCGTTCGCTTGCCATTCTTCACAAACGCTCTCGCGGCAGGATAGTCCGCCTTGACGCTCCAGTCGAGTTCGCCCCACTTGAGATGCGACTCGATCGCCCAGCAGGTCAGGTGCGCGGTGTCGACGTTCCTGTACACTCCGCGATTCTCCGCCGCGAGCCGATCGAAGATCCTCGCCGCCGCTTCCGGATCGCTCCGCTGCAGATAGCTTAAGACCACATTGCCGAGCGACGCATCGCCGAGCTCCTTCTCCCAGCCAGAAATCTCCTTCGTCTTCCACATCGTCTCGTAATCCCACTTCGCGAACTTGAGGTCTTCGCTCAGGTAATCGAGAGCCGGCGTGTTCGGGAGCCACTGTATCGAGTGCATCCACACCGGATCTCCCGAGAAGTAAGTCCACCAGCCGACACCGTGGCACGTCAGATTCGAATTGTACGGCTTCGTGTATTTCGTGTAATCGATGTTCTCGCGGTCGCGGTCGAACCAGTACTCCGCCGTGCCGCGCGCCTCGACCGTCCAGCCGAAGATGCCGGTGTCGCGCATCTCGCGGTCATTGAGCGCGAGGCCGAGAAGGTAGAGTCCCCCCCAGCCCTGCATCGCCTCGCTGCTCGACTCCTGTCCGTTCCCGTTGCCGGCGCCGATGCCGCCGGCGAAGGAGTGGCCAGCCCACGGATCGAATGTCCGCAGAAACGGAAACCGCTTGTCCTTCCGCTCCCAGTTCGCGTAGTCCTTCGCGATCAACTTAAGCATTCCCCCGAACTTCGTCTTGAAGTCTTCGTCGACCATGCAGAGAAGGGCGCCCGAGTACGTGAAGTATCCGTAATGGAAATGATGGTCGTTGAACGTCTCCGAATCATAACTCGTCGCCTCGCCGACGAGTCCACCCCAGCGCGGCACGTAGCTGAAGTAGAATTTCTCCTCGCCCGGCTCCCAGGTGAGCCAGTCCTCGAATTTCGCCCTCAGTTTGTCGTGCGCCGTCCTGAACGATTCCTCATCGCCCAGCTCGCGCGCGCACATCATCGCCATCGCCATCTGCAAGAGTCCCTTGCCGCCCCAGTAGGTGTCGCCGCCGAACTCGCCCTTCTCCGCATACTTCGCGGTAAGCTCCCTCAATCTTCCGCTCTCGCCTTTCCCTTCTCCTCCCGCCATTTTCCATTTTCCATTTTCCATTTTCAATTCTCCATTCGGCACTCCCCAGTACGGCAGCATCCCCGGGAAGTCGTAATCGATCTCGAGCCGGTTGCCGATGGCAAGACGCTGTTTTCCCCGCGGCGTTTCGTAGACCACCCCTTCCATCGTCTTGAAGAGCGGTCTCGATTTCTTGAGATGGTGCGGCTCAAAGCCCTGAAGCGCAACCGGATTCTTCTCCTTGCCGCGCAAATCCTCGGTCTTCACCTTGAAGACCGTCTTCACCGTCGCCTTCGCCTCGTCGTACTCCCACTCCACCTTCGACGCCCTCATGATCGCCGCGGCGTATTTCCCGAACCGCTCGAAATCCTCCTTCCGCGGCAGCAGTCCGACCGTCACCCACGAGCCCTTCTCCGTCCTGCCGCTCCACAGCCCGTACCAGTCATTCCCGACCTTGACCGCACAATCCTTCCCGATCTCGAGCTCTCCCCCCGGTCTTGTTGTCGTGGGCTTGTTGTCCCCGCCGTCATCCTCCGCCTTCACGACCGGCTCCACCCCCTCATACTCAAGCCAGACGAACGGCGAGCCGTGCACGAGCGTCGTTCTGATCGATTTCTCGCCGTCGCGCATCACGAACTCGACGTCGAAGTCGTGCCACGAGTCGACGTCGGCGGAGGCGGGCGAGAAATTCTCGGCACCGAAGACGAGCCGGCTTTTCGCCTTCATCTCGGTTCCGTTCTCGATCCAGTAGCTCGGGAACGCGACGCTCACCCCCACCGCGCTCATCCTGACGAGCGCCGGATACGGCCACAGGTTGCCGGTCCAGCGGTTCACCAGCGCGTCCGTCCACCAGTCGTTGGTCGGTATCGGCTCGCCCGGATGCGCCGTCATGTACAGTTTGCGGCTCTGCATGAACCGGCTCTGGTCGCCCCACCGCGACTTGTCGGCGTATCTCGCCTTGATCCACGGCGTGTAGCTCGCGTAAGAGCCATCGCCCTCGTGAATGATCTCCTGTCCCGAAACCGCTGACGCGGCGACGGCCATCGCCGCCGCCGTGAGCCGCTTACCTGCGTTCATAATCGTTCCTGGCATGTTCGTCCTCGCCGTTGCAATATCTGTAAAGCCGCTGCACCGCGTAACCGCCGCCCGAGCCGGTGCCGGTACGGATGCCGTGGCCGCGTCCGTTGACCTGATGGTTGATGCCCACGATCGGTCCGTCGTCATCGGCGATCTCGACCGTGCACACGTTTTCGATCGTCACGCCGGGGGTGTCGGGAACCTCCACGGCGTCGTCGAGAAACACGCTCTTCCCCTCCGTGTCGATGAAGACATCGTAGACCCCCATCCCGACCGCGTAGTGATGCTTCACGTTGTCCGCGACCTTGTACGCGGCGTAACCCTTCTTCTTCCCGTCGTGCGACATCCAGCGCTCGTTCCCGGGCGGATCGTAGCACTTCTCGTTCTGCAGAAAGTACACTCTCCCGTCCTCACCGTTCCACAAAACGTCGTGTTCCTGGAAATGCTCGACGAAGAGTCCGTACGCGATCACCCCGTCGCCGTTCACCACGATTCCGTTCTTCGCCGTGTTCGCGTCCCAGCCGGTGAACTTGCCGTGGTCCGCCCGCCAGATCCAACTCTGGTCGATGACGACGTCGTTCGCGTTGATCTCGAGCGCGACCTCGACCTTGCCGGGCTTGCCGGTTCCGCCTACGCGGTACACGGTGTCGATGAGGAAGATCGGCTTCTCCATGTGCCGCGTTCCGCCTTTCTTCTCCCCGACCGTCACGAACCGCCGCGAGGCGCGTTCGGCGTCGAAGATGAGTCCTGCAATCACGACGCCGTCGGCATCGGCGCAGACGAGCGCGCCTTCGTCGTTCTCCGGAACGATCGTCGCCTCGCCGATTCCGAGAAGAACGGCATTCGCCAGCTCGACTCTGATCGGCTCCTCGACATGGTAGATGCCGGGCGTGAAGAGAACGTTCTTCCCCGCCTTGAGCGCCGCGTTGATTGCCGCGGCGATGCGCTCGCCCGGCTTCGCGATGAAGAAGTCGTTTACGAGATCGAGCGTCTCGCCCTTGCCCATGTCGCTCCGGTTCCAGCTCGGACCCTTCGCGTTGCGCCTCAAGGCCGGCACGAAGACTTTCCACGCCCCGCCTTCGAGATAGATAAACGGCTTCTCCCTCACGACTTCCGCCGACTTGACGAAAGTGTCCTTGCCGCCGTTGCGCCAGTTCGACCACACCCCCGGCCTCGCGAGCTCGACGAGCGGCACGGGCTTCCCCTCCTTCGTCTTGGACATCGACTCTTTCACCGGACCCGTGCAGCCGATCGCGAAGTTGTTCCAGTTCACTCCGTACACTCCCCACGCGATATCGCAGTTGCGATAGCAGTACTGCTGCTGCGACCACGAGCCCGCCTGCTTCTCGAAATACGAATCGGCGACGAATCCGCCCGAACACCATCCGTTGAACCAGTCGAACACCGCCTTGCGCTCGACGTAGAGCCGCCGCGCCGGCGCCGCCTGCGAGACCGCCCACTGAAAGCCGAAGTATGGGTCCTGATTCTTCTCGTGATCGACGATGGTGAGGTTCTCGAGTCCGACCCAGAAGTTGCTCGTCGCGTTGTTCTTCGGCAGCGCCGCCGGCGTCTTCACGTTCGAGAGCTTCACCTCGCACGGCGTCTTGCCGAGGCCGAGAATCTGCGTATAGTATCCGATGTTGATCGCTTTCTTCGAGCCGGTGTAATCCCCCGGCTTGAAGAATATCGCGTAGCGTTCTTCGCCGAACTGGTTGTACCGCTGCTTCTCGAAGATGCTCTCTGAGACGCGGTCGATCTCGTCGATCGAATCCTCCGGCGAGAACACGATCACGTTCTCCCCCAGCATCGGCACCGTCGCCGCCTGCAAACAACAAGCCCACAACAACAAAATCGCCGCCGAGGCTTTCAAACAAGTCATGAACTTTCCCCCTTAGAGTTCCCAATTATACAACGCAGACGATGAGTTAGCGGCTTTAGCAATAGAAAGAAATCTGATTAAAAGTAGATTTCCACTTGTTGACTATAAGTCTGTGTTGCGACTCGATAATCGCTTGAAGTTCCTTGAGTCTTGTTCTTGCGATATTGCCTTTATTATGCGCCAGAATCGATCCCCCAGACTCCGTGATCCAGAACTTGGTATCATCCGGGGCCGGAATGCCTTCGGTTACATGGACATGAACTGGCTCCAACGGAACGCCTTCCGCCACCCAAAAATATATGGTGTAAGGGCCTGCATCAAAAACCTTCGGCATTGAGCCACCCCCCTGTGTTGGCGTAACGGAATATCAAATGCGCCGAGTCCGCAATTATCAACTGATAACGATCAAGATCCGGCTGATCAAAACCATCTACATCAACCCATGTATAAGACGGCAACATGCATGTTGCCGAACGAAAGCCGCGATTTATCGGCTGCTCGATGCAAACGCGTACCTGCCCATCCCGCAACACTTCGGAATGGACAATCTGCGTATTGTCTGCCAAGGTCATAAACGGATAAAGCATAATATCCTCCAATCCTCCTTCATTATATCAAAAACCTTCCGCCTATGCTTCTATCACCAAATCGACGAATCGACGAATTTTCATTCTTCACCTCACGAGAATCACCAGGCCCGCCCTGCCGATCGAGAGCGTGCCCGTGCCCGAGAAGACCGCCGCATCCTCGCCCAGCTTCGCGTTCAGTTCCGCGGCGGTGTAGGTGCCATTCGCGATCTCGGTCTCGCCGACCGTGAGCGCGGCAATGCGGGCCTTTGAAGTCAGCCGTATCGCTCCGTGATCCTTTACCTCCCACGCCGTCGCCTTGAGCGCGGCAAGCTCGTCCGCGCTCGACCCCATCGCCGGCAGATGCGTCGCCGCGACGAACGGCGTCGCGTTGGTCTGCACATACCAGTCCTGCACATTGCCGGCATGCGACTCGAGATAGTTGTCGACGACGACCTTGTTGATCGCCGCGGTCTTAAGGTAGACCGTGCCCGCCGCCGCCGGGGAGATGTCATTGAGCTTCTCGTTTACAAGATCCCACAC
>R11__coassemble_1573_pt1 | contig 12587 bp, 4 predicted proteins | sample R11__metabat2_low_PE_023 | metagenome-assembled genome bin R11
CCGCGGCGTCGGTGCGGTTACCCGCGCAAAGGTGCGCTTAGTTTTGCAATCTACGGTGTTTCTGCACTTTACGCAAAAAAAAAAACATATCCGCCGCTCCAAATGGAACGACGGATATGAGGGGGAAATCAAGGTGTTGTCGGCAATCAGTCGAGCCAGGTCCAGAAGTAGGCGTAGGCGGCGACGACGCAGCCGACGACCGCGATCGACGAGACGACGTCGACCCAGTTCCAGCTCGCGCGGTTCTCCTTCTTGAACTCGGGGTCGAGTCCGGCGAAGGTGAGGCCCTTGGTGTTGACCGTCTCGGGAGCGGGCGCGGTGAGCGAGGCGACGACCACGATCACGATCGAGATCGCGAGGAGGATGCCCGAGAAGTAGAAGTCCTGGATGAGCGCGAAGCCGTCGGGACCGGGGAAGATCGCGTTGGCGGCGAGCTTCATCATTCCGAGCACGAAGCCGAGGGAGAGTCCCCACACCGCGCCGCGAAGGTTCATGCGCTTCCACACGAGGCCCATCACGAAGACCGCGACGATCGGCGGCGCGAGGAATGACTGGACGGCCTGGATGTACTGGTAGAGTCCGCCGCCCGAAATCGCCTTCATGATCGGGAGCCAGAGAAGTCCGAGCGCGGTCATGACGACGGTCGTGGTGCGGCCGATGGTGACGAGCTTGCGCGCGGGGGTGTCGGGTTTGAGCTTCTGGTAGACGTCGACGGTGAAGAGGGTCGAGACCGAGTTGAAGAGCGAGGCCAAGGAGCTCATCAGGGCCGCGATCATGCCCGCGACCACGAGCCCGCGGAAGCCGACCGGGAGCAGGTTCTGCACGAGGGTCGGGAACACGGTGTCGCCGTTGATCACCTGCGATCCGTCGGAGAGCGTCTTCAAAGGAATCGCGAAAATCTGCGGCGCGTCGGCGGTGCCGATATTGACGCCGTTGTGGTGAAGCGCGAAGCCGAGCATGCCCGGGACGAGGAAGAGGAACACCGGGCAGAGCTTCAGGGCGCCGCCCCAGATCGCGCCGCGGCGGGCGTTGGTGAGGTTCTTCGCCGCAAGCGTGCGCTGAATGATGAACTGGTCGGTGCACCAGTACCACACGCCGATCGTCGCCGAGGCGATCGCGACGCCGAGCCACGGGAACGCCTTGTGCGAGAGCGAGTGCCAGAGACCGAACTGCTCGACGTTGCCGGTCGACTTGATGGTCGACTTGAGAACCGCCCAGCCGTCGCCGATCGACTGCGCGGTCGATCCGTCGGGAAGCGCCACACCGGAATTACCGAGGTGGTAGAGCGCGAAGGCGGTCACCGACAGGGTGCCGGCGAGAATGATGCCGGTCTGCACGAGGTCGGTGTAGACGACGGCGGAAAGTCCGCCGATCGAGGAGTAAAGCCCCGCGAGCACCACGGTCGCGATCGCGCCGATCCAGAACGAGGTGATGGTAGTTCCCCCGATCGTGAGCTGAACCTCAGGCATCATCACCTCGAAGAACAGTGCGCCGGCGAACACCGTCACCGAGATCTTGGTGAGCACGTACGCCGCGAGCGAGACGAGCGAAAGAATCCAGCGCGCCTTGGCGCCGAAGCGCCGCTCGAGGAACTCGGGCATCGTGGAGACGCCGCTCTTGTAGTAGAACGGAAGAAACACCCAGCTCATCATGACCAGCACCCACGCGTGCAGCTCCCAGTGCGCCTGCGAGAGGCCGGCCGCCGCGCCCGAACCCGCGAGACCGATCAGATGCTCCGAGCCGATGTTCGCCGCGAAGATCGAAGCGCCGATCGCGAGCCAACCCACCGAACGGCCGCCGAGGAAGAGGTCTTCACCGGATTGTATTTTCTGACGCATCATCGTGAAAACGACGACGCCCGCGAGGAGGGCGAAATAGCCCCCGATCATCAGCCAGTCTAGCCAAGTCAGCATGTAAAGAACCTCCTGTTAAAAGTTTGTACGGGTATTATACCGAAAAAACGGACACCGCGCACTCACCTAAATGGGTACCCTACTTGGTCGGGCTGACGCGGACGCGGTAGAAGTAGACCGAGGAATCGCCGAGCTCGGGCTTCTTGGGTGAAACCGTGGCGGAGGTCGCGAGCACCGCCTCGCCGGCCACCGTCTTAGTGGAGTCTCCGAAGTCCGCGATCGAGGTCGCTCCGACAAGCGAGTAATAAAGCCCGATCTTCGCGTTCTTAAGCTCGATCGCATCGCCGCTCGCCGCGTCGATCACCGACGACATGTCGATGGTCTGAAGCGTCTTGTCCGGCTCGATCGACGTCTTGTTGAGGGTAACCGTGACCACGTACTCACCCGAAACCACCGCGCCAGACTCGTCGGTCTTCTGAACGGCAGTCTTGGTGAAGTACGCGGCGTATGTCTCGGCGGTGAGCGTTCCCGAAGCCGTCTCGACCGCGCTCGCAACCTCGCTCGGAATCGTGACCGTCACCAGTTCCTCCGCCGCGTCGGTGCTCTCCGCCGAAACCTCGGCGGAGCTCTTCTCGGAAGGATCGATCTCGACCGACGCTATCGCGAGCGAGTAAACGGTGTAGAGCACCGTGGTCGAGTCACTCTCGTCGTAAACGACGCTCGAAACGATCTTGTACCCTTCCACCGCGTTCACGAAGTTGGCGGTGTAGTCGGCGGTGACCGCCGCGTCGACCTTCAAGATCGAATCGGTGCTCGCGAAGGTGATCGGATACGACGCGCCCGTGCCGCGCATGACGTCGACCGTGATATAGACGGTGCCCGCGTCGATCTTGATGAAGTCGTTGTCCTTGAGCGAGTAGGTCATCGTCTTCCCCGCCGCATTCCACTCGAGACCCGAGCCCGTCACCGGACCCCAGTCGCCCGTGAGCGAGCAGTCCTTCGCGACCGTCTCCGAACCGACCTTGAGCGTCATGTTCTTCGCCCAGCCGCTCGTTCCCTTCGCATACGGAATCGTGCCGTTCAGCGCGCCGAACTCGTACACCTGGTTGGACACGCGGAGCGGGAAGTAGCCGGTATAGTTCGAGCCGTTGCCGGAGAAGTCGCTGCCCTGATCGATCGTCACCTCCGCCTTCGGCATCACTGCCGCCGCGGCCGCGCTGATACAGTGGCTCGGACGCGAGTTGCCATTGTTGGTCGTCTTGAGCACACCCGCAAAAGCGGAGGTGTCACCGTAAAGCTGCACCGAACCGCCGTTCGACTTCGAGCCGGAAATCGTAAAGGTCACCGTGCCCGAGCCGGTCAGCGCCTGATTGAGCTTGACGCCGTTTCCGCCCTGGGTATCCATAATCTGGTTGGTCGTGTCCGCCGCGATTTCGACCGGCACGTCGACCGCGCTCGCCGTGGACGAAAGCGCGCGATAGGTCGCGTTCGAAAGAACGAGCGAGCCAGTGCCGGTGACACCCGCCGTGCAGGCGACATACTTGGAGCCAGTGAGCGTAAGCGAGGCGTTGACCACGATAGAGGAAATGTTATTGTCGCTCAAGGTCACTACTGCGTCCGTATCGAACTCGGCGGTATCGGTTGAAGCGATGGCCTCGCTTGCCGCCGCTCCACCAACATTCCAGTTGCCGACCGTCGTCCACTTGCCGTCACTCGCCGCGCCGGTCCAGACGAAGGTTCCCGCCGCTCGCGCCGTCGCGAGCGTGTAGGTGCCGTCGTCGTTTTCAGTAAGGGCGGGCGGATAAAGCGGATCTGCCGCGGAGAGCGTGACCCCTTCCGCAACCGTCACCTTGATGCCGGAGAGTTTCGCGGCGATCTTCGCGCTCTCGAGAATCGCGATGGTGTCGCCGTCCTGATAAGCGGCGATCGCCGCCGCGACACTCGCGTATTCGATTTCGCCGATTCTGGCGGCGACATGGGTCGTGATGATGAGATTCTGTCCCGAAACCGCGACCGTGTATTCGTCCGCCGCGACGCCCGCGACCGTAATCGCGACCGCGCCGTTCTTGACGATGGAGCCGGTCGCGACCGCGATGATCTGTCCGTTCGTCGGCGCCGCGCTCAGGTTGATGATCGCGCCGTCTTCGAGCGTCAGCGTCTTGACGGTGGGAACCGGGGCATTGCCCAGATCGAGCGTGGCATTAGCGGCAATCGTAAGCGCGACATTGGTTGGAAGGATAGTGGCATCCGAAATGCCCCACTTCTGCATCAGGCAGTTTTCGACGAACGCGATTTCCTCGTCCGCCAAGACGCGCGAATAGTTCAAAACCTCGCCCCAGGCCATGGCCTGCTTATAGCCGAAGAAGACATTCTTGTTGCCGCTGTTGCTACGCACCGGATTCTGCGTGGTCGAGCAGACAAACGGCTCATTCGCAGCGACCGAACCCTTGTCAACGCCGTTGATTCGCGCATAAGTGTCTTTCCAGGCAGTATCATACCAGCGAATGTTCGAGCCGCTGAAGCCCAGATAATAGCGAAGACCGTAATAAGTATCACTCCAGTCACCGATAAAGCGATCCGAAGGTGTACCGAAATATTGCGCCACCGCAAAGGTCGTGCCGACCGAGTTGTAGGCGAGAAGATTGCTGGATGAATACATAATGAACTTATCCGAAGCGAGCGCGGTGTGTCCGTTCAGTACCGCGACATCGTTCGTCGCCCACGGGAGATTGCCGCTGAAGGTATACTTGTTGTTCGCTCCGGTCGTCACGCTCCCGAGCGCGTTAAGCGCGACCGAACCAGTAGTGGCGGCAAGATTGGTGACGAGCGTAGTGTCATTGCCATCCTCGTCCTTCGCGTAGGTGTATTTGCTCGTATCTCCAAAATCATAGCTGAAGCGAACGCCCGAAAGGTCGGTGTACCAACCGAGTTTGAGCGTGCCTTCTGCGACGAGCAAGTCGCCCTCGAAGGTACTGAACGAGTTAAGCGTGAGCGTGCCCGCGCCGGTCTTCTTGTAGTTGGCTTCGCCGGTAAGCGCGGCCGTGCGCGTCTCGGTCTCGCCAGAAGCGACATCGAGCGCGGTGTAGATCTTCGAGAAGTTCGCGGTGAGCGCGGTGTCGTCGGTGAGAGTCAGGGTTAGGTTAGGGTTGGTAGAGTTAGTAGAGTTGATAGGGTTGGCAGAGTCGGTAGGGTTGGCAGAGTCGGTATGGTTGGCAGAGTCGGTAGAATCGTCGGCGACGGTCGCGGACCAGGAAGCGAACTCGTACTTGCCGGCGGTCGCTGTCGCGGCGACTGAAACTTCCTCGCCCTGGAGCGCATTGACCGAGCCAGTAACCGCCGCGCCGTTCACCGTCAGGGTGCCGCCGTCGGTCGGCGAGGCCGTAAGCGTGAGCGTCACGAGCTCCGCCGCCTCGGTATAGGTGATGTTCGAGATCGTAATCCAGGGACTGTAATTGCCGGCGCCTGAATTATACGAATAAATCCAGACAAAATAAGTGGTGCCCGCAGTGACCGTATGGGTGAGCGTGAAGGTCGTGTTCGCCGCGGTCATTTCCACCTTGGCATCACCGGAACTATCCGAGCAATCCGACGCCGAGTCCGCCGCCTTGATTACGAGAGTCGGCTTGCGGCTCGAATTGTAATTATCGCATGAAGCCTCGAATTTAACCGTGCCATCGCAAGGAGCAACGAAGGTGATGTAATGGTCGGAGGTTGCACTAAGCGTAGATCCCAGATACTTGCTGGCACCATCCACCGCCGCCTTGTACCAGTGAATGCCATCCGCGTCGATGACATCGCCGCTCACCATCTGGATTGCCATCACGCCATTGGAGACGACAGTTACCGCGGTATTGGTCGCTCCTTCGCCATAGCCGGAGAAATCAACGTTTACTGCGTACGCATCGCCCTCCTCGAGCGCGGCGAAATTCGCGGTGAGCGCGAGGTCGGCCGAGAGCGCTACCGTGTAGGTGGCATCGGTAGAGTTGGTTAGGGTCGCAGTAGAGTTTTCAGGGTCGTCAGCGTCGTAAGCGGGGTTGGCGCTGGTCCAATTGACAAACTTGTACGCGCTCGTCGCGGGAGTCGCCTTGAAGGTGACGGAGTCGCCCGCGAAGACGGCGGACTCGCCGACGATCTCGGCCTTGCCCATGCCCGAGACGGACGCGGTCGCCGTGCAGTAAACAGGAGCGTAAGCGTAGGTGATCGAAGTGATCGACCAGTTGTGATGCATTCCGGCGCCGGACCAGTTGTAGGAGGTTGGCCAGATGTAATAGGTGGTGCCGCCGGTGAGGTCGACGGTAAGCGTCGTTTCGGTGTTGACCGCCGAAATCGACTTTTTGGTGACATAATCGACCGCGCTGCATTCCGAAGCCGAATTCGCCGCCTTCACATACAAAGTCGGGGTTCGACTGCTGGCAGTGTTGTCGACCGAGAATTTCATCGTGAAAGTGCCGCCCGCCGCCGGAGTGAAGACAATGTACTTCGCGTAGCTGATTCCGTAGCTCGTGCCGTTGTTCGCGGAGTTAACCCAGGGGACACCCTCGCCGGTAATGGAATCGTCCGACGTGAGGTGGAATTCGAGTCCGTTGCTGGTAACGGTCTGGGCGCTCCCCGAGACCTCGAAGTCACCCTGATAGTCGCTGAAGTCCCACGCGAGGGTGCGCGTGTCGTCGTGTCCGTACGCCTCGAAGCTCGCGGTCAGATCGACATTCGCCGTGCAGTTCTCGATGAAGAGATTCGCCGCGGTCGCGCCGTTCGACCAGCCGGAGAATTTATAACGGTTGTAGTCAGTCGGGGCGGCCTGAATCATGAAGTCGCGGCCAGTGTAAATGGTGAGCGAATTGGTCGCGTAGCCGTTGATTGTCACTTCGCCCATCGTCGCGTCCGAAGGCGCGGCGGTCGCGGTGACGGTCGGATAGGTGACGCTCGAAAGCTTCACGATCTTCACCTCGTCCACATAGCCGTAGCTCGAGGTCTGACTGGGACAGGAAATACCGAAATACTTCCAGGTGCTGCCGCTGAAGGAGCCGGGCAGAAAATCGACATCTTCATATTCCACATACTCGCTGCCGCCCGCGGAAATCCAGGCACGCGCGTTGTCGCGGTCGAGAATGATATCGACATCGACCCAGCGGCTCACGTTCGCCCGTGCCAGCTGATTGGTATTGCCTTCGTCATCGACATCAATCGTTATCATCGGCTTCGTGCTGCCGTAGCCGGTAACGGACGAGGTAGTCAATGTGAAGAGCGTGGTGGAGTAAGGGAACGGACTCGAGGAAGTGCCAACGCTGTCGCAAAGTCTAAAATAGAGTTCGCCCGCCTCGATCATCGTTCTGAAGGAGATGCGATAGCGTCCGGCACCCATGTCCTGATCGAGCGCCTTGTAAATGACGAAGTTCTTCTTGTTGTTGCTGGAGTCCGCACCGGTAGTCGTGAAATAGAGGGCGCCATCGACAATGCTCTTCGTGGTGACCGCACCGGAAAGAATCGTCCAGTCGTCCGCGGTCGAGCAGTCGTTGTCGATAACGGTGTCGCTCCACCACTCGATTGGATACTTCGCCGAGCAAGGACCGTTTTCGCCCACCTGCCAGGTCGAGGCATCCGCGACCGCGACCCACGCGTACGCCTTGCCGCCCGCAGGAATCGTCAGCGTCGCGCAATCCGCCGCCTCGATCGTCGCCTTATCGACATCGTTCGAAACGAAGCCCGTCTTCTCGGGGGTGACGAGGTCGCCGGACACCTTGGCGGCGCCGCCTACATCGTAGTTCGAGTAGGAATAGCAGCGGTTGGTCGTCGCGCCGTCCGCGGAGATGATGTCGTAGACGATCTTGTAGTAGTTGCCGGGATTTAAGATGCGCATCGTCGCGCCGGAGATCGTGACCGTGCCGTCGGCGTTCGCAGTCGCGTCCACATCCGCGATCACCGCGTCGTTCACGTAGGAGTAGCCGTCGGTGACCGGCGTATCCCAGAAAGTGTTCGGGGCGGCACCCGCGTTGATGATTTCGTCCGTAACCGACCACGGAGTGTTGGCGACGGTCGTGTCGTCGATGCCCGCGTAGGCCTGATAGCCCGTGGTGATACCCTTCAGTACCGCGGCCTGAATCTTCTGCGAGTCGGTCGCGCCTTCCGCTTCGCCCGCGGCAACGCGAGCGAGCGCATCGTACCACACCCAGTACGCGGCCTGGTCGGTACCCGCGTTGTTGATGTGGGTGTTGTCGACGTTCGCGCCCTTCGCGGAGCGGTAGTAATAGCTGATGGCGGCATTGAGCGACACCGCCTCGTTGACGGTGTGAATGCGCTGGAGTTCCTGGTTCATCCAGGTGTTGTAGGTCTTATTGAGGTCGATAAACGCAACATTGGTATAGCCCTGCGAAATCTTATCCTCGACCCACGCCTCGCCCGCTTCGGCATACCCCTGCAAGGAACGGCCCCAGGTGGAGGTGTCCGAATTCCAGGTATTACGGCGCTCGACCGGCGAGACGATGATCAAGTTCGCCTGCGAATCATTCGCGCGGGTGAAATACTTTTCGAGGTTGTTGGTGTAGGAAGTGACGCCCGATTCGTTGTGTCCGTACTCGACGTAGAGATAGTCGCCGGGCTTGAGCATGCAGCTTTCGAAGTGCGCCTTGTCGTTCGTCGCGAGGCCGCCTTCGCCCTGATTGCGGATGGCGAGGTTGGCGGGGGCGTAGCGCGAAAGCCCCGAGCCGACGCCGGAGTAGTTCTGGAGGGAGAAGAACGGGGTCGCGTTGTTCTGGTCGGTGCCGGTCGAGTCGTCGCAGAGCCACATCGTCTTGCCGACATTCATCTTGTCGGTGTCGACCCCGAGAATCTTGCCCGTCGTCTGCGGCTGCTTCACGGCGACGACCGACTTGAGCGCGGCGTTTTCGCCGACGACGACGATATTGATGGCGTCATCGGTGTAGGTGCCAGAAGACTTGTAGACGTTCGGGAAAAGCTCGACGCTCCACGCGAAGGTGCGCGTCGCGCCCGGCGCGAGGGTGAGGTGATGCGCCTGAATGTGGCAGCGCTCGGAAAAGAGCGTCACATCCGCGTTCGCCGTGGTCGATGCGTTCGCGACCGTGCAGGTGACGGCGTAATACGCGCCCTGCTCGGCACTGAACGAGAAGCGGATCGGATAGCGCCCTTCGTAATCGCTCGCGCCCGCCGGCATATACTCGGCCTTGGTCGGACCCTTGACGCCGATGCCGTCGACATCATGAAGGACGATGTACTGGCCCTGCACGACCTTCATGCCGTCGATCGCGGTCGGCACCGACGCGAGCGACCATGGATTGTCGGTCTTGTAGGAGTTCGCGGTCGTACCGAGGAAGCCGTAGGTGAAGGTTGTGCCGTCCCCGACCTTCGAGTAGTCGGTCGCGGCGTCATACACCGCACTCGCGGGCACGGCGAACGAGCCGTCGTCCGTCGACTCGACGCCGAAGGTGAATTTGTAGACACCGTCCGAGGGGACGGTGCCGGTGGTGACCGCCGAGGCGCCAAGCGTCGCGGCGGAAAAAACCGCTGCCAGAAGTTTTTCAAGTTTCATGCCAAATATATTACCACTTTGAGTAATATACTTGACTACCCATTGGGGTGGAATCAGGTGACCGGATCGAGACGTTTCTCTTCGTCACGATTCAAGACTTCAATGTAATAAGGGGCATGACCGCCGCGACAGAAGAGTCCGTGCACCGCCGACGGGCCCTCCTCTTCGATGACCTTGAGAATCAGTGCCACCATCGATTCGGTAATGCGAAGTCCGGGAATGAAAACCGGCACTCCCGGCGGATAAGGCACCAGGAACTGCGACGCAATTCTACCTACGGAATTCTCCAGGGTCACAAGTTCACCGTCGCACAGCGCCGCGTCATGCGGCAGCAATACCGGCTGACCCGAGACCGCTTCATTCACAGCACCTCCGTCTGCACCATTCCCCGGCCGTCCGATGAGGTCGCGATTGAGGCGACACACCCGGAAAAGGTCTTCGAAATGTTCTTCCGCCGTGCCGACCGTGACGAGAAAGAGTATCGTCGTCGATGTCGCCTTCTCCCACTGGATGTGCGACTTGAGAAGCGCCTTGCGGAACTGCCGGCAGGCGGCGGGTGTCTTGAGCATCAGCACGATCTTGAGCGGATCTTTAAAATATCCGTCGCCCGACCAGTCCGGTCCGCCCCCCGCGATGTCGCCGAGCGAGGCGAAGCAGTCCTCTTCCTTCGCCCCGCATTCCGCCGCGACCCGGCGACGGAATTCCGCCGTCCATTTAAGCCGTTCGTCGATGAGTTTCATGCCCTCGAGGCGCATCTGCACGCCGGCGATGTCGAGCGTGGCCATGAACGGATAGTGCGGAGAGGTCGAGTGCCAGTAACGGAGGAACTCATGGAGGTCGTGGGTGAACTTTTCAAACGAGCCGTGTCCGTGCAGGCTGAAACGCTTGCGCAGCCAGCGGAATTTCGGCGAGGAGTCTTCTTCGAGCAGCGCCTTGAATCGAAGCGAGACATGGATCATCGACGCCTGCGAGAAAGCCGCCATCGTCTTGTGCGTCGACTGCACCGAAAAATGCGACCAGCCGATGCCGTGATTGCCGCGGGTGTAGAGCGGATGAAAATTGGAGTAGCCAGCCCACGCCTCGTCGGCGTAGAACAGCACCCCCGCCTCTTCGCACAGCCGGGCGATCTCCTTGACCGGATACATCACGCCCTCGTAGGTGCAGGCGGTCAGGATGAGCATTCTTGGCACATCACCCTTCTCGGCGAGCGCCCGGGAAATATCTTCAAGCGAAACCGGTCCCCAAACTCCGAGGCGCTGATTCCACCGGCACGGCAGATACCGCGGCACCGCGCCGGACATCACGATTGCATGGTGCACCGACTTGTGGCAGTTGCGATCGACGAGCACCGTCTCCCCCGGCTTCAACAGCGTCATCAGCATCGCCTTGTTCGAGGTCGACGAGCCGTTGGTGACGTAAGAGCTCAGGGCGGTGCCGAAGATTTCGGAGGTGAGCTTCTGCGCTTCGGAAAGCGGGGTGTGCGCTTCCGGACTCGACAGGTCGCCGAGCGACTCGACCGAGACCGAAAGGTCGCTGCGGAAAATCATCGAGCCGAACGCCTCGTAGAGTCCGCGCAGAAACGGCGAGGATGAAAACGCGTTGCCGCCGTTGTGTCCAGGCGTGTGCCAGTTGGTGCCGGCCTTGACCTGCACATACTGACGAAGCGAGCTCCAGAACCGCGGCAGCCAGAACGACTTGAAGAGATGCACGATGCGCTCGCGCTGCACGTCGGGCTCAAGGAAGAAATTCACATCCTTCTTCGCCCACCGCCGCTGGGGTACCACCACCGGAGCGTTGCCACTATGGGTCACCACGATTCTCGGAATCGCCGGAATGCTCGCCTTGAGCCAGTCTTTAAGCGGCATACCCTCGATCGAACTCGAATAAAGCGAATCGTCGACCATGAATAGACAGGTGTCGTCGCCGCCTTCGGTAAGCCCGTGACGGTAGTCGCCGCCGATAAACAGCGCGCCGGGGACCTCTTCGGGCGAAGCGATGGTGACGAGCTTCAAGGGCGGATACTCAAGGGGCATGCGCACATTGAAAGCCTCGCCGCAGAAGTCGCGGAACGCGTCCGACAGCCCGTGCTCGATGATCGGCATGGCCGTCGAATCTTCCGGGGTGGGGGAATGAAGCCACAATACCGTAAGCGATCTCATCCTAGACTCACACTTTCTTCTCGGCGCGGCGTTTGAGAATCATCCGGCCGTAGTTGATGATATTTACCAGCCACTCGTGTTCAGATCCGTTTTCCTCGGCGTAGGGGAGCCCCAGATGCGCCCAGTAGATCGCGCTCGTCACCGGATCGGACCAATCGGCGACACCGTAAAGCCGCATCACCTCGTTCATCGTCTTCTCGTTCATCCCGAGCTCATGCCAGGCGCCGCGAGCGGCGACATCCTGCACCGTCTTCTTCCATTCACGGCGGTAAACCGGCGCGGCGGTGTCGAGATCACCGCCGATTTTAAGCTCGAACATCCAGGCGAGTTCCCGGTACAGCACCGCTTTTTCGGGATTGAGTTTGAGTCCCCGGTCACGGATAAGCGAAAGCGCTGCTTTCACCCAGTGCCAGCGGTCTTCCGGCGTGGGCATAAGCACCGAAACATTGTAGGCGAGGTTCCATGCCGCGTATCTCCACACCTCCGGCTCGTGCGGCTCAAGTTCGGTGAGAAGATCGGCGAGCTGGGCGAGCTCTTCGAATTTGCCTGCGTCCTGCAGACGGTCCGCACGAAACCACACGGCCTCGGCGGCCATTGATTTGAGTCCGCCTAGCGCGACCGACATCGTTTCGGAGGCGAGCGGCGAGCGTCCGGGACGGTTCAGCGCGAGGCATACCTCGCCGGCGATCCCGGCGACGAGAAGCGCACAGAAAATCAGCGCTCATTTCATGAGCCGGTCTCCAGAAGCTTTTTGAGCGCGGTGACTTTCGCCCGGTCGCCGATCATGGTGATCTCGTCAAACGCCTCGAACGCGAATTCCGCGCCGACATGACGAATCTCCCGTCCCCCGCGCTTGACGCTGATGATGACCGCGCCGGTTTTCGCCCTGACGTTCAGTTCGCCGATCGTTCTGCCGACGGCCGGGGATTCGAACGGAACTTCAATCGTCGCCAGTTCGCTTTCGTGCAGTTTGAAAACGACTTCCTTGCCGAGCGCGGCGAGCCGTTCGTCGGTTTTCATCGCCTCGGAGAA
>R11__coassemble_1598_pt1 | contig 12468 bp, 11 predicted proteins | sample R11__metabat2_low_PE_023 | metagenome-assembled genome bin R11
GTCGAAGCAAGTCAAAAACTTGATACTGACTCTGCCCGAAGGTGATACTGACTCTCCGCCGAGCTCTCGAAGACTCTCGGCGCACCGTCCAGGAGGGGCGGCATCTTGCCGCCCGCGCGCCCCCGCGCCCCCTAGCGATTCACCGCTTAGGAGGGGCGGCATCTTGCCGCCCGTGCGTCCCCTGCTGTTGACTGCGACCGTGCGGAAGGTCAGGCGGAGGGACCGGTCGCGATCAAGATTCTCCATCGGCTGGATGACAAATCGCGTGCTCGATTCTTCCGTGAATCGAAGCGCTCTGCTCTTATCGCGGCGAATAAACTGCGGAATAATTTTTCGAGTTCCTTGTAAGAAGCGTATCTCCTTTTGCCAGTAACAGGTGAAAGGAGATATTGCGGTGGCAGAGAAAATCGAGAAACAGCTTTGCCGCGATTTGATCGCGGAGGCGCTGCGGAAGGTCGTTCGGTGGCGCGGGGCGCGTGCCCCCGAACCGGGCGACTTCACCGAGGAGGAGCGCTTCGCGGTGTTCAAACAGCTTATGCACGAACATGTCTGGCCGGCGGCGGATATCATTCGTCATGACGGACGAATCACCTATTCATGGATGTCGTCGGTCTGGAGCTGGCGACATGGCGGGAAGCGGAGATTCGTCGAACACGTCCGGAAATCCGCTGCGGCGGAACTCGCGGATGCGGACTACACGGTTTACGACCTTTCATCAATACGCTGCATCATCGGCAATGACGGACCTCGCTTCTGTCGTCTGCTGTCGGCGACGGACGTCGCGGCGATGGAGCGGCGGATGAGCGGCATGAAGGCAGATCTCGCGGTGATCGACCGCAAACTCGATCGGTTCCAGTGCGAGAAGCTGCCATTCTGTGAGCTTAAATATCGCATCGCACTTTACGATCACACATACGAAGCCGTCATCAGGGGCGGCAAAGGAGATTGGTTATGGCAGAATCTGATATAGTCAAGCAGGCGTCTGATGCCAACGGCGGCGCTTCGCAGTTCTCGTTCGAGATCGCCTCGGAGTTCGCCCGGGAGAATCTCCCTGCGGAGAAACGCAACGAGCTTGCGCTTGTCGTAGAGAACCGCAGAATCGACCTCGCTCACGATGTCGCGCAACGGACGATACGCCTCAAGACGAGCAGCGCCGATATGGATCAGACGCTGCGCAAGGCGGGGGAACTCTCTAAAGTGCTGGGCGATTTCACGATCAGATCTTCGCATGACACCGCGAGCGGCAGGACTGAAATCGTCGTGCACCGGGATGCGCAGTTCTTGTTCTTTATCACCGTTGTCGCCGCGCTTATCGTGCTGCTGTGTATCCTGTAGCGGAGAAACAGCGGAGAAACCGGCTTGGGCGACGGAAATTTCGGTAATGCACCGGGCGCGGATTTTTGATAGAATATTCACCATGAAAAACAGCGTATTCATTTTTTCGGCGGCCGCCGGGTTGTGCGCGTTTGCGAACCCGACCGGCAATGAATGGCAGAACAACCAGCTTCTGAGCGCGGGCAGGGAGAAGGTGCGCGCGGCGTTCGCGAGCTTCGACACCGAGCGCGAGGCGCTCGCGATACTGCCGGAAAAGTCGCCGCGGCAGAAGTCGCTCGACAGCGACAGCGCGTGGAAGTTCAGCTGGGCGGCGGATCCGGTGAGCAGGGCGAAAGACTTCTACAGGACCGATTTCGACGATTCGGAGTGGGAGACCATCAAGGTTCCGTGCTCGTGGCAGGCGATGGGGGCGAACGGAAAGGGCGGCTGGGGCACCGCGCTCTACACCAACATCCGCTATCCCTTCGCGCGTGACGTGCCCGGCGGTTCGCGGGTTGTTCTCGAGCCCCCGAAGGAATTCACCAACTACGCGGCGCGCAATCCGGTGGGCAGCTACCGCCGTTTATTCAAGGTCGACTCCGCCTGGCTCGATCAGGAGAAGTACGACGTGTTCCTCAAGTTCGACGGCGTGGATTCGTTCTACTACCTCTGGGTGAACGGCGAGTATGTCGGCTTCACCAAAGACAGCCGCACCCCGGCGGAGTTCAACGTCTCGAAGTATCTGAAGGACGGCGAGAACCTGGTCGCGCTCGAGGTCTACCGTTATTCCGACGCGAGCTATCTCGAAGACCAGGACATGTTCCGGCTCTCCGGAATCTTCCGTCACACCTGGGTGATGGCGAGGCCGAAAAACCGCATGACCGATTTCTTCGCGACCGCGAAGCCGTGCATCGACGAGGTTTACCGCGGCAGCTGGCTCGTCACCGTCGAGACGGAGAGCGAAATCAAGAACGTTTCGCTTTACGACTGGAACGACAACCGCGTGGCCGGACCCTTCGCCGCGAAGAGCTTCACCGTGAACGATGTGAAGCCGTGGTCGGCCGAAGAGCCCAACCTCTACAAGCTCGTGATCGAAAGCGGGGACGAGTGGGTGTCGACCCCGTTCGGCTTCAGGGTTTCGGAGATCAAGAACGGACGCTACTACCTGAACGGAAAGAAGATCAAGCTTAAAGGCGCGAACCGCCACGAGACCGATCCGATGTACGGCCACTACGTGCCCAAGGCCCGTCAGGAGCAGGATATCGCGATGCTCAAGGCGGCGAACTGCAACGCGGTCAGAAACTCGCATTATCCGCAGGACGACTACTGGTATTACCTCTGCGATCTGAACGGCATCTACCTCGTGGACGAGGCGAACGTCGAGTCGCACGGCTACGGCTACGGCAAGGATTCGCTCTCGCATCAGCCGAGCTGGGAGAAGGCGATCGTCGATCGCGACATGGCGATGGTCGAGCGCAACAAGAACCATCCGTCGGTCGTGATCTGGAGCTACGGCAACGAGTCGGGTCCCGGCGAAAACTTCGCCGCGTGCGAGAAGGCGATCAAGGCGCGCGACACGACGAGGCCGACGCACTACGAGCGCGACTGGTCCGTCGCCGACATGGACGGCTGTCAGTATCCGGGCGTGCCCTGGACCTGGTCGAAGGCGGCCGATCACGGCGCGAAGAAGCCGTTCTACATTTCGGAGTACGCCCACAACATGGCCAACGCGATGGGCAATCTCAAGGATTACCAGGACGCGATTGAGTCGAGCGACGTCATTCTCGGCGCGACGATCTGGGACTGGGTCGACCAGGGACTTTACCAGGATACGACGGGCGGCGTTCGCCGCATCGCCTACGGCGGCGATTTCGGCGACAAGCCGAATGACGGACTCTTCGTGATGAACGGCTGCGTCCTTTCCGACCGCACCCCCGAGCCCGGCTACTACGAGATCAGGCACGTCTACCAGAACTACGCGGTGACCGCGACCAATTACTATCAGCGCTTCATCGTCAAAAACAAGAACTACTTCAAGAGCGCCGCGGGCGTCGAGCTCAAGTGGACGGTCCTCAGAAACGGCGAGAAATATGCGAAGGGCGTGTACGACCTTCGGTCGCTCGCGCCGCAGGCGACCGCCGCCTACGACATGCCGATCGAAGTCTCGGAGGCGCAGAACAAAGGCGGCGCGGTCGCGATTCGCTTCGCGTTCGTCGAGAAGGGCGAGACGATCGCCGACGAGCAGATCGACCTCCCGGCCGCGCGCGACAGCGAGATGGCGATTGCCCCGGAGAAGGCGTGGTACGATTTCACCGGCGACAGGATCGCGTGCGAGAGCGACGAGAAGTCGATTGCCTTCAAGGCGGGCGACACCGTGATCAAGTTCTGCAGGCTCACCGGCCAGCCGTATTCGATCGTGCGCCCGGGAATGATGCCGTTCACTTCGAACGAGCTCCTCAAAGGACCGATGAGGCTCGACGCGTACCGCGCGCCTTCGTCGAACGAGAACGGGGTCTCGAACAAGGCGAAGAATTTCGGTCTTGACCGGCTCGAGCCGACGCTCGTTTCGATGAGCACGATCGAAGAGTGCGAAGGTGCGCTCACGTTCACGACGCTCGTCGAGTGGAAGGCGCCGGAGGTGAAGCGCGGCGTCACGATACACGCGGCGACGCGGTGGACGGTCATGAGCGACGGAACGGTCGCGGCGAACATGAAGCTGCGTCCGATCGGTCCGAAGGCCGATCTGATGCGCATCGGCTGCGCGTTCGAGATGGCGGCGGAGAATCCGTCCGTCGAATGGCTCGGACGCGGTCCGTTCGAGAACTATCCCGACCGCAAGTCGGGCGCGTTCATCGGACGCTGGAAGCTCGCGGCGAAAGATTTCTTCTTCCCCTACGCGCGTCCGGAAGATACCGGCAACCGCGAGGACACTCTCGGCGTGAGAGTCGGCGCGATGACGGTGCGCACGCTTGCCGCGCCGTTCGCGTTCGAGGTCTCGCCGTACACTCCGGCGGAACTCGCCTCGGCGAAGCATCCGGTGGAGCTGCCTGAAAGCGACAAGACCTATTTCGCGGTGTTCGCGGCGACGCGCGGACTCGGCGGCGCGAGCTGCGGTCCCGCCCCGATCGAGCGTGACATCATCCGCACCGACCGCGATTACGACCTCAAGTTCACCCTCTCGTTCAGTGACGGGGAGCTCACCGCGCGTGCGCCGTCCGGCCGCCAGGCGCTGCCCGAGCTGCCCGAACGCGCCCAGGCGAGCGGCGCGAAGGTGATCGCCTGCTCGAGCCGCGAACCCGGCGAGGGCGAGCCCGAGAACCTCGTGGACGGCGACACCGGCACGATCTGGCACTCGCAGTACGGCACCACGATGGGCAACTTCCCGCACTCGGTCGTCGTCGAACTCAAGGAGAAGACGCTCATTAAGGGACTCGTCTTCTACGGCCGCGCGGACGGAGTGAACGGACGCATCAGGAACTACAAGGTCGAGGTCTCGCTCGACAACCAGAACTGGACCGAGGTCCTGAAGGGTTCGCTCAAGAACACCGCCGACGCCCAGGAGCAGCTTTTCGAAAAGCCGGTCGAAGCCCTCTACTACCGCTTCACCGCGCTCGACAATCACTACGGCAACGATTACGCCTCGATGGCGGATATCGAAATCGTGAAATAAGTTTCTAAGAAAGGAATACAGTAAAATGAAGAAAACGGAAAATTCAGCCGTCGCCGCGATGAAGGCAGGCTTCACTCTGGTGGAACTCCTCGTGGTGGTGGCGATTCTCGGCATGCTCGCCGCGGTCGCGATTCAGAACTTCGGCGGCGCCACCGACGACACCAAACCGAAGGCGGCGAAGATGGCGGTCGACAACCTCGATGGCGGCATCGTCACCTACAAGCTCAAATATTCCAAGCTTCCCAACTCGCTCAAAGATCTGGTGGTCAAGAAGGGCAACAACCCGCCGATCATGAAGGGCGGCGAAAACTCTCTGCTCGATCCGTGGCAGAACGAGTACAAGCTGAAAAAGGAAGGCCGCAACTACTATGTGATGTCGTGCGGTGAAGACGGTCAGGAGGGCACCGACGACGACATCCGCAGCGATGTCGCGCTCAAGGCCGAAAAAGCTGAGGACTGATCTCTTGCGCAAGGCTTTTACATTGATCGAACTCTTGGTGGTGATCGCCATCATCGGTACGATCGCCGCGGTCGGAGCGGTGTCGATCATCGCCGGCGAAGATGCCGCCCACCTGAAGGGCGGACTTCGCGACGTTCTCGCCGCTATCCGCCGCGGCCGCACTCTCGCGTTGGTGACCCAGAACCCTGCGGTCGTTGTCTATTCGCAGCAGACTGACGGCGAGACCGTGCACGCCAATGTTGAGGTGAACTGCGTCGATCTCCTCAAGAACACCGAGGTAAAAAAGGCCTGGACGATTGGCGGACGCGAAGTCACGCTCGGCGGCGATGACGACGAGGCCGAGAAAGATAATTCGCTCGGCTACTCGATCAGTGGCGTGGAACAGACCGGCGAGTCGAAGACGAAGAAGGGTCATACGGTCGAAGAGATCATCAACAAACCGATTGATCCGAAGGTTCTCGAGGGGATTCGCATCAAGGTGCTGCGGGAGGACGAGAGTCTCGACCCGAGGGCTGAAGAGGAGCGCAAATCACAGATTTCCGTGTTCTCGAACGTGGATTTCCTCGAAAGAAGTTATGGCTCTTCAACCGAGAAGTCGACCGAAAGCGAGACGAAGAGCGCAAGTAAAAAAGACGAGAAGAAAAGCTGCGCGGCCGACAAATCCGTCGGCTCCGGTGTCTCTCAGGATAAGGGTCTCACCGAACCGTTCAAGGTCGTCTGGGAGACGAACGGACGGTGCGATCCGCATCGCGTCTATCTTTACGCCGACGGCATGGAGCCGGAAGACGGCTACTGCATCAAGGTCGACAAGTTCGGCAGCATCAAGGTTCTGGACGGAGACGAAGACGAATGAAACGCGGCTTTACATTGGTCGAAGTTCTGCTTGCGACCGTCATCCTTTCGTTCGGACTCGCCGGCATCCTGGGTGCCATGAGCCAGGCCCAGTCGACGATGATCTATTCCGCTTATTATCAGACCGCCCAGGAAGTGATGGATCTGGGGGATATGGCTTATCCGCTCAGCGACGTCGAAGACCCCGATCAGGATCTCGACATCACCGAGCAGGATGCGGATGATCTTTGGAAGATGATCACCGACGAGCCGATGACCAAGACCCAGAAGGAACGTTACGACAACTACACCTGGGAGCGCGAGGCGCTGAACAAAACCGCGATGGACAAGGATGAGCTGAGTCCGGAGCGTCTGGGCGGACTTTACATCATCAAACTGACCGTCGGCTGGGGCTCGAAGCATATCTCCGGCGAACGCGAGCAGATCAGTTACACTGTCCTGTGGAGGAACAAGAATGCGGATACGACTCAGAGCTCGAGCACGAATTGATCGCTCCGGTTTCACGCTCGTCGAGATGCTGGTCGCGACAGTGATCGTCGGCATCGTGATGACGATCGCGCTCCTCTCGTTCAACGCGGTCACGACCGGGTGGGAGGAATCCAACGCCTATATCGACCGCAACCAGCGCTCGGATTACGCGCTCGATCAAGTCACCGCGGCGCTTCGCTCGATGTACTATCCGCATACCGGTGAACAGAGCTACGATTACGGCTTCATCCTCACCGACAACGGCGAGGGGGAGGATCCATCCAGCAGCGACGTGATCGAATTCACGAAGCTCGGCTCGGCCTTGATCGGCAGCCGCACCGCGGGCGATACCGTGCACCGGGTGCAGATCATGGTGCTTGAAGAAGGCAAGCGGGCCTACGATGAGACGGTGGAAAAGACCGGTCTTTACGTGCGGATGTGTAAAGACAAACAGCTAAATCCGACCGACGACCGCGAGATCGACGATTTCACTCTCGGGAACGAAGAACTGTACAAGCCGGTTCTGCTGGTGCCGGGCGTGAAGGGCTTCAACTGTCGGGTGCAGAAATCGGCGGATCAGAGTTCGGACGAGAAGGAGAACGACAAGAAGACCTTCGAGGACGAATGGAGCAGCTCCAATTCCGTTCCGTACAAAGTCGAGCTTACTTTCCGAACCACCGATACCGATTCGGCCAGTTACGAGCACCAGGATACGATAGCGATGCGAATCGTGCGCATCCCGGTGCATGAACAAAGCAACGACGGTGCGAAACTGCCTAGCGACGAAGCCTCGCAGAAAGATCCACGTGCCGGCGGCAGCGGATCTGGCAACGGCGGGAAGACTGGCGGCGGCAATTCCACGACCGCGCCGACCGGGACCGGCGGGGCGGGTCGTGGCGGCTCGACCGGCGGAGGCACGGCGCCTGCCGGCGGTGGTGGCGGTGCTGGCGCCGGCGGTGGCGCACCTGCGGGGGGAGGTCCGGCGCTATGAGAAAAGGCAGTGTGCTTCTTACCGCGCTTTTCATTGTCGCGGTTCTGGCGCTGATGGTGATGTCGTTCTGCTATGAGGCGCATCAGCAGGTCGGGGTTAATGTGCATGTGCGAGAGCGAAACCGGCTCAATCACATGGTTGATTCGGCGCAGGCGATACTTGAGGTCGTTCTTCTCAATTACACTTCGGTGAGCGATTGGAGCGAAGATCAGAAGACGGAAGATCTCCTCGAAGACAACCGCTGGTTCCTTGAAGAACAGGAACTCAAGATGTACGGCAAGTGCACGGTGGGACCCATCGTCCTGGAGGATCCGCCGGAAAAGGGCTCGCGTGAAGAAGAGGAAGGCGAGGAACACAGCGAGGCGACGATCACCATCGACATCCAGAGCGTCAATTCCGGCTCGAAGGGCTTAATCAACATCAACAAGCTCAATAAGGATGGTGAAGATTCGAAATACACCGAGCGCTGGGCGATGATTTTCACCTCCCACAGCATTCCCGAGGAACTTTCGACCCCCGAGGACGGAACGATCAACCTCTGGAATACCTTGATCGCCAGCTGGGACGACTGGCACGACTCGGACGACACCGTGACCGCGATGGACGGCGAGGAATGCGGCGCCGAGTCGCAGTGGTACGAAGAATACGAGGAAGAGCACGATGTTCCGGACGAGGAGAAGGTTAGACCGAGAAACGGCGACATCCCTGACGTGAAGGAGCTGGTGAAATTGAGGGGCTGGCGGGAGTATCCGCAGGTGCTCACCGGCGGGGTGATAAATCCGTGGGAAAAACGCGAGGAAGATCAGATCACGGTGCGCGGACTTCTCGATCTCTTTTCCGTCGAGGGCTCGAGCAAGATCAACATCAACGACTGCGACAGTCTCGACGCGCTCATTACCGTTCCGGGTATATACGAAGATCCCGATGACAGCGACGCCGTCACCGAAGCGCGGACGGTCGCCCAGATGATCCTGGACGGACTTAAGGAAATGCCCTCCGATTACACGGTCGACGAAACCCGCGATTGGTGGCCGTATAAAGACTGGAACGATCTTTGCGAACGTGTCGATGAAGATATCGGCGAGGAGGCCTCGAATTATCTTATCTATAAGCTCGAGGACAACACGCTCTTCAAGGTGACGATGAAACTTGAGTCGATGGGCATCGAGAAAACGATCGTCGTCGAGTGCTATGTCAAAGACAGCGATATTCGATACGTCAAGTGGCAGGAAGATTGATGGAGCGGCTCGATAAGATACTGCTCGCGAGATATCCCGATTTCTCCCGCTCGCGGCTGGAGGGACTCGTCAAGGGCGGCTTCGTCACCGTCAACGGCGAGATCGCCGAGAAGGCCGGGATGAAGGTGAAGGAGACGGACGAGATCGAGGTGGAGATTCCGCCCCCGGTTCCCGCCGTGCCCGAACCCGAAGACATTCCCCTTGACGTCGTCTACGAAGACGACGACATGATCGTCGTCAACAAAGCGGCGGGCATGGTGGTGCATCCCGCGCCAGGACACTTCACCGGCACTCTGGTGAACGCGCTTCTCCATCACTGCCCGAACCTGAGCGGAATTGGCGGCGTGGCGCGTCCGGGCATCGTGCACCGCCTCGACCAGGAGACCTCCGGACTCATCGTCGTCGCCAAGACCCAACCTGCCATGGACGGACTCGTCAAGGCGTTCGCCTCCCACCGCAACATCGAGAAAATCTACCTCGCCGTCTGCCACGGCCGTCCCCGCCTCGACGCCGGACGAATCGAGAACCTGATCGGGCGCCATCCGGTCGACCGCAAGAAAATGGCGATCGTCGAGAAGAACGGAAAGACCGCGATAACCAATTGGAGAATTTTTCGATTCGTCGATTCGTCGATTGACCGATTGAATGCAGTTACGCCGATCGAGTGTCGAATCGAGACGGGGAGGACGCATCAGATCAGGGTGCACATGGCGTCGATGGGTACGCCGGTCATCGGGGACAGGGTGTACGGAAAGAGCGCGCTCGACAAGAAGCTTGATCCGATGCCGGCGCGGCAGATGCTGCACGCCTGGCGGCTCAAGCTGTGGCACCCGGTAAAGAACGTCCAGATGAGCTTTGAAGCGCCGTTGCCCGAAGATTTGAAAGTGTATCTGCCGGTTACCTGAGCGCCTTCACCGCGAGTTCGGCGAAGGGTATTTTGTTGCGGGGGTGCACGTCGTTCAGGTCGCCGAGACCGGCGGCGAAAGTGTCGACGAAGAAGGCCCCGGTTTCCTCCGCGATTTTCTTCTGGGCGGCGCGGTACGGTTCCCACGGACGGTTCATCCGCGGCAGCCCCATCATCACGAAAGGAATCTTTTTATCGCCGCGAAGTTCCTCGACAATCGCGCGGAGCGTTTCTTCGAGGTAGTCGGTGGGGAGCGGAGCGTCCGGCGCGATGTTGGCGGTGGCGTTCGACTCGCCCTGGTACCAGAGAATTCCGTCGAGCCTGATGCCGGCGTCTTTGATCTGGCGGATGCCCTCATCGTACATGAGCGAAGTCTGCCACCAGTGTCCCTCGCTCATGTTGCCGCGGCGGCGCGGATATTCGCGGGCGCACCATTTGCAGGGGAACGCCGGATTCGCCTCGATCGAGTGCCGGTCGATCGCGATCGCCGCGAGGCGGGGATATTTGAACGACCTGTCCGGATTGACCGCGCACATCGTCGCCTCGGAGAGAAACGCCTCGGTCGGGGCGCCGCCGGCGGCGACGTACATCATCGCGACCGGCTTCTTCGTTTCGGCGGCGCGGCGAATCGCGAAGGAGACGCCGAAGGCCGATTTCGCGGCGGCGTTTTCGGGCGTGAGACGCTTCCAGGAGCCGTCGTTGAAGTCCCAGAATCTGACGTCGAGTTTCGAAAGCCGGGCGAGTTCTTTTTTCGCGCGTTCCCGTTCTTCGCCGGGACGGGAGAACTCGTTCCATCCTTTCTGCATGTTCGACTGTCCCGCACAAAGCCAGACCTCGCCGCTGAAGTCCTTCGGCAGTTCGAGCTTGGGGCGGCGCTCCTTCATGAGCGCGTCGAAAGTCGTTTGGGCGATTATCTTCGCGCCTTCGGCATCGGGATGGATCTTGTCCGCCGCGAAAATCTTCTCCATGTTCGCCTCTCTGAGCGGACCCTGCATATCGATGGAAACCGCGTGGGCGCGGCGGGCGACTTCTTCGAGGTCTTTCTGCATCAGGAAGGGTTCGGCACTCGCATGGAAGTTCTGTCCGGGGGTGAGCGGCGAGAGCTTGGTCCAGATGAAGAACCTGGGTTTCGGCGAGAGCCGGGCGTAGTCGGCGAGCAGGGTGAGGTAGTCGCGGACGAAACTGCCGCGTTTGCGTCCCCCGGTGTATTCCTTGATGTACTCGCCGTTGTCATTGATGCCGAGATTGCAGATGACGATGTCGGGTTTGAACTCGAGCGCGGCGGCGTGTTCGCGCATGAAGCGGTAGCCGCGTTTTTCCTTGCCGCGCATCGAGTCGAGATAGATGCCGCGGCCGGAGTTGCCGAAGTTGCGAACTTCGTATCTGCCCGGAAATTTTTCGTCCAGCAGTTTCTGCAGCTGCGCGGGATAGGAGTTGCGTTCGCGGTCGGGCAGCCGGTAGCCGAATGTGATCGAGTCGCCGATGCAGGCGATGCGGGTCTTGTCCGCCGCGAAAAGCGAAGCCATCGCGCCGACGGCCAGCAGCAGAAGTGTTTTTTTCATGGCAGTTTTATTTTGTGGCCGGGATGAAGCGCCGGCAGGGTCTTTACGGTGAATCCGTTCGCCTCTGCGATTTCGCTTAAAGACGCGCCGTGCTTGCTCGCGATCTTGTACCAGCTGTCGCCCGCCTGCACGACATAAGTCTTCGGCTCCGCGTCATTCGTCGCGGCGGTTCTTGTTGTCGTGGGCTTGTTGTCCACGTCTCCCGCCGTCGCGGCGTCGGTTTGCGCCGAAGTGTTCTCAGCGCAGACTTCTGACGTTTCTGCGTCTTTAGTTTGGACGGTGATCATGAGCAAGCCAAGAACTGCGGCGTGAAGCGCAATGCTCAAGCCGATAGCCAACAACCAGTTTATTTCACCTTTTCTCATGGTTCTTATTTTATCAAAATTTCCCCATGATTCCAATGTTGAAGTTACGGCAGTGGACGCGCGGGCGTTTGATTTGATATAATGTGAATCGAAAAGGATCATGGTTGATCGAATGAACGGAAATGAAGATATCCCTTATAACCGTATCGTATAATGCCGCGTCGGTGATACGCACCGCCATCGAGAGCGTCTTGTCGCAGCGCGGCGTCGACATCGAGTATCTGGTCATTGACGGCGGCTCCGCCGACGGCACTGCCGAGATTCTGCGTGAATACGAAGCGCGGCTGAAATCGGAGGGCGCCGCTGAATCGCGCGGCAACTCCTTCACCTTCCGGTGGATTTCCGAGCGTGATCGCGGAATGTACGACGCGATGAACAAGGGCATCAGTCTTTCGACGGGAGAGGTCATTGGCATTCTTAACGCCGACGACGCGCTTGCCGCCGATGATGTGCTCTCGCGCGTGGCCGAGGCATTTGTCGCGGATCCGAAACTCGATGGCAGCTATGGCGACATCCGTTTCGTAAACGACGAAGCTACAGTCGGAACGGTTGCAGATCTTCGCATGCTGCAGACGTCGAGGTATTGTTCGGGCATATTCTTTCGTCCATGGATGTTAAGTTACGGCGTCCAGACCGCCCGTCCG
>R11__coassemble_1606_pt1 | contig 12423 bp, 5 predicted proteins | sample R11__metabat2_low_PE_023 | metagenome-assembled genome bin R11
CTCTTCCCCCTTCGCCCCGTAGTCCCAGTACGGCACCCCGTCTCCCGGCATGTTCGGATTGTCTGTCGCATAATCGCTCACCTTCTTGGCGAAATCGAGATACGCCCTGTCCCCGGTCTCGCGGTACATCATCGTGTAGCCGTAAATCGCCCAGCTCTGTCCCCGACTCCATGCGGTTTCGCAGGAAAGTCCCTGACCGCGTCGAATCTCCTGCACCGTGCCGACACGTCCTTCGCTCTGATCGTAATTCAGCACGTGGTACACGCCGCCGTCGCAGCGGAAATGGTTGCGCATCGTCACCGTCGCGTGCGATCTCGCGATTTCGTCGAACCGCGTCTCGCCCCCGGGCAGCTTCGAGGCAACTTCAAGAAGTTCCAGATTCATCAGATTGTCAGGTATGACGAGAAACTTCTTCCTGTCGCTCTTCCCGCCCCAGCTGCGGATCAATCCAAGCGCCGGATTGTACCGCTCGCACAGCGATCTTGCCGTCTCCACCATCAAGCCGTCATACTCTTCGGTCTTCAAAATTCTCCTCGCATTGCCGAACGAACAATTGACGATGAAGCCGACATCGTGATTTGAAGTGACCTTCGAATTCGGCGCCAGAAGTCCGGTCCAGAACTTCGCCCGCTCTTTGAAGAATTCGTCCCCGGTGGCTTCGTAAAGATACCAGAGCGAACCCGGATAGTGCCCCGTCGTCCACCAGTATATCGAGCACATGTCGAGCTTCTTCTTCTTTGGATCGTAACTGTGCGGCACCGCGGCCTTGCCCGAATCCGCCGGCTTGCCTTCTTCAGTCTCCGAAATCGCGAGCGGGGTCGCCGCCGCGTCCAACGCCTTGTAATGCTCCGCCGCCTTGCGGAATATCTCCGGCAGACGCCCGCTGAGCAGCGCCTCGTTCCGCGCCGCTTCTTCATCCGCCAGAGCCGACGAACAGACGGCGGCAATCAGCATTACGACCGCTGTCGTTTTCATTTTTGAGTTCTCCCGCCGTACAGATGAATTCTCACCCACTTCTTCGCCGGCACTTCGACTTCGACCGCGAGTTTTCCGTTGACGGATTCAACCATCCGCGTTTCCCCGTCATCCGTCTTCACCCCGACCGTTCCCGCGAGACCGGTGTACTTCAGCGGAAGCGAAATCGTGCGCCTGATCGGCGTCGTGAGCGGATTGAACACGAACGCGATCGCCTTTTCATCCACGGGGTTCATCGCATCGGTCATCATCCATCCGTCCCAGTCGCGTCCGTCCGCCCTTCTCAAATGGATGAAATCACCGGTCAGCACCCGGCGGTGCTCCTTGTAGAATTTCGTCCATTTCCTGACCATCGCGAGCGTCTCCTCCGTATCGTACAGTCTCGGTCCGCGCCAGACCGCCTGCACCCCCGCGCCCAGAGTGTCGGCGAAACGCTGCTCGTAATGGTCGAGATGCTCCGCGAGCGGTTCGACAATCGCCGCTTTCCCGCCGCCGTGGTATTCCGTGAGCGGAACGAACATCCAGCCCATCGACGAGGTCTTCGCCCACGTGCCGTCATAGATGTTCTGCCGCTCGATCAGGACCTGATAATCCCTCGGCTGCGACCACACCCGCTCCTTGTAGCCCATTCCGTTCTTGTTGCCGCCGTTGAGATAGTAGCTGTCGGGCTGGTTGACATGAATCCCGCGTGCTACGCAGAAGCGGTAAAGATCGCGCTGCGCCTCCCACTGCACCCGGAACGAATCGGCGTCGCCGTGATGGTACGGATGATTCGTGCTCGAACAGACATCGCCCGGATAGGGTCCGTCGTTCTCGAAGATCCCGAAATCGGCCTCGCGCATGAAATCTTTCAGCGTCTGAAAATACTCCACGCCCCACTCCGCGCCGAGGCACGGACCCTTCCCGAACCTGCACTCGCCCTCGACATTGTCGCTCTTCGGCTTCGCGCTTCTGCTCGAAGTGAGCGTATAGCCGCCGAGCACCAGACCTTTGCGCTTCGCCTCGTTGGAGAGTTCTGCGTATTTCGCGCGGTATTCTCCGTCGCGGCTTTCGAGATTGAAGCCGGAATGAAAACTCATGAGCACCGCCTCGAATCCCGCCTCCTGCGCCTGATCGATCCCGGCCTTCACGAGATCGACCTTCGACGCCCGAAGATGGAAGAACAGCGGATTCTCATCCGTCCACGGCGCCATCATCCTCCAGAACCTGCGCATCGTGAGCCCCACTCGCTCCCGGTCGGTCGAATCCATCGCCGTCTCCCACACCCGATAGGTCTCGTAACTTTCTCCCGGCTTCAGATATTTCGCAAACGCCCGGTCGGGTCCCACCTCGAGCCGGTTGAACGATTTGCAGTAATATTCGACCTGCGTCTTGTACTCTTCGTCCAGCACGTACCGCATTCCGCGATTGTAAATCGGCTTGTTGCTCGCCTCCTGGAAGAAGAGTTCCGGCATCACCCACAGATCGTTCGGCCGCTCGACGTAGACGAGATCGTTGTTCGCGTGCGTATCCGTGAGCCGCAGACACTCGCTCTTGAACGTGTCGACGACAATTTCCCGCTCCGTGTCGTTTCTGACGACCAGCCACTTGGCGATGATCGGCGCCCCGTCGTAGATCTCGTAATGCACCTCGACCTTGGGGAGCGTGTTCGTCGGCGGAACGAACGAAAGCGTGAGCTCCCGCCCCTTCGGCGGCCAGTCGAGCTCACGCGAGCTCCATTCCCTGCGGCGCTTCCATTCGAATCGCGCCTTGACCGCGTTCTCCTCGAAACCGGCGTAGCGGTATGCGTTCGAGGTCACGGAAAAATTCCCGCACCATTCCGGAAGAATGTAATTGTACACCGGCTGACCGTTCACCACCCCGCCTACCGGATACTCAGTTCCGTCAATCGTGACCGTCGCCTCGTTCGATATTCCGCGCACATACTCCTCCCCGGTGGCGACGCACTTGAGCGATGTCGTCACCGCATCGGGATTGAGCATGATCTCTCGCCGGATGAGTCCGTTATCCAGGACTATCGCCTCCTCCCCGGCTTCCACCTTCGCCTTGTATCCCGACGGATCCACAATCCAGTCAGTTCCCCTAGCAATCCCGGCCGCACCAACGACCATTGCCGCCCAAAACAAATCGAATTTTCTCATGCATTCTCCTTTCAGTAAAGTGTCTTGCCGTATACGACGGCTTTGCGGATAATTAGCGACTCGTTCATCGCATCTTTCTTCCGGCCGATTCTCACGTACTGCGAAGTCACCGCGTCTTTGCGCAGATCGAATCTGATTTCGTCCCCGCCTTTGTCAATCGTCTTCACTTCTTTCCATGCCTTGCCGTCTTCGGAAACCGAAACCGAGAGCGGGAACAGCAGCTCGTGACGGTTCTTCCGTCCGGACGAGCTCGCGTAGACCGTGACCCCGTAGATGTCGGCTTTGCCCGGCAGTTCGATCGTCACGAACGGTTCTTTCGATCTGCCGGTGAAGACGATATGCTCCTTTTCCTTCGGAACATACGAGCCGTCCGCGAACCTTCCGTAATCCTCGGGATGATTTTCCCTGTGCCCCGAGCTCATCCAGACGAGCGCCTCGCCGGACACGATCTCGCCGCCGTAATCTTCTTTTTTAATCTCCAGATCGCCGCCCTGCTTCGGCCTCAGCGGTTCGAGCCGGTCTTTCAATTCCGCCGTCTGCCGGAACATCACGCGGTCTTTCGTCTTGATCGCCTTGCCGAACATCGCCCGCCAGTCGAGTTTCACCTCCGGAGTCGTTTTCTTCACCTTCTCCAGCACCGTGGCGAATCCGCATCCGTCGCCCTCATCGGCCTTGAGCGCCTCCACCCCCCAGGCGAGCGCCGCGTTGAAGAACCGGTCTCTGCCGCCATTGCTCTCCAGCGCGGCGGCGAAGATTTTCGCGAGCGTTTCCCGGTCGCCGCCAAAATATTTCTGAAGCCGGTTCAGCACCGCGGTGTAATTCATCTCCTCGCCGATTTCGTATTCCGTCGGCTGCGGCATGAGTTTCACCATCTCCACCGCGGTCGCGCTCATGAGCGCCTTCGCTTCATCGCCGTGCCGCGCCATCTGATCGAGTCCCTTGTAGACGATGTCCCACGCGCCCTGGCGGCCGAACGGAACATCCTTGGCCATCACACGAAGATATTTGCGCCATTTCTCGTCCGTCGCGTCCTTCGCCGTCAGCCAACCGGCGTAGGCAAGGTGCGCCTCGTAGTTCCACGGCGCGATCTCGAACGCCTTGCGGAAATGTCCTTCGTCGCCGGTCGCTTCGGCACGGAAAACTTCCAGAATCGACTCGTCATGCTTCGCCTGATCTTTAAAGCTCTCTTCCATCACCTGCAGATACGAGAACGCCCCGCCCCAGAAGCGGTAGTGCGGCGTGGTTGGATAATTGATCGAGTAGTTTTTGATCCACTTGCCTGTCTCGGTCCGCTCGCAATACGCGCAATGCCGCGGCTGTCCGCCGGTCATCGTCATCACGCCCCAGGAGTTGCCGATATCGGCGCCGAAACCGGAAAGTCCGCCGCACACCGCGCCGACCGCTACCCTCGTTCGCACGCTCGGCCAGTCGCTGTTGCGCCACGGTCGCATGTACTTGTTGCCGTGGATCGATTCGCCGAAACAGTTCCTGAGCCGGTACGGAACCTTCCAGCACGCCTTCCTCGACCTTACCATCGCCGCGTCGCCGAACGCGTTCAGCCACAGCAGATCCGCCGTGCGCTGAATCTTCGGCACCACGAACCGCCACTCGCGGCAGGTGCGGCTGTACGCTTCCGGCACCAGCCGCTTCTTCTCCGCAAAAAGCCGGTACGCCTCCACCGACCGCACGATCATCTCGTCCGTCGACTTCGCCGTCGCGGTAAGCGCGTGCGCCACACCGACCCGCCGCCCGAGTTCGGTCGCCATCCAGTTCCTGCGGTCGTTCGCCACCACGAGTTCCAGCGCCGCGAGCGCCCGCGCCGGATCTTTCAATTCGCCCGAGAGGAAGAAATCACGCAATATCTTTTCATCATTCCAAACCCGGTCAGACACCTCCTCGACCCCGGTCACTTTCAAAAGCCGATTCCGCAGCAATCCGAGTACGTCGCCATCCTCCGCCGCAACCGGACTGCGTTTTTTCTTCGCGTCCGCTTCCTTCACCGGCAGCGTCAGAATATACCGCGAGTATTCCGGCAGATACCGCTCGGTGTGCTTCTCGCGCTCGGGCATCTCCACCCCGAGGTCGCAAAGATAACCCTGCGCCGCCCACCCCCAGAACGAGTCCGGATCGCTCTCGTACGCCCGCTTGAGCGTCGCGATGATCTCGTCCTTCTTCGAATCGTCGCCGCGCCACAGTTCGAACTGCGCCATATCCCTCGCCTGACCCTGCAAGGTGGCGATCACCGCTTCGGCCGCCTTGTAGTCTTTCTTGCGCTTAAGTCCGGTCACCTTAGAGACTTCGCCGTATCCCGGGGTCTCCGCCCTGAGCTGCACCTCCTCGGCACCAGCGCAACTCACGATGGCGACCGCAATCGCCGCCGTCATCATCACCCGGCCCAATCCTTTTTCGTTATGATTCATTTCCGTTCACTCCTAGACCGTCTCATCCACCCTATCAACCCTAAAGACCCTAATAACCCTAACTCCCCCCACCCCCGCTCCCTCGATCTTCACCGACTCCTCAACCACCTTGCCGTCGCGCCACTTGAACGACACGCTCCTGCCGCCTCTGGCGCGGAATCCTTTAAGCTCGCCGTTCCTCCACGCGCTCGGCAAGGCCGGCAGCAGGTCGACCGCGAATTCGCCCTTTTCGTTCATGCGCTGACTCTGCACCAGCAGCTCGGTGATCGCCGCCGTCGCCCCGAAGTTTCCGTCGATCTGCAGCGGCGGACAAAGATCCCAGAGGTTGTCGCAGCTCCGCTTCTTGAGCAGATTGTCAAAAAGCTTCATCACCCGGTCCCCGTCCCCGAGCCGCGCCCAGCAGCACATCCGGTGCGCGAGCGCCCAGCCGGTCGCCATGTCGCCGCGCAGTTCGAGCGTGGTGCGCGCCGCCTCGAACCATTCGGGGGTGGATCGGTTGATTATCGTGGCCGGATAAAGTCCGACCAGCTGCGAGATGTGCCGGTGATGCTTCTCGCCGATTTCGCCGTACATGTTCTCCTCGCGGTATTCCTTGATCTGTCCGGATCCCCCGATTATGACCGGCTCGTACTTCCCGATCTGCCCCTTGCACCGCTCCACCACCTCGTCACCTTCCTTCCCGAGCGTTTTCGCGATGCGCACGAGCGCCGCGTTGTTCGCCTCGATCATCTGCTGATCGAACGCGCATCCGGTCGTGTGGTAGTAATCGTATCTTCCTCCGCCGTTACGCTTCTGTTCCGGCGACGCCGAGAATTTCGAGAGGTACACCCCGTTGGTCTCCACGACCGCCCGCGAGAGGAACTCGCCCGCGCCGTGCAGTACCGGCCAGACGTATTTCTCGAGCGCTTCGCGGTCGAGCGTGTAGTCGTACCAGTCGATGAAAAGCTGCGAGACGAAGCCGCTGTTGCCCGGACCCGAATGCGAGCCCCACGGCTGCGGCATCACGCTGTACGGATACGCCGAAGTGTTGAAGCTCCACGCGTCCGGCGACCACTCGCCTTGAGCGTTCTCCGGCGCGACGTGTCGCACGAAGCTCTTCGTTCCGTCGAAGGTGCGGCTCCGCAGAACTTCGTTGAACACCGCGTACGACTCGAAGCAGTCCGCAAGTCCGCACGGGAACGACGCCCAGTAGTTCATCTGGATGTTTACATTGTGCCAGTATCCCGCTCCCCACGGGGTGTACAGCTGCGGACCCGACCAGCAGCCCTGCAGATTCGGCGGCAGGGTTCCCTTTCTCGACGACGATATGAGCAGATATTTTCCGAGCCGCCAGTACACCGCCGCCAGATACGCGCTTTCCGCCCCTTTCTCCTTGCGGAGATCCCGCGTCACCGCCTCAAGGTCTTCCGGCGCATACTCGAGCTCGAACGAACTGCGGTCGTACAGCGACCGGTAATCGGCGATGTGTCCCGCCTTCATTGCCGCGTACCCCTTCGCCTTCGCCTTCGCCGCATTCTCGCGCGCCGCGGGGAGCGGATCCGGACCGAAATATTCTTTCCTCGCCTTGGTGAACATCTTTCCGTCAAAGCGGTAATTGCTCGTCACCGAATAGTAAATCGTCGCCTCGTCCGCCCCGGTGACTTCGATCGAATCTTCTTTGGTCTCGACTTTTCCGTCGCTCTCGAGCGTGAACGCGAGCGCCGAGCACACCCCGTATTTCATGCTCGTCACCGACGCCTCGAAGCCGCCGTCCTTGTACTCGACCCTCGCAGTGCGGTTCGACCGCTCCCCGGTCTCATCCACGTACGGAATCTTCACCCGGAAAACGAAATCGAGTCTCCCTTTCTCCCCCGCCGTCAGATGCACCGCGCCCGCGCGATCCGGATACGACGCAAACATCTCCCGCCTGTATTCCACCCCGTCGTTCTCATAGCTCACCGTCAGGAGCGAATCGTCGAGCACGAGTTTTCGAACGTACGACGTGGCGTTGGTGTGACCGAGTTCGATCTCCACATCGGCAAGGTCGGTGAAGCCGCTGTTGTACTTGATCTTCTCCTTCGTTCCCACCAGGAATGACGGATCCGATATCTGCAGCCGCTCGACATCCGTCCCGCCGAACTCCGACGTTCCGAACCATCCGCATCCGATCGGAAGCGACCCGTAAGTCCATCCGTCCACCGTCCACGCCGCAGGCTTATCCATCTTGACGTGATACTCGACCGCCCGCGCCCCGATCGCCGCCATCGCGGCAACCGCCATCGCCATAGTCTTCTTCATTTTCCGTCATTCCTTTCCGTGATTATCCGATATTCGTACGCGGCGTCTGCCGGCGCCGTGCCGTGATCGATCAAAATCTCCAGAATCTCGCCCTCGGCCGGCGTCGACGGACGCCGCTTCATGATTTCTCTCCAGTCCCCCTTCCGCCGACCGCGGTTGACGATAACTTTCCCGCCTTTAATCTCGTATCTTTTCCCGTCATGCACGATCACAGTCGTTCCGCCCTCGCGGATTTCTTCAACCGCGCCTTTCACTGCGGTCTGCTCCACTGTCGTCACCACGCGCGTCTCCCGATCGTTCGAGGTTATGTCCCAGCCTTTAGCGATTACTCCGCGCTTGTCAAACGCCCAACTTTTATAGGCATGCAGCTCGCCGCGCTTCAGTTCGAGGACGACTTTCGCTCCTTCGACCTGAATGTTGTCCGCTTCGTTGAAGCTTCGCGAGCCGGTACCGAGATTCTCTCCCCCTGGAATTTCCGCGACGGTAGTTCCCGGAACGTGCCGCCAGTCCCAGAGCGGGAACACGTCTTCGTATTCGTCGCCGCGCGAGTAGAAATAAAGCGCACCGTCCGCCGCGTACGCACCCTTCGCGTTGTCGCCGTTGTACGACTCGGTGCCGATTATTTTTCTTGTGGACATCTTGACCGACGCTCTCCATCCGTCCCCGGCATAAACCGCCTGCGCCGCGCATGGAAAATACCGAAAACCCTTCGCCTCTCCGAGCGTGAAGCCGAGCGCATCCGCCGCGTTGCGTATCCGGGAACCTTTCCTCCGCAACAGTCCCGGCGCGAACTGCCGCCCCGCCGAACCGACGTCGAGGCATCCGCCGTAGACCACCCATCCGTAGGCGTCGAACAGTCTGCCCAGCGTCACGCGTTCCTCCGCGCCCAGATACCGCGCGAATTCCGCCGCGGTCTCGACGAAGTGGAGTTCGTAATTTCCCCATTGCGGCTGATTGCCGTGCTGGGAGAAAGATCCGTCTTCGCGCGGACCCTCCCCGCCGCCGATCTCGAACGTCGACCTTATCTCCGCTATCGCGTTCGTCTTCGCGGCCTCGTCATTTTCCAGCGTTGCGCGGTAGTAGTTGACCGCGGCGATCCACGCCTTGTTCTGTCCGGTGCGCCGGTTCGTCCTGGGCGTTCTCGCCATGTAGTCGAGAACGAGCCGCTTTTCGTCCGGAGTGAGCCACTCGCGGTATTTCGCCGCGGCGACGCCCAGCGCGTGCGGATAGCCGATCTCGTTCACCCACCAGTTGCGGTCTTTGGGTCTTAACGGATCGAACTTCGCGATCCGCTCATGGAATTCTTTCTCGCTTGCCGATTCCATGAGCCGCGCGAGTTCTTCCCCGTATCTCGATCCGCTCGCATCCACCGTCGCCGCCGGCACCGCGCCGAAATCAAGCGAGGTGGAGCCGAACACTCCGAGGTCGAGCGCGGCGGCGATCGGAGCTATCGCCGCGAGCCGCGCGATGTTTCTTCCCCCGCTCACCGGAAGATCAGGAAGAGTCCGATGCGGCGCTGAACCATGAGGTTGCCGTCGACCACGCTGAGATGCAGCGTCTGGTCGTCGCAGGTGAATTTCGCCGCGTCGTCCGCCGTAAGATTCGCGCCCGAGATGAGCGTGTGAGGATTGGCGCAGGAGATCTTCTTGACATCGGTGAACGTCAGCTTGACGGTGCCGGACTCAGGCAGCACGACCGATCCGTTCGTGCCGATGGTGATCGCCTTCACCGCGCGCTTTTCGGTGTCGACCCCGTACTCGAGCGTCGCGCCCGCTTCCAGCGTCAGTTTCGACTCGGTGAAATCGATTACCGCATCCTGGCCGACGACGAAGGTGCCGCCCGAGGCGACCGTTACGTTGTTGGTGGTGATGTTCGGGACGAGCACGGAGTTCCCTTCGTCATCCGTCCCCTCGCTTACGCTGTAGCATCCGCTCTTGACCATCTCCAGCCGCGCCCCGGCGTTGATCTGGATATTGGTCGAGGCGCAGACGTTGCCGAAGTAGACGCTGCCGGCGTTCACGATCACCGGACTCAGCGACAGGAATTCGCCCGATGTCGCGGCGGCGGTTCCCGACGGAACGAACCTGAGCGCACCCGCGCCGGTCTTGGTGAACGAGCGCTCGCCTTCGGTATCGTCCGCCGCGATCCGCTGATGGAAAGTGAAGGTGCGCGGCGTCACCCCGTCGAACGCGTCGAGCGTATCCACCGTCATCGCGCCGCGAATCCTGAGCAGTCCTGCGGTCGCGCCGGTCTCGGTGTCGGTTCCCGCGACGCCGAAAGTCACGCCGTCATTGAACGCGATTCCACCGGCCGAGCTCATGGCGTTGAGGATAGTCCAATTATTGCTGGTGAAGTTTAATCTGATATCGGTCAGACTGAGCGTGACACTGTTGAATATCTCCACCGCCGGGGTGTTGATCGTACCAATCTGTGTACTTCCTAAAATTCCATATGTGCCGCCCGAATTGCTAGTGCGCGCGATTTTTAAAATGTATTTTCCGAGATCCAGAACGCCACTCACTTTAAACGAGGTAAGAGAACTCCATTTCGCGGTCCACAGTCCACCCTCGTCATCGATCAATCGCAGGGTCAGGTTCGCCGGGACTATTTCCTCCTTGACTCCGGTGATATCGCTCATGCTTTTAATCTCGAGAAGCGTCGGCTCGTCGCCTACCACCTTGTAACGCTGCGAGCTGGTGACCGCCGTGAAGTTCGGCAACGAGTTGGTGCCCGCGAGCGATACGGTCGTCGGGATGTTCGTCACGGTGGTGCTGGTGAAATTCTTGAGCACGAGATCGCCGCCGATCGAACCGGAGAGTCGGTTCTGTTCACCCGAGAGATACACCAAGGCGGCCGAGTTCGAGACGACAAGCGCGTCGGAAACAATCGGCAGCGTCATCGTCTGATCGTTTGCGGATCTGCTGTCGACGAAATCGCACGCGACCGAATATCCTCCGAGCGTGAAAGCGCCGGAAGTACCTTTGAAAATGATGTTCGTCGGGCAGAGGCCTTCGATGTCGTTCTCGGTGATCAGGTTGTCCGTCCCGCCGAAAACCAACGATTTGGTGTTCTCATCGGGTACCGCCTCGTTCTTCCAGTTCGCCGCGGTGGACCATTTGCCGTCCGTGCCGCCGCCGACCCAGACCGCGCTGCCTTCGCCGGCTTCTTCATCCACCGCGACACACAGCGCACCGTCTTGAATCATCAGCACCGCGGCATCGCCTTCGACAAGTCCGGTGGTCTTCAAAGTGACGCCGTCGACCGAGGAGGCGCCGACCTTGTCGATCAGCGTGTAGGGACCATATTCGTATTCTTCTCCGAGATTCACGTTGATCGTGATCCCCGTGCCGATCGTCGCCGCGTCTTCACCGCTCAGCGAGATCAAGTCCGATTTTTTGTCCGCGATGACGTCGAAGTTGAGCGTGGCTCCGTCGCCGATTGCCAGCTTGGCGACGGTCATCGTCGCCGCCGCGCCATCCTGCAGATCAAGTACACCCTTATTACCCAAGGTCACGCCGTCCGCCGCGGTGAAGCTGCGCGTGCCAGAAACCTTCAGCGTCGCGGTCGCGTCCTCATCCCCGTCCTCCGGCACCGCAACCGTGAGCGGCGCCGCGCAATCCGCGGCCAGCCCGAGCGTTCCGTTCTCCACCGTCGACGCCCCGGTAAGCAAAAGGTCGTAGTTTAACTGCAAAGTACCGATGCCGGTTTTGATAAGATGTCCGGTAGTAGCACCGAAATTATAACCTTTCGAAGAAGGAAATGTATATGTTCTGGCTACGCCTGTCACATAATCACTCGTATCAACAATGGTATTTTTATCCGCTGTGATATTTAGCCTATAGCCATATGTATTGCTTTCTGTATACTCATAGTTGGAGAAATCGCTGCCCGCAAATCTCAAAGTCACGTCGGACAGGCTAAAATTTCCATAATGGCGATGGAAAAAGTACCCGTCAGGATCTTTAGAAACCAATGTGATCCCTGAAAAGGTGCATGTATTCTTTCCGGAAGCACCAAGCCGATAATTAGCAATCAGGGTACCGGTTCCTGAAATATTTGCCTTTCCTATATTTAAGTACGCGTCTCCACTTGCAACCGAACCATCGTCATTAAAAGTCTGACCTCGCGTCAATATAAACGTGCCGTTCAAGGTCAAAGTCTTTCCGCTTACCGCACCCGCCCCGTTGGTGACTTTGCTCCAGTCCACGGTGTAGCCCAGCCCGATCGAGGTTCCGGTCGCGATGCTCACGGCGCCGGTCGCGGTGACGGTGCCGGTACCGGTTTCGGGAAAGACCGCGACCGATCCCGCGGTCCAGCCGACCGTCTCGCCCGATGAATCCAGCCAGTTCTCGTCGTTCCAGTCTCCGTCCCCACCCTTCCAGGTGAGCGTCGCGCCCCTCGCCGCAATCGCCGCGCCGATCATCGCCGCCGCCACCGCGCATTTCACGGTCTTCCTCTCTGCAATTCCCATGCCAACCCCCTTTTTCTTAATTTGACTTATTGGCAATTAGAATAGCATTTTTTTTTTCCTACCTGTCAATATGTATTTTTAGTTCACAGAGATTCCAAATTGGCGGGGTGTCGTCGACTGCGTCGCCGTCACCCCGCCA
>R11__coassemble_1617_pt1 | contig 12360 bp, 13 predicted proteins | sample R11__metabat2_low_PE_023 | metagenome-assembled genome bin R11
TCGCAAACATCCTACAACTGCTGCTTGAACGAATCCACTGCATTGATTTTCTCATAGCTGTCAAAATCAGAATACAGGTCAACAGACGCAGGCAAACTTCTCAGCTCCTGCTCTGCGCTTGCAACGCTTTTGTTTTGACGGAAAATCTGTTCTTTTATTTTTTCGTTGGACTTTGCCTGTGAAATTTCAGCATCGATTTGCCGGACTTCCGTCATGAGCCGCGGAAGTTCGCTCTCACAATGTTGCTTCACGCTGAATGTGATTTCTTCGCTGATGGATGAGAAGCGCTGGCATATGCTTTCTATCTGATTATGTAGCCAATCAACCTGAAGAACGATTTCGCCCCGCAGTGGTGTGTCTTCCGGCATAGCCAAAAGATCCTGATAGGAATAATAATCCAGCTGGTGCGCTTTGATTTGCTGAATTCGCTCCTGTAGTTCCTTTTGGCTCGTTTCAACCTGTTTGATTTTTTCTTTTGTGCTTTTTTGTGCTTCCTGCTGCGCAACAGCTTCCCCTTCTGTTTGATCCAGTTTCTTCTGAATCGTCTAAGATGAGTTATGGAGCTGGACTTTGGCATCCTGAGCCGCAGCCATCACGGCTTCTTTTCGACCCTCAAGCTCAGAGCATGCCGCTTCAAGCTCCTGGCCAGCTATTTCGTGCCTTTTCTCATAGCTATTGATTTTATCCATCATGGCTCGGTATTGCTTTTTCAGAACCTCGGCCGCTTTTTCCAGCCTCTCCTGAGATGCTTTCTTATGAGGAAGCTACGAAAGCCGCAAGCTGATCCCGGCAGTCTTCAAAGCATCCTGCCCATTCAGCGCAAGGAGATTCTGCAGCTGTTGTTGCCACCAGGCATGATAAGCGTCTTCCAGATGCTGCAAAAAGCTCTATGAATACAGCTCCGTAAGCAGATCTTCCTTCAGCGCCTTTTCACTTTGAATTGATGGGAACTTTGTGCGTTCCTGGGAAAAACGATAAACCAAATCATGATAATACTCATCTACAGAAAAGCGTTGGATCCGATCAATACCAAGCTCACTGCTCAAATCATTGATGTGCGCATCAAAGAATCGGTTCGGCGTAATAATGCGGAAGCTTTCCGGTTTCAATTCGCGATGGTTGTACAAAATCCATGACGCGCGATGCAACAGGATCATGGTCTTTCCCGATCCGGCGCACCCTTGCACCACAAAGCTGTACCCTTGGGGCTTCCGGATCAAATCATTCTGGTTGGCCTGAATCGTGCATATGATATCTGTGAGATGATATTTCCTTCGCTTGTCTTTAAGCACACTCAAAAGGAACGGGTCGACAACTTCACCCTCAAGGGTGACATCACTGCAGTCAAACTCCGTATTGATATCCTGAATTTCTCCGGAGATGATTTTCAGGGCACGCCGAAGTGTTAGCACATAATCCGTATTCTGTACATGAAACGACCGCTGGTTCTTGATGTAATATAGTTCACCAACCGGTGCTCTCCAGTCGATTACCAGATCCTTGCCATCCACAATTACGGCATCTTTGCCAATATAATAGCTGACGGCTTCCCGCTCTGCATCCTCTGGATTCGCATCCAAGTCAATCCGGCCAAAGTAAGGATCCTTTTCTTTCTATTGATAGAATTCTGCCCGTTCATAAACTTTTCCCTGGCGTGAAAACAGCTCCCGTTTTGCAGCCATGTCTTCATAATCGACGCAAACAAATTCGTTGATTTCCTGCTGCATTTGCCTGCCATCGTCATTCAGCTCTTTTGCTTTTCTGTCAAGCGTTTCCTGAATGCTGGTTAGTGCTGTTTCCTCTTCTTGTAGGGCCTGCTCCTCCTCCAATGTCAACACCTCCCACACAGATTTCAGGGAACAACTCAATCAACGTGAATTTGCTTCAGATAATCCCGAAGTTTGCCGTCCCATACGGTCATCAGGAGTTCATTTTGCTGCTGATTCCGAAGTTCAGTGGCGTCCAAGGCCATAGCCAAGGACATGATGAACAGCTCCATGGCCGTTTTGCTCTTTCCATCCATTCCATCCACATATTCACTGAAGAACAGATGATTCACATTCACCTTAACCAAAACAGTGCCCAGCTTGAAATCTACGTCAACGAAGCGTGCTTCTTTCCCAAGAGACTCATAAACGATGGAGACCCTCCGCGTCAGCAGTTCGTTTACCTGCTCCTCCGAGGGTGATTCAATGCCACGCCGGTTCAGTTCCTTAACCGCACGTTCTTCTCGCTCTTCTCGCGGAACTTCCTGTCGCACCGCAAAAGAAGCAGAATTGTGGCTGGAACCGCTTATCTTCTCGACTGCATCCGCAATGTTTTCCGATTCGAGTGCTTCGCCCTCAGCGTTGATGGGGTTTTCCTCGTTCCGGGAACGAACATTTTTCCGACGGCTTGCGTTTATGCCCATGATTGCCTGGATTTGTGGCTGGATTACATCAGCCAGCTTCTTCCATATGCCGGCATCGTCTGAATCGTTAGAAGCTTCCATATCAGCTGAACGATCAGAATGCAATTCAACCTGCTGCTTGTTGCTTGCCACGCCAAACACTTCATCCAGGACCGGATCGAAGCTGATTTCGCAGCCCCACCAGCGATGCTGTGGGTTGCTGATGTCCTCATAGAAGTCAAAGCGACCAAAGTCAATCTACCGTCCGGCCCGGATCACGGATACGCCCAGCAACCCCTTGGTATATTTACCAATAGGCTTGGCGCCGGGGTCACCGGTTTTGATATATGCAGGGCCGTAAAACTTTTCTTTTACAATGGAAAAACTGATTTGAATTTCCGCCTTCTTCTCCGCGCCGGTTATTTTATCCCGATAAGTCTGCCAGACAATTGTTTTTCCGTGCGGGTATTTCGCTTCGTCGTAGCGCTCACTGCCGAATTCCTCAAAAATGGGCTCAACAAAACCGGCCTGATGACCATAGCTGATTTTTTCCGGTTCGTCAGGGTTACCAAGAGCCACGTTATCCTCCATCAGGAACAGAGGATCGTTCGCCTGAATGTTTTTGTCGATATCTCCGCCTTTATGATCATAAGAGACCAGCTTGATTGTATGAGAACCATCATGAATCATATAGCGGAATTTCCGTCCCAGATTGTAGGAAAGAGTTTCGACCAGCTTCTCCAGCACCTTCGGCTTGATGTTGTCACAGTTTTTCCAATACACAAGGGTGCCGTGTTGCATAAAGTCATACTCCCGGTCACTCTTGTAGTGCAGGTAACCCGTAAAAATGTCCGGGATTTGCACATAATCGGGGTCTTCGATTTCTTCCTGAGCTCCGGAGGCAATCATATTCACATCCAGCCAGACACGGCGGACATGATAATCTTTCTTGATCGGCGTGGTCCAGGAATAAACCTCCACTCGAGGCGTAACATGCATGGACGCCTGAGGAAGGCCTACGCCAAACCTGCCCATGCCACGGCGGTCGCCCTTGGTTGTGTAACCAATCCCCAGGCAACTGGCCAGACGATCGATTTCCATACCGGTTCCGTTATCCAGAATCCCGATTTCTGTTATGCCCAGCCGCCCAGTTAATGGATCCGCATCTTCGCGCATAATAATAAATACATCAGCTGCTGACGCTTCAATGGAGTTATCCACGATTTCAGCCAATGCGCTGTCAATGCTTTTATATCCGCTGCTGCGAAGTGCGTCTCCCATCATCTGCAGCTGAACAATGCTCTGCCCCATAAGTAGGCCTCCTGTGAGTGAAGGAACTTCGTATTCCCAGGAATGCGCATCAACGATTCGTTAAGCTTTTCTTGTCGCGAGCCGTATACCTGAAAGATAAACTCTTCCGAGGAATTATCCGAATACTTCCTCAAAAAACGGCTCGTTCTTTAGCAACTAAGGAATCGCCTCTGCAAGAATATCCAGCAGATCCTCGGCGTACTGAGTGTTATTGTTTATTTCCTCTTGCGTATGAATGCCTTCTTCTCCAGCATAGTAATTTTTTTCTGCCTTTATAGCCAACTATTCCATGTCTTGCTGCATGTTCAGAAACGTATACGACGAAGTTTGCGAAGGAAAAAGAACCTACAGATATTCCTACAATTCCGGAATAATTCCAGGGCTCTTGATCAGGTCTCTGCGGGAGATGGGCAAGAGCAGCCCTAATTGTTCATCGGTCTTGCCTTCCATATGGTCACCAAGAATGTGCACATAGTAAATAAGGGCACAGAATGCATCTCGCTGCTAAGCATTATAGTTGGAGTGATCGCCATACACCTTGTCTGCAAGCCACGGCCAAAAATCAAGCAAGGTATCGGACTTGGAGAAAATGACCTTCTGTACGGTATCAATAAGGATGCTCTTGCGAAGATCCCAGAATTCCTGATTGGGATAATTTTTATATTCCCAGCCTTGATGTGTATATTCCCGATGCGTGTTGGCGGTTACATTCTTTGAGCCGCCAGAATTGGAGCGGTTCAGGTCGATTTTTTCAAAGGGAATTGTTAGCCCAATACTACTGGCAAGTTTTTCATACTTCGAAGATTTCCATTGCGCTTCGTCATTCGGCGAGAACTGATCAATACACAAGGCCGCAGCATCTGAAATCAAATCAAAAGCATCTTTCGCATCACCAGATAGTTTCTTATCCTTGCTGCCAAAAAGAACATACTTCAAGTCTGCATCATGTTCACTCTGACTTCCATGCGCATAGGAAAGTTCACATATTGTCAGCAGCAAACCGAGAACCAGAGCAAAGATTACTACTTTCCTCGGCATTTTAGTTCACCTGCTCAAATTCAACACTGTTCTCCCAAACCTTCAGATAGTCATACCAGTTGTTTTTGTGGCCTTCCCAAACCTTCAAATAATCATACCATTCTTTCTTTGTGCCATTTGACTTATACTCATACTGATAAACAAGAGTATCATCTTTACCCTTTGGATAAATTTCAATGATGATTGTTTCATCCGGCTGCCATGAATAGTTTTGAGCGCTTGTGCTCAAATATGCTGCCTGATGAGTGGTGATATCAGCATCAGAGCCACGTTGTACTTTATCTATATCCCAGTCCTCAAACACGGTAGCTTCATCTGCACCATTCTCTTTAACAGATACAGAAATAACAGCGTTGTCTGTCAGATTCTCTACAGGGATAATAACAGCGTTTCCTGCAAATTCAATCTCGGGACGATTCAGCGCATCTCCTGCACCGGTTCCAAACCAGAAATCAGCATCAATCGCCTTGGACAAGAACAGCTGTTCTCCATCCTGGTGTAAAATCCCATCAATATTTGCTTTCTCGGTATCAGAAATTCCAATTTCATCAGCCAGTGCAAACAGCAGTTTGCAGTTCAAGAGAAGCGGCTAATAGACTGGCGCAATCTCTTTGTTACGAGTCTACTTTAGCATCTTGTTGTAGTTGTTGATTTGGTCCTTTTCAGAATTTGAAGCTCCTTGAGATGCCTTCTGCTCCACAACAGGAGCAAGGTAAGTTTTGTTCAGTTCTCTTTGCTCTGCGACCAAGTAATTGACACTGTCCAATGTCACTTCGTATGCCTTCTGAAGATACGCCGCATCGTGATTTCTACCATAGGCATCAATATACGTCTGAGCAGCAAAATACCTTAAAGCCCAATCATCATGATCCGTATTGTCGAGAATTGCCTGAGCATATGGAACAGCAAAGGAAACATAGGTTGCATCATCATAGATTTCGTCTGCGGCAGAGATTATGAGTGGCAACACCTTAGCATATTCATAGTCCTTACGGAATATTCTTGTGCCGAGCCCATCATAGGTTTTGATAGCATCTATGCATGCAGCGAAATTTCCATTTTCATAATAGCTTTCCGCAAGTAAGAGCCAGTACCCACCATAAGATTGATAAGTCTGCTTGTTTGACTCAAGAAAGCGAATTCGTCCAACGACATTATCGTTGTTTTTCCAAGAAACAAATTCGTCCACAGCATTTTCAGTCAACGTCAGATCACCGGGAAGATTATATTCTCCAACAATTTTTACCATATAGCTGAACGTGCCCTTGCGGCTTTCATGCAGCTGTGCAGCTTCCTCTGCATCCAACTCCCAACCATCCTGAATATATTGCAGTTCAGCAGCATTGGATGCTGAAGCATAACTGGCAACCGAATCAACAGCCATATAAAAGATTGATGCTGCAATTTTTCCAGGGCGATAGGAGCGAGTTGCGCTCAAAAGTCCGAGGGGGTTAGGAATAGCAGAATAAATCGCCTGAGCCTGATTCTGCTCATAGATATACTGAAGATGCTCCCGCTTGACATCAATCATGCGGTAATTTTCCATGGTATCAAGCAAGTTGGTAAGTTGCGTGAGGGTCCGGTTATCCACTGCATTGGGATAGGTATTATTAATGAGGGAAGAATAAGCATTTTCCAAATACAGTCTGCTGTTTTTGGATGCGTTAATTTCGCATGAAAGCACTGTAATATAATTCAACATTGCAATGGCATTGCTTTGTTCCATAGTCAATTCATTGGCTTCTACAACAGCAGTATTTTCTGCCAAGCTAATTGTCGGAATCGAACCAAACAGGAGTGATGCAGACACCGCCAAGCACACAACGCTTTTCGCTTTCATATGAATGCCTCCTAACCGAAATTTATATACTATTGACCCTACTCGCCTACCATTTGGATTATACTCCGTTTGGACAATATAGTCAATCTCGGCGAAGCATTTTTTGTCTCGTTGGGGATTGCGGTTCCACAGTGTCCGTGATAAAATAAAGCATACTCAAGAAAGGCAAGGAATGATGATGGACGGCTTCCTGATCCTCAACAAGGAGATCGTCCAGCTTGTGCTTCGGGAAGGTTTTTCCATCTTCGATCGTAAGCGCTAAATAACCCACACCTGCCAAGCGGCAAACAAAAGTCTATGCAAAGGCTCTCTGAGAACCACGAAGAATCGCGGCGAATCTCGGAGAATCGCAAGGAGATTACTGCTATGACGCGCAGACGCGACTGATCATTGTGAGATACGTTGGGGATCATCTGGACAGTCATTCCACGTTGGGGTTCAGTTAAATCCATTCAGACTTGGATAATTGTTTTGAATAGAACCTATAACCGAAGAACAAAACAATGGAAGAGGGTTGAAGCCATGATACATTCCGATAAAGCAAGAAAGTTTTCTCCCATGAGCGAAGAACATGCCATCATTCCCTTCAGCAATACTTATAGTTACTCTCAGACAACCGATGCCAAATATTTGCCTGCACTTTATGATTGCCCTAAATACTCGGATTATGTTGATACATAGTGGGATGAAGACATCCCACAAGCGGATAAAACCGACTACATCTTGGCAAGTGCCTGTGGACTATTATCCGGCGCATTAAGCGTCATGTGGATGAAAGTCCCCAATCTGCAGGATATGCGTTCCGCAGGTGAAAAAGAAGTAAATTCCTTTGTGTCATCGATTGCTAAAGCTTTCGGTTACAAAGGAAAGGATTTGGAGGGTGCTATTCGCTTTTTATAGAACAAATTTCCGCTACCAACTGATATCCTAACATCCGATTGGGGTGGTGGCTTGCAGCATCACTTACGAGACTTTGCTCATCACCCGACTCCATTCGGCCTGCTATGTTCCATATTGGTGCAATTTACAGGAATCAGTTTAGGTACAAATACCGAAGGCATTTTTACCATGCATCGGCTGCCTGATGGTGCGCCTGTTGGTAAAAACTTCGCTGAAAAGATTTTTATGGGCACATTTACATGGGCTATGCATCTTATTGGCGATATGGCTGGTTCAAGCGCGACCCCAGGCAAAGGAACAGGTATTCCCGGTGTTATCCTTTCCTTCCTGAAAGAAGTATCGGCCCTTCCATTTTTCCAAAAACTTCGCTTTTAGTATCATAGGAACGGCTATGATACCACTATCACGCTTTCCCAGTGGATTTCCAAGCTTTTCAACGGTACCTATTTTCGTGACCCGGATGGGAATGAGTTGCGGTTTGATTTGCGTGCAGAAATTGGTATAGGAAGTTATCTGGCTGAACAGGCTGTTCCTGTCATTATTAATGAATGCTTGGTCAGATGTATTTTTACCATACGCCAGTTGTTTAAACTGATCAAAAAAGAACATGTTACCAGTTTGGAAGATCTTTTTGCACTTGACGCAAAGCAATTCCTTCCATTCCATAATCGTATTCTGACGAGAATGTGCACAGTATCAAGTGCCGTATTTGTGGCAATCAATGCGGCAGGCGCGGCGGCCAAGTCAGCGCCCAAAGGCCAGGCGGCCATTGCTGATTTCCTTCTTCAAATCAATGTTGTTGGAGTCGGCCGCTTGATATTTGCCTGTAAAGCAGACGCCGAATATATCAAAGAAGATCTCGAAAAAGCGTATGACCGTTATGAACAGAACCAGGCTGATACCCGTTTCCGTTCATATAAAGCACAAGCAGCATGTGCTGAAAGCTGTAAGTACCTGAAGTTGGCCGGATCCCAGAATCGAATTTTGCTGTCTTTGAAACGTCAGTATGTCTTATCAGATATACAACACACCAAAGATGTCAATAGTCAGGCAAAAAAGCTTAAATGGTTGAATGAGTGGTGCACCTGCACGCAGAAAGCTTTGAATTTAACAGCACAGGACTGCTTTATAGATTCCGAAGATGCAATCTACCAAGCTATTGCTTTAGAGCAAGAAAATGAAGCCGATGCAAGCTGGTTCTATATTATGCTGTTGGAATTGAATCAGTTTACTCCCTATACACCATTGAGTAGAGAGACAGCTTAGCTATATAAAAACGCAAAAGCAAGTTACAACTACTTCAAGGATGTTTTCATAAAGCATCAGGAAATCATTCCAATCAAAAGAGTAGACCGGCTTAACAAGACTTATGATTCCATGAAGGACACATTGAATCGCGGTTCCCAGGCAAGGCTTATCGCCGCCGGCTCAACGGCAGCGGTAGCTGTGGTTGCAGCAGTTGGATGCAATATTTTTGCTCCGGGCCTTGCAGCGCTTCTAGTAGGCAACGCTTTTGCCGGCATCCATGGCATTGCCCTAACCAATGCAAGTTTGGCCCTTCTGGGCGGCGGTTCCCTTGCTGTTGGTGGATTTGGTGTAGCCGGCGGCACTGCCGTTCTTACAGGTGGTGGCGCGCTTATGGGCCTGCTTGGATCCGGAGCTATTTCCACTGCAAGCATCATGTACAACACCTCTTCCTCATATGTTCTGGCGGAATGTGCTAAAATGCTGACGGTCAGCAAATATTCGGTTGAAGGTCTGTACGGCAGAGACGAACTGGCTAAAAACATACTGGCCTTTATGCAAAATCGCATAGACGAAATCAAGACTGAGCTATTGACGGATACTGCGCTGAAATCAAATAAAGAACAGGAAAAGCAGTTGAATGACTGCGTCCTATATCTGGAGAGGAGTTGTACTGAGCTTAAGAAAATACTTGAAGAATGAAAGCATCTCCGTCAGCTCCAGGCATAAAGAAATGGTCGTACAAAATATTGATGGAGAGATTGAAACATGCCGCTTTGGCGAGATTGCCAAACCAAATGGAGGTGTCCCTAATGACCGCTGAAGAAATGTTTTGCGCACTTCGTGAAAAATACGGTGATGCGCTGCGATGGGAAATGGTCCCGCTTACAGAGTCCCATGGCGAACTCGTGGTTGAGTTCAAAGAAAAACTGCCTTCCGACGATTTGGCCCGCAGCAATGCATCTGTGTGGGCTGTGGCAAAAAGCACGGCAAACAATAATGTCCTTTATCTGATCAGTGATCAATCTGGCCATGAGGCCTATCGGATCTGCAACCTGCGCTATACAGGTGGGACTCCGTAGTGTATTAATCTTAATGATCTGCACGAGGTCATGCACTATATTGAAAAAACAGTTGATTGATGAAAACATGGAGTGTTCCCGCCGCCCGAATCCGTCCGCCAATCGCCGAGCTGAGTTAACGGGGAGACGGGCGGGGAAACACTATTTATGCACGGCTTACATACGGGAATATACAGCCATCACTTTTCAAGGAATTTAGCAAGGTCTGTTCGTATAAATTTAGTACTGTCCTCAACGAGCAAGCCACCGGCTCGAAAAACGGCTAGTGCTGGCAATTTTTTGACCTCAGAGAACCCCAGGTATTCTGCATACAAAATACTTGCCTTGTTCATATAAAGATTAAAAATAGATCCATCGACATGTTCCTTATCGGACCCAGAGCCAACAAGCCACTCCCTACCATCATTACCTTGACTTTAGTTGCTTGGTCCCCATATTTTGCAGACCTCATCATGCCATCAAAAATCGACTGATAAACTGGACTTGGATCAGAAACCGTTCCATTCCCGGCTGCAGGGCCGATTTTGCCAGCACAACTCAAGCCACAGTTTTGAGCTGTAACGGCCTTCGGTTTTCTTTTTTTGCTGCTGCTTTTTTTGCTATTGACTCTTTCATGGTGAAAGGGTTTACAATAAAGAAAAGGAGGTGCTCAATATGAGCAAAAAGTTTTTGGCTCTTCTGCTGATGGCTGTCATGATGTTCACATGCGCTTCGGCAGAAACATCCTACAACGCGGGAACCTATACGGCCTCCGCACCGGGCATGGGAGGAGATGTCGTTGTTTCAGTCGCCTTCTCTGCGGATAAGATTGAAAGTGTAACGGTCGATTCTCAGAATGAAACGGACGGCCTCGGCACGATCCCGCTGGAGTCTATGCCTTCTCAGATCGTGGAGGCGCAGTCTCTGGCCATTGACGGTGTGGCCGGCGCGACGGTTTCCAGCACCGCGCTGATTGAAGCTGTAAAGGACTGCGTGACTCAGGCAGGCGGCGACGTAGAAGCGCTCCTTGTTCCCCAAGAAAAGGAAACGGTTCAGGCGGAAGACATTCAGGCAGACATCGTCGTGGTTGGCGGCGGAGCCGCGGGCTTGACGGCTGCTATCCGGGCGAAATACGCCGGTGTGGAGAATGTTATCCTTCTCGAGGCCATGGCCACTTGCGGCGGCTCCACTTCTCTCTCTGGCGGTGTTATGACCTACGCTGCCGAGGAAGGAAACCCGGAAGGCGACATGACGGCCGACGAAATGTACGATTATATCCTCTCCTTTGATGGATCGCCGGATCCCGACATGATTCGCATGTATGTGGATAACAGTCCGGCTGAGTTTGCCTGGTTCACCTCGCTGGAAGGCGCGGATATGTCTGTGCGTTATCACAACACGCCTGAAAATGTGCTCAGCTTCCAGCCTACGAACAGCGGCTTCGGCGTGACCAGCGTCCTTGTCAATGAAGCCGAAAAGAACGGCGTTGATATTCGGGTCAATCATAAGGTGACGGATTTGATCCAGGATGAATCCGGCAAGATCGTTGGCGTCATTTGCACCAATGACAAAGGGGAAACGCAAAACGTCTATTCCGGCGCTGTTGTGCTGGCGACCGGCGGCTTTGCGAACAATGCGGACCTGATTGCCCGTTTTGCTGGGGAAGAGCTGAAGGATTATGTGGTTCGCAAGGGCGCTGGCGGAGCTAACGGCGACGGTATCCTGATGGCGGAACGTGTTGGCGCGGCGCTGCACTTTGGCAGCCATTGGGACACGAGCGGCATGAATACAGTCTGGATCGACATTGACGCGCCGCAGTATGGCGGATATTTCTTCTATCCGGCGCAGATGCGCGGTATTCTTGTGAATAGCGAAGGCAATCGCTTTGTTCGCGAGGATTATATGCTCCCGCGCATTTATGAATACATGGTCAACGAGATCAAGGACGGACGTTACACTTTCCACGTCATTGAGACCATGGAAGGCTTCCTTGCGGCCGGCGCGACGGAAGAACAGATTCAGGCCGTTGTGGATGAGGGGCAGATTCAGAAGTACGATACCATTGAGGAATTGGCAGAGGCGATCGGTGTGCCGGCGGATACGCTCCGGGCAACGATTGAGGCTTACGCGGCGGAAACGGAAGAAGATCCCTTTGGAAAGGTCTCGAGCTTCCTGGGAAGCTTCAATGCCGATGGCCCGTTCTATACCGCTGAAACGAAGCCCCAGCGTTCCGGCACGATGGGCGGCATTATCATCAATACAAAGGCAGAGGTACTGGACACGGAAGGAAATCCGATTCCCGGACTGTTCGCCGCGGGCGAAACTGCCAATGGCAACTTCTTTGATAATTACTATTACATCTGCGGCAACATGGTCATGCATGCTCTTGTAACGGGACATGCCGCGGGTGATAGTGCTGCCGCTTACATCAAATAAAAGCGGTGGGCTGTGAAAAAAGCCACTGACCAACAGAAAGAGGATCTGGGGCCCGGAAGGGTACCAGATCCTTTTTTGCGGTATAATGAACTTGCGAATGAACACCACACAGCCACTTTTATTTGAGGAAGCAAATCGAT
>R11__coassemble_1629_pt1 | contig 12283 bp, 8 predicted proteins | sample R11__metabat2_low_PE_023 | metagenome-assembled genome bin R11
GTTTCGGACAGCCCAGGCGGCCGGTGTACTGGCGGGTGCCGCGTCCGTCCGCGTTCGCCGCGGCGAGCGTCAGCATGCAGCTGGTGTCGCCATTGAGGCGCGGAATGAAGAACTCGAGCGCTTCGTCCGGCGGGAGCGACCAGTTGGTGGCGAAGATCCATCGGGCCTCGTCGTCATCGGACTTTCCGGCGGTGAGCGAGGAACCCTTCGATTCTTCAATCTGTTTGTCGCGTCCGGCAAGATCGTTCACGAACGCGCTGCGGAAGCTCGGCGCGCCGATAAGGAAAAACGCCGCGGCGGCAAGCGCGACCTTGAGCGCGAACGCCTTCAGACTCAGGCGGCGCCAGACGATGACGGCGCGGAAGACGAAATAGAAAAAGGTGAAAATGGTGAAGAGGAGCCACAGATCGGGCTGGTAGAACGAAGCCCAGGCGACGACGGCGCCGAGGAGGAGCGGATGGCGGAGCTTGTTTTTCTCGAGCGTGCGGTCGATGAGTCCGAACGCGAACACGCCGAACGCCATCCATTCGAACCAGCCGAGATGACCGGCGGAGAAAAGCGAGAACCAGTAGCCGGAAAAGCCGAGGAGAAGTCCGGCGCCGTAAGCGGCGGCGCGGCAGAGTCCGCGGCCCTTGAGCCAGTAGGCGAGGCCGAGGGCGGAGAGAAAGGCGGCGAGCGCGTACTGCAGCTCCTGCCAGAGATAGGGGGAGAAGAGAAAGCGGCGAAGGTCAAACGGGGTGAATTTTCCGTTCGCGCACCATCCGTTCAGCCACCGGGCGACGAAGTCGTCGGGATAGCTCACCGGACAGTCCGGCATCACCGGGGCGAGATCGCAGCTCCAGACGCCCCAAAAAACGAACCCCGCCAGCGCCGCGAACGCCGCGGCGAAGGCGAGGAACATTCCCGCTTTGGGTTTCAATGACATGTCGACCTTAGGCCGCGACCGTCATCTTGCCAAGCGCGATGAGCGTGAAGACCATCGTGAAAATGGCGACGGTCTCGACGATGCCGAGCGCGCCGAAATAGTTGGTGAGGCCCTGTCCGGTCTCGCCCTGAGCATCGCAGGCGGCCGCGCCGGCGCGACCCTGGAAGAGCGCCGAAAGACCGATGCCGAGACCCGAGAAGATGCCGAGGATGAGGCAGGGAATGCCGGCCTCGTCGCCAGTCACGTTGAACATCGAGAACATCACGATCATTCCGTACAGCGTCTGGGTGATCGGTGCGCCGACGAGACCGAGCAGGATGAACGGCGCGGGTTTGTTGGCGGCGTAGCACTTCTTCCAGGCGCCGACGGCGGCGGAAGCTGCAAAACCGGTGCCGAAAGCCGAACCGGCGGCACTGAGACCAAGGCACGCGATGGCGCCTGCGACAATCATGGGATCCATTGTTAGTTACTCCTTTGCTTGTTTTTTGAACGGTTTGAAAGCATAGCCAGCCCAGCTGATGCCTTTGTGGTTGGAAAATTCAAGGGTGTTGAGTCGCACCGCGTGAACGAGAATCGACAGTCCCGCCATCGCGAGGTTGAGCGCGTGGCCGACGAAGAGGATGAGCGCCACCGGGAGCCACTTCACGTAAAGCGGCATATCCATCCCGAGCGCCATCTCGTTGAAGTTCTGCGCCACCTTGACCGAGGCGAGACCGACCGCGAAGAGACGCACGTAGCTGATGATGTCGCCGAGCGCGCTCATGATGTTGAGCGGCAGCATCGCGAGTTCGATGCCGCGCCTGCCGAGTTCCTTGACCGGAACCGAGAACAGGAACACCAGCGCGAGCGAGACGTAGAACATGATCATGCCCCAGCCGGGAATCCCCGGGAAGATGCCGACGATCGAGTTCGTCACCAGGTACATGAAAAGCACGATTCCCGCCCAGCCGAACTGCGCGAGCGAGGTGAGCGAATTTAGCTGCGAGATACCCGACCAGATTCGCGCGATCATCAGATGCGAAACCGCGATCGTGAAGCAGACGAGCATCATCGCGTCGTACTCGTGACCCGGCGCCGCGCCTTCGCCCGCGAGCCATCCGGCGGAAGGCAGAGCGGCAAGGAACGGAATCGGCTCGCCGAACCAGGTGTTGGAAAGTATTCCCCACCCGATCGTGGCGATCGAGAACACGGTCAAAAGAATCGACCACGCGCGCGGAAGCTTCTTCCAGCAACACAGAGTGCCGATGAGGAAGATCGCGCCGTAGGCGCCGTCGCCCACCAGCATCGCGAAGAAGAGCGAGAAGTAGCACATGAACGGAACCGCCACGTCCGCCTCGTTGTAGGCGGGCGCGATGCCCAGCCCCTCGAAGAGCGCCTTGACCGGACGGAACAGCCGGGGCGGACGAATCAGCGTCGGGGGCTCCTCCCCCGCCGCCGCGTCCCTCACGAGCGTGCCCCATCCGTTGCGCCCGGCCGCCGCCTTGAGCTCGCCGACGCGATCCGCCGGGATCCATCCCGCGATCGCCGCGACTTCTCCGTGTTCGGAAATGAGCGTCTTCGCCGCCGCGAACGCGATTTTATCCGCGAGCGCCGGGAAGCGTTTCAAGATCGCCCCGTCGTCGCACCCGGCGAGCTTCAGATCGATTTCGGCGATCTTCGACCTCGCCTTGGCGAGATCGGCCGCATAAACCGAGAGCCGGGTCTTGGGGAGCGGATCGGGCATATCGACGTAGTCGCGCAGCCCTTCTACCTTCTTGAGCAGTTCCGCCGCGAGCGCGGGATCGAAATCGCCCCACTTCTCGTACTTCTTGATCTCCTTCTCGATCGCTTCCGCGCAATTCGCCGCGGCTTCGCGGTCGGAGGCGAGCTTGAGGATTTCGTCGACGTCGCTCAGTCCGCACGGATCCGCCGCGCCGTCCGCCGCGCTCCGCGCCTTGCGGATGAGCCGCACCGCCGCCTCGGCGTCGCCAGCGCGCTCTTTCGCCGCGTCGACCCCGTCGCCCTGCGCCTGCGCGAGATCGAGATGAACCGCCCCGAGTTCACGCAGCGCGTCCAGAGTCATGTTCTTCTCGTCCGCAAGACAGATGAGATCGAGATGCTGCATCTTGACGATCATGCCGCCACCTCCGTTTCAGGCGTGCGCGATTTCGCGATCTTGCCGCGGGTGACCGCCGCGGTCTGCTCGTCGCCGAGCGCGATCTTGATGACGCGAATCGCCTCCTTGCACGCGGGTATCTTGACCTTCTCGAAAAGATTGACGCGCTGCGAAGTCTGCTGCAGTTCGGCGGTGATGAGCCGCTTCTGCTCCTCGTAGATCGCGCGCTCGCACTGCAGGGTCAGAATCTGGTTGGTCGCGTCGACCGCGCCGTCGATCCAGGCGGGCGTATCCCACAAATCGACTTCCTTCACTTCGGTCTCGATCGAATCGAAGGTCGGGATCGGGACACCGGCGATGTTGGCGGTGCCGGTCTTGACCGACTTCACTTTGACGAGTCCGGAAAGAAGCGACTCCTCGGTCGCGACCAGCCCGACCCAGCGGTCGAGATCGGCGCGCACCGCGCGCTCGCGGGCGCTCACCGCATCGGCTTTCGCGACGATGCCGGCGATTTCCGCCTGAAGCTGCTGCTTCTTGAGCTGGAGCATGGGCAGGAAGCGCTGAAAGCGTTTCAACGCGTCCGTCTGCGCCTTGAGCTCGGTTTTAGTTAGTTTGACTTTAGCCATTTGCCTAGATTATACGCTTTTTGGAGCGGATTTGCCAGCGAAAAAATCAGAGGTTCGCGAACGGGTTGCAACTGAAGCCGCTCCCGCCCGAAGGCGCGAAACTGGTGCGCGGCGCCGAACCGCGCCGCGGCCGCGCGCCGCCGCCCGCCGAGCCCGACGAGCCGCCGCCGAACGAACCGCCGCCGAAGCCGGGCTTCGACTTCGCCGAGAGCGAAATTCTGCCGCGCGCGAGATCGACGCCGATCACCGTCACCGTGAGGCGGTCGCCCGCCTTGACGACGCTTGACGGATCGGTCACGTAGTTGTCGGAGAGTTCGGAGAGGTGGACGAGTCCGTCCTGATGCACCCCGATGTCGACGAACGCGCCGAACGCGGTCACGTTGGTGACCACGCCTTCGAGCTTCATGCCCTCGCGCACGTCTTCGATCTTGGTGACGTCGTCACGGAACTTCGGGGGCTCGAACACCGCGCGCGGATCGCGCCCCGGCTTCACCAGCTCCGCGACGATGTCCTTCAAGGTCGGCTCGCCCACTTCATTGGTGATGTATTTTCTGACGTCGATCTTCTTCGCCGCGTCCGCATTGCCGACGAGCGAGGCGACGGTGAGCCCGAGATCGCCCGCCATCCTCCCCACGAGCTCGTAACGCTCGGGATGCACCGCCGAGGAGTCGAGCGGATTCTTCGCCCCGCGTATCCGCAGGAACCCCGCGCACTGCTCGTACGCCTTCGGTCCCAGTCCCTTCACCTTGCGCAGATCCTCGCGGCTCTGGAACGCGCCGTTCTGATCGCGGTACTCCACGATCGATTTCGCGAGCGACGAAGTGATGCCCGAAACGCGCTCGAGGAGCGGAGCCGACGCGGTGTTGAGCTCGACCCCGACGCCGTTCACGCAGCTCACCACCACCTCGTCGAGCTTGGCGGACAAAAGCGGCTGGAAGACGTCGTGCTGGTACTGTCCCACGCCGATCGCCTTCGGATCGACCTTCACCAGCTCGGCGAGCGGATCCTGCAGCCGCCGCCCGATCGAAATCGCCCCTCTGACCGTGAGGTCAAGATCGGGGAATTCCTTGCGCGCGATTTCACTCGCCGAATACACCGACGCGCCCGCCTCCGAAACGCTCACCACCATCGGGGTGGGGATTTCCGGATGCTGCGCGGCAAGCCGCTTCAGGGTGTTGCGGCAGAACGCCTCGGTCTCGCGTCCGGCGGTTCCGTTCCCGACCGCGATCGCCTGAGGACGGTACTTGTTGACGATCATCGCGAGCGCCTTCGCCGATTCCTCCGGCTTCTGCTCGGGAAAAATGACGGTCTTGCCGAGATACTTGCCGGTCGAATCCATCATCGCCACCTTGCATCCGGTGCGGATGCCCGGATCGATCGCGAGCACCGCCTTCTCGCCGAGCGGCGATGCGAGGAGAAGATGCCGAAGATTCTCGGCGAAGACGTCGACCGCCGCGCGGTCGGCCTCCATCTTCTTCTCGGTGGTGACGTCGAGTTCGCAGCTCGGCGCGAGAAGCCGCTTGTACGCGTCCTCCGCCGCGAGCCGCACCTGCGCGTCGCTGTCTTCGGCGCCGGTTCCGCGCTCGGCGTCCACGAGCTCGAGAATGCCCGCGACCGCGTCGTCCTTGTCCACGACGAGCTTCACCCAGAGGACGTTCTCCTTCTGTCCGCGGCGGATCGCGAGGTAGCGGTGCGACGGAATGGTCGCGATCGATTCCTCGAAATCGTAGTACTGCTCGAACTTGGTCGGCTCCTTCGGCGCGGGCGAGGCGACCTCGCTCTTCACCGTCGCCTTGGTGGCGAAAAGCTGTCGGACGAATCCGCGGACGTTCGCCATGTCGGCAATGCGCTCGGCAATGATGTCCCGCGCCCCCGCGAGCGCCTCGTCATCGATCTCCTTTTCGACATTCGACGAATCGACGAATCGATCAATCGACGAATTCCACTCTCCGTTCCAGATAGACTCGGCGAGCGGATCCAGGCCCTTCTCCTTCGCCATCTGCGCCCGCGTCCGGCGCTTGGGCTTGTACGGCTGGTAAAGGTCTTCGAGCGCGGTCTTCTGCCAGCACTCCTCGATCTTCTTCCTGAGCTCGTCCGTGAGCTTGCCCTGCTCGTCGATCGATTTCAGGATCGTCTCCTTGCGCGAAACGATTTCATTGTAGTACGCGAGCCGCTCCTGGATCTTGCCGATCTGCACCTCGTCGAGATTGCCGTGCGCCTCCTTGCGGTAACGCGCGATGAACGGGACCGTCGAACCTTCGCCGAGCAGTTTTTCGACCGCGGCGATCTGTCTTGCGGATACGCCGATCTCGGCCTGCATCCGCACTGCGATTTCATTCGTCATTTTCGTGTATCAGTTTTTGACTCTCAAGTTTTCCATGTCAGCGAAGAACGCGGGGTAAGATTTCGCGACCGAGCCGGCACCCTTCACGAGCACCGGACCCTCCGAGCGGATCGACGCGACCGCCGCGGCCATCGCGATGCGGTGGTCGTTGAACGAATCGATCGAACAGGCGGCGAACCGGCGGTCGGTGCCGATCACCGTCACCGTGTCGTCGGTGGACCAGGTTCCGACCCGGAATGCCGCAAGCGTTTTCTCCATCGCCTCGATGCGGTCCGACTCCTTGATGCGAAGCCGCGCCGCGTTCACGAACCGCGTCTCCGCCTTCGTCGCCGCGGCGACGCCCGCGCGCGCCGGGAAGAGATCGGGCCAGCCTGAAATGTCGATGTCGCGATCGCCGGTTCCGGACGCGCTGCGGCGGACGAGTTCCTTCACCGCGCGGTCGGGCTGCGCCGAATCATCGGATAGATTGGTCACCTCGACCTCCGCCCCGAGCGCGTTCGCCGCGTACCAGAACGCCGCGCCGCTCCAGTCCCCTTCAGGCGCGAAAACACCGGGGGAGACGAAGCGCTGATTGCCGAGCACCTTGAAACCGTACGCGGTCTCTTCGACTTCGATGCCGTATTCACGGATGACGCGAAGGGTCATGTCGACATATCCGCGTGACTGCAGCGGAGTCGTGAAGACGATTTCGGAATCGCCGTTCAAAAGCGGCAGCGCGAAGAGAAGTCCGGTAACGAACTGCGAGGAAATGTCGCCGCGCAGCTCGTGGCGTCCGGACGCAAGCGACGAATAATCGATCATCGGCCGCTCCGCCAGCCGTCCGCGGCGGATGAACTGCGGCTTCGCTCCAAGCGCCGCGGCGACCGGCGCGAGAAATCTGAGCGTCGATCCCGACTCCCCGCAGTCCAGAATGGGCTCAAAACTTGTTGTCGTGGGCTTGTTGCCGGCGAGCGCGGCAAGGCAGCGGCGGGTGGCCTCGACGTCGGCGCATTCGCCCGCGCCGGACTTCGCCCAGGCGGAGCCGCCGGCGAGGAAGTCGGCGATCATGAGCCGGTGGTAGTGGCTCTTCGAGACCGGAACCGCGAGCCGGCCCCTGTATTTCGCGGGCAGCAATACGGCGGTATCCTGATCGATGTGATCGGCGAAGCTCGCGTAGTGCACTCTGCGCTCCTTGGCGCGGTTGCCCAAAGGACGCGTCCCTGACTGCGCGGCGATTCTCGCGGCGATCGTCTCGGGGTCGGCCGTGAGCGCGCCGACGAGTCCGTGCTCCTCGGCGAAAGCGCGGTTCTCGGCGCGGAGCAGCGTCCCGCCGCCGAGCGCGACCACCGGGGCGATCGTCTCTTTCAGGGTCTCGGTTTCGATTCTGCGGAACTCGCCTTCGCCTTTCAGTTTGAAGAAGTCGGCGATGCTCATCCCGATCTTCTCGACGATCTTCGCGTCGAGATCGGGAATCTCTAGGCCGTAGGCGTGCTCGAGTTTCTTTGCGAGATAGGTTTTTCCGCTCGCGGGCGGTCCGTATATGTACAGCGTTTTCAAATTTTCACTCCTCTCACATTGCCCCATCCGCAGGGAAGCGCGAACACGACGGAATCGCCTTCGCGCTTTTTATCGCCCTTCATGAGCGGCTTCAGACTCTCGAACGACATCCCCTCGGGGAGTTCGACCGGAAGCCCCGCCGCGGCGAACCGCGCGGCGATTTCGGCGGGGAACGACTTGTCGGCGAGTCCCAGTTCGACCGCCTTCTTCGCCTCTTCGACGCAGCCGATCGCGACCGCCTCGCCGTGCGAAACCGCGTATGAGGTCGCCTTCTCGATCGCGTGCGCGACGGTGTGGCCGGCGTTCAGTTTCATGCGCTCGCCGATCTTCTCGGTCGGGTCGCGGCGGACGATGTCGATCTTGACCTGCAGATTCCGTTTCACCTCTTCGGCGCTCGGGATTCCCGAGACGTCGCCGTCATGGGCAAGACCGCCGATGATCTCGTGCTTGATCATCTCCGCCCTGCCGTCCGCAAGCCGCCGCTTCGGGAGCGTCTTCAAAAAGTTGACATCGATGATCACGCGGCGGGGCGGATGAAACGCGCCGACCATGTTCTTGCCGATTTCAAGGTCGCACGCGGTCTTGCCGCCGTAGGAGGCGTCGACCATCGCGAGCAGCGTGGTCGGAACGTTCACCCAGTCGATGCCGCGCATCCAGGTCGCCGCGGCGAATCCGGTCAAGTCGCCGGTCACGCCGCCGCCGATCGCGGTGACGTGGTCCTTGCGTCCGAGTCCGTGCCGGGCGAACTGCGCCCACAGATAGCCGATCGTCTCGATCGTCTTGTGCTCCTCGCCGGAGGGAATGACCGCGATCGCCTTTTCCGCAAGGTGCGGATAAAGCCGGGCGACTTCGGAATCGATGACGATGTTCCTTAATTCGTCTGCATTTACCGGCATGAAGTCGACGCCGCTCTCCTCCTCGAGAAGATGATCGAGAACCGTGAACGCGGCGAGCGCCTCGACGACCGGCATCGCGCGGCGGGCGATGCACGGATCGTGCCTCCCGTGCACCTTGAACTTCACGTTCTCTTTTGTCTTGAGATCCACCGAGTCCTGCTCGAGGTAAATGGAGGGCGTCGGCTTCATCGCCACCCGGAAGACGAGCGGCATTCCGCTGGTCATTCCGCCCAGCACCCCGCCGGCGTTGTTGGTGCGGGTGACGACTCGGCCTTCTTTCATTTCAAAGGCGTCGTTGTTTTCGCTCCCCTTCAGGTACGCCGATTTGAAGCCGGTTCCGAATTCGATTCCCTTCACCCCGGGAATGCCGAAAATCGCCTGGGCGAGCGCGCCGTCGATGCCGTCGAACATCGGTCCGCCCAGTCCGACCGGGAGCCCCGTCACCGTCGCGGTGATGATGCCGCCGACGCTGTCGCCTTCGGCCTTCGCCGCCATGATGTCGTTCGGGAGCTCCAGTTCGGTCTTTACCGCGATGCCGCGCCGCTCGAGCGCCTGCAGACACACGCCGCCGGCGATGCACATCGCCGCGGTGAGGCGGCCGGAATTCGCGCCGCCGCCGGCGGGGATTCTTCCGATCTTGAGGTAGTTGGGATAATCCGCGTGGCCGGGCCGGGGCACCGTTTTTTCGTAATCCTGCGAGCGGGTGTCGGTGTTGCGGATTACCGCCTCGAGCGGCGAACCGTCGGTGATGACCTCATTCGGCGGCAAGATGCCGCCGCTCCGACTGACGCCGCCGGTGAATTCAGGGATGTCGGGTTCCTTGCGCGCGGTCGACATCGGGTCGCGGCCGGGGGCGCGGCGTTCCATGAACGACTGCAGCGCCTTCAGGTCGATCGAGAGTCCCGCGGGCATTCCTTCGAGACGCATGCCGATCGCGGGGGCGTGCGATTCGCCGAAGCATTCGAGTTTAAGTTTCTTGCCGATCTTCATAACGATTTCTTTCCTGTGGGTCGGTCGGTGAAATTATTTTTCGACTTGAAAATTATTTTTCAAAGGGTCTTACTCTCAGGCGAGCGCCGAGGGATTCGGCGATCGCGCGGCAGCGGGCCTGTTTTTCCTTCGAGGTGACCGGCTCGTCGACTACGGTCATCACCACGTCGAGTCCGGCGGACTTCGCGTCGGCGGCGAACCGCTTGAGCGCGTCGTACGCCGCCGCGCCGAATCTCGGGCGGCAGGTTGCGAGGTATTCCTCGGGGTCGTCGGTGTTGAGCGAGATCGAGACGGTGTCGACCCTGCCCGCGAAATCCGCCGCGGTCGGGCGGCCGTGGATAAGGTCGGAGAGTCCGTTGGTGTTCACCCGCACCTTCGTCGCCGGCGATTTCGCCTTGATGTGCGCGGCGAGTGCGAGGAGGTCTTCGAGCCGTTCGGTCGGCTCGCCGTAGCCGCAGAAGACGACCTCGTCGTATTCGGCGAGATTCCAGGCGTCGAGCGAGGCGCGGGCTTCGTCGAGGGTGGGCTCGCGCTCGAGCCAGAGCGGATTCGATCCGTAGACCCCCGGCGCATTCTGCCGCAGGCAGAACGTGCACGCGCACGGACACCGGTTGGTGAGATTCACGTAAATCCCGTTTTTGACTTTGTAGGTGATCGTCATCATAAAATTCAATCCTGGGTCGTTGCAGAACTTCACGTCCGGCCGCCCTTCGCCGTTTCCATCAGCAGCGAGAGCGTCTCTTCGATCGCAAGACCGTCCGTGACCGGCAGCGCCATCTCGGTGGTGCGGCGGACGGTCGCGGTGATGTACCTCGCGGCCTTCGCGACCGAGTCGACGAAATTTTCGCCGCGGATCGCCTCTGCGAGCACCACCGCCGAGAACACGTCGCCGGTTCCGCTCCGGTCCGGACCGATCTTCGGCTCCGTCACTTTCACCGGCTCGCGTCCTTCCTCGTAAACGAAATTGACGAGTTCGTCGCCCCGCACGATTCCGGTCACGACGATCTTCTTCACTCCGAGCGAACGGCAGAGCGCAAAGAGTTCGTCATCGGATAAATCGCTCGCGTAATCCCTCCCCGCGAGCACGCACGCCTCGGTGAGGTTCGGGGTGAGGATGTCGGCGACGGAGAGAAAGCCGCGCATCGACTCGGCGAGTTCGCGGTCGTAGGTGGCGTAGAGCCGGCCGTAGTCGCCCATCACCGGATCGACGCAGACGATCGTCTTCTCGTCGCGGAACGCGTCGAGAAAGCGATGAACGAATTCGACCTGCGCCTTCGAGCCGAGGAAGCCGGTCATGATCGCGTCGAATCTGAGACCGGTCGCCTTCCAGTCCCGGATGTAGTCATCCATCTTCGCCGTGTAATCGGTCCAGGAAAAATTCCGGAACCCGGTGTGGTTGGTGAAGATCGCGGTCGGCACGCTGCAGCACTGCACCTTCATCGCGGAGAGAATCGGAATCGTGACCGCGAGCGAGCACCTGCCGAAACTGGTGAAATCGTTGATCACAGCCGCCTTCTGCTGGCGGTTGTGATCAACTCGATTCTCGGTTTCTGGCATGGGACTTGAGGCGTCAGACCTTGACCACCGAAATCTTGACGGGGTGTCCGTTCAAGTCATCGGCCTTGCCGTCACAGGCGGCGAACTTGAGCTCGACGGCGAGCGTCTCGTTCTTGACATAGTCGAGATGGCGCTCGAGCGAAGCCTTCATTTCGTCGTCGGTTTCGACGGTGACGACGATGCGCTGGACGACCTCGAAGTCGGCCTCCTTGCGCATCGACTGCACGGTGGAGACGAATTCGCGCGCGTTGCCCTCGGCGATCAGCTCGGGAGTGAGCGCGGTTTCGAGTCCGGTCACGATCGCGCCTTCGGAGGCGACGACGAGCCCCGCCTTCGGCTTGCGGAGAACCTGCACGTCCTCGGCGGTGATCTCGATGCCCTCGATCTTGAGGTTGCCCGCGGCGATTGCCGCCGCGACCTCTTTCATGCGAGGTCCGCACTTCTTGCCCAGCGTCTTGAAGTTCGCCTTGTAGGAGATGTCGCAAAGCTCGGTCTCGTCCGAAATGAGCTCGACCGTCTTCACGTTGAGCTCGTCGGTGATGAGCGCGTCGAGTCCGTTGATGGTCGTGCCCGCGATCTTGATCTTCGCGAGCGGCTGGCGAACCTTGAGGTCGTTGTCGGCCCGGAGGCGGCGGCCGAGTTCCACGACGGTCATCACTTCGGCCATCGCCTTCTCGAGCGCGGGCTGACGCGCGGCGTCGTTCGCGGCGGGGAAGTCGCAGAGGTGGACCGATTCCGGATCGCTCTCGCCCTTCAGGTTGGTGTAGATCTCCTCCGCGATGAACGGAGTGAACGGGGCGGCGACTTTCGCGAGCTGCACCAGGACGTAACGGAGCGTGCGGTAGGCGCAGAGCTTGTCGCCGTCGTTCGTCGACTTCCAGAAGCGGCGGCGGCTGCGGCGAATGTACCAGTTGGTGAGGTCTTCGACGAACTTGACGAACGGACGCACCGACTTCTGCAGATCGTAATCGTCCATCGCCGCCGTGACATCGTGAATCAGGGTCTCCATCGAGGAGACGATCCACTTGTCCAGCACGTTCTCCGACTCGGGATAGACCACTTCCTTGTCATGGAAGCCGTCGACGTTCGCGTAGGTGACGAAGAACGAATACGCGTTCCACCACGGAATCAGCAGATCGCGCATCAGCTGCTTGACGCCGTTCTCCGAGAACTTCAGCGACTCCGCCTTCACGACCGGCGAATAGATCATGTAGAGACGAATGGCGTCCGCACCGTATGTGTCGAGCATGAGATTCGGATCGGGATAGTTCTTGAGCCGCTTCGACATCTTCTTGCCGTCTTCGGCGAGCACCA
>R11__coassemble_1636_pt1 | contig 12248 bp, 12 predicted proteins | sample R11__metabat2_low_PE_023 | metagenome-assembled genome bin R11
GCCAGAGCGCGCCGGCTCGCTCATCCCCCCCGAGGCGCGTCATATTACCTTCATTCATCGCGGCGAAGATCTCCGCACAATCTGTATTGACATCCCCGCCCCATCTTTGATACAATAGGCGATGACTATGGGTAAAGTGTTTCTCAGATTTGCCTTTTTGGCATCGGTTTCGGTCGCGCTCTGCGGTTGCGAGACGGTGTTCTCGATGCTGTTCGGTAACTCCGAACAGGATGATCCCGCGGCGAGCGCCGCGACCTGGTGGGACGGGGTTCCGCGCATCCGCTGCGGCGTGGGCATGGTCATCCAGATGAGCATGATCGGCCAGCAGCCGATCAAGATGGATGTTCAGGTCGATCAGCAGGGTCAGGTCACGCTTCCGTACCTGCTTCAGGAACCGGTCCTGTGCGACGGTCTCACGCTTGACGCCTTCCGGCAGAAACTGGTGAAGGCGTATCAGGTCTACATCAAGCAGCCTCAGATCACTGTTACCTTTGCGCCTTTCGACCAGAACGGCGTGAGCCCGTGGGGCACGGTCACGGTGCTTGGCGAGGTGGCGAGCCCCGGGCCCGTGAACATGCCCGCGACGATGGATCTTACCGTCACCAAGGTGCTCAAGGCCGCCGGCGGTCTCAAGCCGTTCGCCGACAAGTCGAGAATCCGTGTCACCAGCTGCGACAAGGACGGCAACAAGAAGCGCACCATTATCAATCTTCCCGAGATCGGCAAAGAAGGTCTCATCGACAAAGACATTTCACTGCGCCCCGGCGATGTCGTCTGGGTGCCGGAATCGTGGTACTGATTTAATCTGAAAGGAACAGCAAATGAAGAAACTCCTGGTTATTGGCGTTCTCGCCTGCGCTGCGGTGGCGCTCGCGGATGAAGCGGCCATGTCCCTCGCCGACGCGCGCGGCCAGCTCGCGGCGTCCGCCGAGAATTCCTCAACCCTCTCTTCGGTGATGGCGAAACTTTCGCCCGCCGATCAGGTCACGTTCCTTTCCGAGGTGAACGCGGCAATCGCCGAGATGCCTGCTTCCGCGGACGAGAAGACCGCGCTTTATCTCAACGCCAACAAGGCGGCGATGAAGGCCAGCAAGAAGAATCTCAAAGACCTTCTCGCGACGACCTACTCGACCGTGCCGGCGCAGTCGCTCACCGTGATCAATGAAGATTTCGCCGCCAATGTGGTGAGCCGCGGCACGCTCAGCGACGAGTCCTACACCAAGCTCGCCGGCGAGGTGATGGACGCGGTCGCCGCCGTCAACAACGGCAACGACAACGCGGCGGTCGCCGACACTTTCGCGCTTCTGATGCTCGTGCGCGCTTCGAACGGTTCGCCGGCCGATCTCGCCGAGACGCTCGCCTCGAAGCTCCCGGCTGCGAGTCAGGACATGGCCAAGTCGGAGTGGATTCCCCCGGCGCTTTCCACGCCGGCCGATTACGAGCCGATGCTCGGCGCGGCCGACGCAGGCGAGGCGCCTGATGCCGCTTCGGTGCTCGCGATCGCGGGTGCGCAGGGTCTGGTCGCGACGATGGCCGACGTCGCCAAACCGTTCTCGAACAAGGCGGCCGATTTCTCGGTCACCGAAGGCGCTCCCGAGATGGGCGCGGATAACGGGCTTTACCGCATTCCCCGTACCACCAATCCGGAGCTCCGCTATTACAACGCGGCCAAGGCGAGCGGTGACGGGTATGGCGCTTCGCGCGGCAGCGATGCCGCTTCGCGCAGCGGCGGCCGTCGTCATCCCAGCCGTTACTGAGACCGCTGACCGTAACAACTTAAAACCTTCGGAGAACAGAAAATGAAAAAGAGTTATTTTGTGGCGGCCGGGCTTGTGGCGGCGCTCGGCGTGCAGGCCGGTGAAATGGAAAAGCGCGGCATCAAGGTCGGCGAGCGCATGACGCTTCGTCCCTACGTCTCGATGTCGTACACCTATGACTCGAACATCGACTCGGGCAAGCACAGCAAGGCCGGTTCGCAGTGGATGATCAAGCCCGGTCTTCACGCGGATTATCTCGCGGAGAACTGGAAGCTGACCGGTCACGTGTGGTATGACTACCATGCCTACAACCACTACACCTCGCAGCTCAACCAGTCCAGCTTCGGCGAACAGCTCGGTTTTGACTACGCGAACAGCGAGGCGAACGAGGCGGGTTGGCGCATCAACCTTTCGGAACAGTTCCGTCAGATCGCTCAGGACGACGACATGTCGAACTCGGGCGGACGCGGCATCGGCCGTGACCGCAAGGAATTCACCGCGAGCGGCGTCATCGAGCGCCGCATCAATGAACACTGGCACGGCGGCCTTACCGGCAGCTACTATTTGCTCGACTATGACAACAATGTCGACAAGTACGCGTCGCTGTACGGCTGGAAGCGTCTTACCACCGGTGCGGAGTTCGGCTACACCGCGAGTAAGTGGACCGATCTTATTGTCGCCGCGGACTACCAGTGGTACTGGCAGGACAACAGCAGCAATCACGACGTCACTGAGGCGGCCGCCAAGGGCCGTCACATCTCCAGCGATTCCGAGGGCTTCTCGCTCATGGGCGGTATCGGCACTCACGCGACCGAGCGCATCTCCTACAAGGTGCTCGCCGGCTGGAGCCGCTTCGATTACGGCGGCGGCGCCAAGGAGATCAACGGCTGGACTTATCGTGCCACGGCGGACTGGAAGGTCAGCGACACCATGACGCTCGCGCTCCTCGGTTCGAGCTACTATCAGCCCTCCGAACGTGAATACGGTAGTGCGCTCAAGGTCAATACCGTGAGTCTGGGACTCGCCAAGAGCTTCATTCGCGGCAAGCTGCGCGGCACCGTCGACCTCGCCTATCGTCGCGGGACTCACGAGTACACCGAGTATGCGGCGAACGACTACGACGAAGACATCTGGACCGCTCGCGTCGGCCTCAGCTACACGCTCAACCGTTACTTCGACATCTTCGGCAACATCGAGTACCAGGACGAAGAAACCGAGGGCGGCAGCGGCATCGGCCACAAGTACGATTACGATCGTTGGCGCGGCACGGTCGGTGTGCGTCTCACTTACTGAAGTTAAGTGCAGAAGTTCATATCCAAATATGCGACGGCGGCGCACCTGGCCTTGTTGGCGGTGGCGCCGCTGATCCTATCCCCCTTTTTCAAGGAGGAGGTGGTTGCCGATGTGTTGCTGTGGCTCTCGGCGATTACATTCGTCTGGGTGTTGATGGAACCGTCCAGGCGTCTTGATGAAATGCTGCACGATGCGCGCTCGCGCGTCGTCAGGTCCGTCTGGACCGATCATGTTTTCTGGATCGCCCTGGCGGTCGTGATTATTCTTGCGATCGCCGCGCTCAATACCGGTGTTTCGCTCGCCTGCGAGAGAAACGATGACCGGTTCGTCTGGACGATTCAATCCGCATTCGTGCCGATTCTCCCCGGTTCGGTTTCGGGATGCGGTTATCTGCCGTTTGCGGTTTCGATTGCCGCGCTTACCGTGATCACCGGTTGCCGTCATGCGCTCGGCAAGGCGGCTCGCGCGTCATTTCTCTTCTCCGCTTCATTTCTGGCCGGACTTTCCGGCGTTGTTTTCGCGGTGGTTTCGTACTGCGGCAATGTGACCATTACCGCGTTCTTCGCAGCCGACTGGCACGAGCCGAGTTTCATGGGTTTCGGCTATTTGCTTTATTTCCTCTCCTCGATTGCGGTATTGCCGCTCGCTGCCGAGAACCGCTGGCTTTCTCAGCTCCCGCTTTTTCTCATCATAATCGCGATTGGCGGGACATCTCTCGGTCTTGTTTTGTTTGCGCCGCCGCTTATCATGCTGGTGGCGGCCATCGCCTTGATACCGACCCTGCTGTTCGTTTTGGTATATCGATTCATTCATGCCGGAATGCTCCCTGCGTTTCGCCTGCTCGCAGTATTTCTGCTGTCGCTCACGATTCCGTTTCTTACGGTGGAAGGATTGATTGCCGACGGCAATAAAGATCTTGTCGCTAAGTTCGAGTCGGTAGGTGAAAAGCATTTTCTTTGCGACAACTACGATGCTGGGCGCAAGCTCTTCGCGCTCTCTGCCGAGAAGAGCTGGAAGGTTCATCCGTGGCTCGGAAGCGGTATTGGTTCGCATCCGCTTACCTTCCGGTTCAATGCGTCCCAGGTAGCTTCGTCGGTTGACAAGGAACTTGGCTATGCCGCCGATCAGCATACGGCGATTTCGAAAATCGTCAGTCCCATGCAGAAAGGCTCGTTTCACGGATGGTGGCTTTTCATCACCGAAAGAGGACTGATCGGACTTCTCTCGGTTGCGGCGATCGTGGTTTTGCTGCTTTCAACCGTGGTGCTGCGTTCGGTGTCGAAAGGTTTCAAATCGGCGCTTAATCCTGTTGTCTTCATTGCGCTGGTCGCGCTGGGAGTGGAAATTTCAAGCGGATTCCACGATGTTTCGTTTTTGCGGCCCGAGGCGGTGCTCGCGGTCGGCGCGTTTCTCGCGCTCGCCGGTGCGTCGATACCCGCGCCGAAGAAGAAAACCGGCGACGATGGCGCACCGAAGCTTTGATTAGGAGAAATTCATGGCGGACAAACCTTTGTATTACGGCAGTTCGAAGTCGACCCCGATGTATTACGGCGGCAAGAGTCCGATGTATTACGGCGGCAAAGGGCCGATGTACTACGGCGGCGCCCCGCGCGCTTATGGCGGCATGGGCTACGGCGGCGTGGGCTATGGCGGCTTGAGCTACGGCGGCCTCGCATACGGCGGCGCGGCGAACGGCGGCGACGACGCGATGGTCGGCAAGATCACCCCGGGACGCATCCTGCGGGTTATTTCGCAGCGCTGGCTTTCGGTGTTCGTGTTTCTGCTTATCGGACTTATCGTCGCCTTCGCGGTTTTCCGCATTTCGCCTACGATCTACGAAGCGCGCAGCGAGTTCTCGATCGACATGCGGCGCTCCACCGCCAGCAACCGCTCTTCGAGCGCGATCGACGAGGCGATGGCGGACTACGGCGCGAACTACGCCGAAGTCTTCAACACCCGTCTTTCGGACTGGCGTTCGGAGAAGATCGTCAACAAGATCATCGAACAGTACCATTCGAGCCATCCCGCCTCTGCCGTTCCCGATGAGGAGATCATGGGAGCACTCGGCGAATCGATGATCGAGCTGCAGCGCAACTCGCGCATCATCACCATCACCGTGCGCTCGAAGATTCCCGCGCTTGCCGCGGCGCTCGCCAACTCCTACGGCGAAGCGATCGAGGCGTTCACCGACGAGGAGAACAAGGCGCGCTGCGACAAGGCCGTGAGCCAGATTCACCAGAACGTCGAGAGCCGTCGCCGCGCCAAGGAGAAGGTGGCCAAGCAGCTTTTGGATTTCAGAACCGCGAACAAGGTCGATAACCTCCGCTCGACCAAGGACACGGTTGCGCAGTCGCTTTCGAAGACGACCGGCGATATTCTTCAGCTCGAAACCGAAGAGACGCAGCTGGTGGAATGGGAGAAGGTGTTGAAAGCGGTGCAGAAAGATCCGGAGAGTTTTGGCTCGCTCTCTTCCGGTGTGCCGCGGGCCCAGGATATTTCCAACGAGTACCGCGCCTATCAGGACGCTTCGGCCTCGTACGCCAAACTTCAAGGAGTGTTCACCGAGAGCCATCCCGACGTGCAGCAGAAGGCGAAGGAGCTCGAGAACGCCAAGCAGCGCTTCCTCGATGCAGTCGCCCGCGCACTTCAGGCCGGCACTTCGACACTGAACGTGACCCGTAACCGTTTGACGAGTCTTCGGCAGAAGCAGGACGATCTTCGCAACGAGCTTGCGTCGCTCGAACAGCGCATCGTGCTCGCGGAGTCTGGACTGAGCACGCTCGAGTCTGAGTTCAACATTGCGAGTGACGTCTTGGCCGGACTCATCAAGAGCGAGAACCAGGCCCGCATCGAGGCGGAATCGAACAACGAAATCGTCCGTGTCGGCCGCAAGGCCTCCGAGCCGCGCAAGCCGGTGCTGCCGAACCCCGTGGTGATTTTCGGCGCCGGCGTGTTCCTGTCGCTGGTGCTCGGCATTCTTTTCGTCCTCATCCTCGACAACCTAGAGGATACGGTCGTCAACCTTTCCGACATCGAGGGACGTCTCGCGCTCAAGGTGCTGGCGGTGCTGCCGCACGTCCGCCGCAAAAAGCGCGAACAGGTTGCGAAGTTTGCGGTCGAGGACAAGTACTCGCAGTTCTCCGAGGCGGTCGCCGGGCTCCGCAACCTTCTCGATTCGCCGCGTTACGAGGCAATGACCCATTGCGTGCTCGTCATTTCGACCCAGCCGGGCGAGGGCAAGACGATCGCCTCGACTTCGATCGCGATTTCCCACGCGCAGGTTGGCCGCAAGGTGCTGCACGTCGACTTCGACCTTCGCCGTCCGCGACTCGCGCGCGTCTGGGGCGTGAGCCTCACCAACGAGACCAGCTTCTCGCACGTGCTGCAGAACGCCGGCAAGTCGAAAGTCGACTTCACTAAGCTCGTGAACAAGTCCTCCGTCGAGGGACTCGACGTCATCTGCTCGCTGCCGCCGGAGGGCATCACCCCCTCGTCGATTCTCGGCTCCAGCGTGGTCGCCGACTTCTTTGAGTGGGCTCGTCAGAACTACGATCGCGTCATCATCGACTCGCCGCCTTTCGGCATCGTAGGCGACGTGGTGTCGCTCGCCGTGCAGGTCGATTCGGTGCTGGTGATGTGCTGCCCCGACCGCACCCACTTCAAGCCGATTCAGTACTGCACCCGGTCGCTCACCGAGGCGGGCGCGAACATCCTGGGTGTGATCGTGAACGACGTCGAGGTCGGCAGTTCCTCCGCCTTCAACCACTCGAGCCATCATGGCTACGGCTACGGTTACGGGTACGGCTATGGTTACGGCTACGGCTACGGATACCGTCCGAAAAAGAATCGCAAAGGTGACGGTGACGAACCGGTCGAAGGCGAGGAGACCGTCAAGACCGCCGAGTCGTCCGACGAGGCGAAACCCGACGCCGCCGCCCCGACCGACGCCGAACGCGAGAACGAAATCGTCGACAACGAAGAATTCACCGATGATGAATAAGCGCGTTTTCATCGACGGCAGCGCGGGAACGACCGGTCTCAGGATACGCGAGCGCCTCGCCGCGCGCGCGGAGCTTGAACTGGTTACGCTGAGCGAGGAGCTGCGCAAGGATCCCGCCGCGCGCAAGGAGGCGCTCAATTCCTGCGACGTCGCCTTTCTGTGCCTCCCCGATGCGGCGGCGGTCGAGGCCGCCGCGATGGTCGAAAACGACCGCACGGTGGTGATCGACACCTCCACCGCGCACCGGGTCTCGCCGGACTGGACCTACGGCTTCGCCGAGCTCGATTCGCAGCGCGAACTCATCGCCAGATCGAAACGCATCGCCAATCCCGGCTGCCACGCGAGCGGATTCATCGCCCTCGTCGCCCCGCTCGTGAAGGCGGGTCTCATCCCCGCGACCGCCGAACTCTCCGCTTTCTCCCTTACCGGCTATTCCGGCGGCGGCAAGAAGATGATCGCCGCCTACGACGAAGAACTCGCCGCGCCTGACCGCCGCGATCTCTTCCTCGGCGGCCGGCAGTACGCGCTCGGGCAGACCCACAAGCATCTCCCCGAGATGGTCAAGGTTTGCGGACTTAAGACGCCGCCGGTATTCTCCCCGATCGTGGTTCCTCACTTAAGCGGTATGGAGGTGACGGTGCCCCTTCACCACGTCGACATTGACGCGATCAAGGCGTGCTACCGCGAAGCGTACCGGGCCGGACTCGTCAGGTTCGCCGAGGATTCTTCCGAGGGCGGCTTTCTTTCCTCCGCCGCGCTTTCCGGACGCGACGACATGGAAGTTTCGGTCTTCGGCAATTCAGACCGCGCGATTCTGGTGAGCCGCTTCGACAATCTCGGCAAAGGCGCGAGCGGCGCGGCGATCCAGAACATGAACATCGCGCTCGGTCTCCCGGAGGAGGCCGGTCTCAATGTCGGCTGATAGACAGAGCGCGGAACTCAACGAACGCAACGCCTTCGAGAGTCGCCTGCGTCCCTCCGACTTCGACGGATTCGTCGGCCAGACCAAGGTGCGCGACCGCCTGCTCCTCGCCGTCGAGGCGGCGAAGGCCCGCGGCGAATCGCTCGACCACGTTCTCTTCTCCGGTCCGCCCGGCCTCGGCAAGACCACGCTCTCGTACATTCTCGGCGAAGCGATGGGCGTTCACGTGAAGACGACGTCCGGCCCCGTCATCACCAAGCCCGGCGACCTTGCCGGACTCCTCACCTCGCTCGAACCCGGCGACATCGTCTTCATCGACGAGATTCACCGCATGGCCAAGACCGTCGAGGAATACCTTTATTCGGCGATGGAAGACTACGCGATCGACATCATGATCGATCAGGGTCCCAACGCCCGTTCGGTGCGGCTCGATCTGCCGCGCTTCACCCTGGTGGGCGCCACCACCCGCATCGGACTCATCGCCGCGCCCTTGCGCGCCCGGTTCGGACTCATCAACCGGCTCGATTACTACGAGCCGCAGGACCTCGCCGAAATCGTCCGCCGCTCCGCCGCCAAGCTCGGCGTCGACGTCGACGACGGCGGCGCCCTCGAAATCGCCCGCCGCAGCCGCGGCACCCCGCGCATCGCCAACAATCTTCTGCGCCGCGTGCGCGACTACGCGCAGCTGAAGGCCGGCAATTTCATCACCGAAGACGTCGCCGTGAAGTCGCTCACGCTCCTCGAGATCGATCCGCACGGACTCGACGTGATGGATCGCCGCATCCTCGAGACGATCTGCCTCAAGTTCGGCGGCGGACCTGTCGGCCTTTCCACCATCGCCGTCTCGGTCGGCGAAGAACCCGACACCGTCGAAGAGGCCTACGAGCCGTTCCTGATCATGGAAGGCTACCTCGAACGCACCCCCAAGGGACGCGTCGCCACCGACCTCGCCTATTCCCGCCTCGGCCTCAGCCGCGGCAGATAAAACCATGGGCAGCTATTCCGACATTCCCCTCTTTCTCTCGCTCGTCTTCGTCTTCGGCGGACTCCTCGCCCTCGCCTGGTCGAGCGACGCCTTCGTCGACGGCGCCGCTTCGGTCGCCCGCCGCCTCGGCATTTCGCCGTTCATCATCGGCATGGTGATCATCGGTTTCGGCACCTGTGCGCCCGAGTTCTGCGTCTCGCTGTTTTCCGGCAGCGCGGGCAAGGCCGAGCTCTCGCTCGGCAACGCCTACGGGAGCTGCATCTTCAATGTCGCGGGAGTCCTGGGAATCGCCGCGATGGTGCGTCCGCTCGTCGTGAGGCCGATCATGGTGTTCCTCGCCGCCCCCCTGCTCGCTCTCACCACGCTTCTCTCGTTTTTCATTCTCGGCAACAACGAGCTTTCCAAGTTCGAGTCGTGGCTCCTGATCGCGATCTTCCTCGTTCTGATGCCGCTTTACTGCTGGGCGGACCAGCGCTCGAAGGCGAAGCCGGGCGACGCGGGCGAAGGCGGGGAGGCGGCCGGCGACGCGGCTGAGCCGTCCGTATGGAAGACGCTGTTCAACCTGGTGGTCGGCTTCTCGGTGATGGTCGGCGCAAGCCATCTTCTGGTGTGGGGATCGGTCGACATCGCCGCGGCAATGGGTGTGAGCGAGCTTATGATCGGCCTTACCATCGTCGCGATCGGCACCTCGGTTCCGGAACTTGCGACCGCGGTCGCGGCGGCGAAGAAGGGCCACAGCGAGCTGGTGCTCGGCAACATCGTGGGCTCGAACCTCTTCAACGCGCTCGTCGTCATCGGCACCGCCGGCACGGCCGCGCCCGGCGCCGTCGGCGGGTTCTCGCCGTACGTGATGACGCGCGATCTGCCGATGCTGCTCGCGGTCTCGATTCTGGTGGGCGTGTTCGGCTTCAATCGGCGGCGTCCGCGCGAGAACGGATCCATCAACCGGCTCGAGGGCGCGCTCTGGACTCTTTCCTTTATCATCTATATGATCGTAATGGTTTATCAGGAGATTTGCAAATGAACAAAGTAATCGCGATTGACGGACCCTCCGGCGCGGGCAAGTCGAGCGTTTCCAGACTCGTCGGCCAGAAACTCGGCTTCCTCCACGTCGATTCCGGCGCCCTCTACCGCATCATGACCTGGCAGGCGCTCGTCCGCGGCGTCGACACCGAAAGCCCCGCGGCGATCGCCGCCTTCGCCCCGACGGTCGAGATCGAGTGCCGTCCCGAGAACGGCGCGATCGCCTACTACGTCGGCGGAGAGGCGCCCGGCAACCGCATTCGCACCCCCGAAATCAACGCCCACGCCTCGAAGGTGGCGACGGTGAAGGAAGTGCGCGACCGCATCACCGCGATTCTCCGCGGCATGACCGCGCACGGCGATCTGGTGGTCGAAGGGCGCGACATCACCACTGCGGTCTTTCCCGATTCCCCGGCGCGTTTCTACTTGACCGCGAGCGCGGAGGCGCGCGCGAGGCGGCGTCAGAAGGAAGAAGTCGAGAAGGGCATCGCCAATCAGAGCGCCGAGGCGGTGAAGGCGTCGCTTCTCGCGCGGGACGCGATCGACTCGACGCGCAAGTACGCTCCGCTCAAGAAGGCGGACGGCGCGCTCGAGATCGATTCCTCCGATCTCACCCTCGACCAGGTGGTCGAGACCGTGCTTGCCGCGCTGCCGGACGGATGGAAGGCGTGAGAGGTCGGTCGTGAAGACGCTGCTGCATGTCTGCTGCGGTCCGTGCGCGAGCGCCTGCGTGCCGCGATTGAAGGCGGGCGGCCGCGAGGTCGTGCTCCTTTACGCCAATTCGAACATCGACACCGCCGAGGAATTCGAGAAGCGCCGCGCCGAGGCGGAGAAGCTCGCCGCGGTGGACGGGGTCGAAATGGTGACCCTCAGGTACGACCACGAGGAGTGGCTTCGCGAAGTCGCGGTCGGCTACGAGAACGAGCCCGAGAAGGGCGAGCGCTGCCGCCGGTGCTTCCGCTACAACCTTGGCAAGGCGGCGGAGTATGCCGCCGCGCACGGCTTCGACGATTTCACCACCTCGCTCACCGTCTCGCCCCACAAGGTCTCGCCGGTCGTGTTCGCGGCGGGCGACGAAGCGGCGAAGGCGTGCGGCACGGTGTTTCTGCACGAAGACTTCAAGAAGAAGGAGGGCTTCAAGTTTTCAGTGCGCCGCGCTGCCGAACTCAGATTGTATCGTCAGAGCTACTGCGGCTGTGAATTCAGCAGGCGCGCAAATTAGATGATTTTTCTTCATTCCCACTTCCCCTTTTTTTGATATAATAATGCCTAACTAAACAACATCAGAGGAATGCAAATGGGACAACTTGAAGAATCAAGCGAGCTTACGCTCGACTTCACCAAGCTGGAGAAGGTCGGCTCTCAGGTCAGCGCGTCGCGCGCGGCGGGGGTCGAGCACGATCCGGGCGTAATCCCGGTCGCGGTGCAGAACGCCGACACGAAGGAAGTGATTCTCGTCGCGTACACCAACGAGTTCGCGATGAAGGAATCGTTCGCGAAGAAGAAACTTATCCTCTGGTCTACGAGCCGCAACAAACTCTGGTTCAAGGGCGAGACGTCGGGCGAGACGTTCGACCTTCTCGAGGCGTACGTGAACTGCGAGCAGAATTCGCTTCTGTACATCGTGCGTCCCTGCCGCGGCGGCATCTGTCACACGAAGAATGCGGCGGGCGCGCCGCGGAACTGCTATTACCGCAAGATCGACTTCGACACGCTGAAGCTCACGTTTGTCGATCCGTGAATTTAACAAGAAAGGAAATTAAAAAATGATCGGACAAGGTGTGGTTCTGATGCTCGCGGGTATGGGCATCGTTTTCGCCTTCCTGGTGCTCCTCATCATCGTCACCAATCTGTCGATGAAGGGTATCTCGAAGTTTGACTCGATTCTTCCGCAGGATGCGCCGAAGAAGGCGCCGAAGAAAGCGGCCGCTGGCAACGACGACGAGAACGTCGCGCTCGCGATCGCGGTGGCGCTGGGGTGAGGGGAGAATTCGTCGATTCGTCGATTCGTCGCTTCGTCGATTTGTCGATTTGAAGAATTGACGGATCGAAGAAGGGCGATCGGGAAACAAGAAAAAATTTTAAACGAAAGGTAAATAGAAAATGTCCAAGAAGACAGTCAAGTTCATGCTCACCGCGTTCCGTGACGGCTTCCAGTCCGTCGTCGGCGCGCGCGTTCTCTCCAAAGACTTCCTTCCCTGCGTGGAAGAGGCGTACGATGCCGGTGTCAGGTGGTTCGAAGCCGGCGGCGGCGCCCGGTTCCAGAGC
>R11__coassemble_1649_pt1 | contig 12169 bp, 13 predicted proteins | sample R11__metabat2_low_PE_023 | metagenome-assembled genome bin R11
AATTTGGGGTGAACACGGGCGCGGTTTTTTGGTATAATATCAGACATCATGAGAATTTTAACTGGCATCCAGCCCTCGGGCAAACTGCACTGGGGCAACTATTTCGGCGCGATGAAGTCTATGTTCGACCTTCAGGAAAAGGGCGAAAACTTCATGTTTATTGCGAATTTCCACGCGATGACCACGGTCCGCGACGGCAAGACTCTCCGGGAGGCGACCCGCGAGGTCGCGCTCGACTATCTCGCCTGCGGTCTCGACCCGGCGAAGACGATCATGTACCGTCAGAGCGACGTCGCCGAGGTGCAGGAGCTCGCGTGGTATCTTTCGTGCCTCACTCCGATGGGACTTCTCGAGCGCTGCCACAGCTACAAGGACAAGCTTGCGCACGGACTCGAGGCGACGCACGGACTCTTCGCCTATCCGGTTTTGATGGCGGCCGACATCCTGATCATGAACGCCGACCTCGTGCCGGTCGGCAAGGATCAGAAGCAGCATCTTGAGGTGACGCGCGATCTCGCGCAGAAGTTCAACAATCAGTACGGCGAGATCTTCAAGCTCCCCGACGCGTACATTCCCGACACGGTCGCGACGATTCCGGGACTGGACGGACAGAAGATGTCGAAGAGCTATCACAACACGATCGAGCTCTTTGATCCCTCCGCCAAGAAGAAGATCATGGGCATCGTGACCGACTCGAAGACGATGGAAGAGCCGAAGGAGCCGGAAGGGAACTCCATCTACGAGCTCTACAAGCTCTTCGCCACCAAGGAAGAGGTCGATCAGATGGCGGCGAATTTCCGGGCGGGCAATTACGGATACGGCAGCGCGAAGAAGGAGCTGCTCGCGGCGTACCGCCGCCTGTTCGATCCGTTCAAGGAACGCCGCGCGGTGCTGGAGAAAGATCCGGCGACGCTGGAGGACATTCTGCAGGACGGCGCGCGGCGCGCCCGCGCGGCGGCCTCGCCGGTGATGGAAAAGGTTCGTCACGCGGTCGGTCTCTGATGGCGCAGGAGCAGTTATTCGCCGATGATTACAAGGTGACGCTCGATGTGTTCGAGGGTCCCCTGGATCTTCTTCTCTACCTCATCCGCCGCGAGGAGCTCGACATCTACGACATTCCGATCGAGCACGTGACGGGCGAGTACATGAAATTCATCAAGGACGCGCGCGAGCTGAATCTCGACATCGCGGGCGAGTTCGTGGTGATGGCGGCGACGCTGATGGTGATCAAGTCGCGGATGCTGCTCCCGGTCGACCGCCGGCAGGCGAACGAGACCGCCGACGAGGAGTGGGTCGATCCGCGGCTCGATCTCGTGCGACAGCTCATCGAGTACAAGAAGTTCAAGGACGCGGCGCTCCGGCTCGGAATGATGGAGGCGATGAAGTCCGACTCGTTCGACTACGGCGGCGGAAGGCCCAAGTTCGAGAAGACCGCGGCGGATGCGAGGGGGGCCTTGGCGAACCTCGATCTTTATGATCTTCTGACCGCGTTTCAGGAAGTGGTGGCGCGGGCGAACGAGATGCCGCACGAGGAACTGAAGGGCATCCGTTTCTCGGTTCCCGAGAAGATGGACCTCGTCCTCGAGCGGGTGCGCACCGACGGACAGGTCTCGTTCGTCACCCTCTTCGCCGAAGACGCGCCCAAGGGCGAGATCATCGTCACCTTCCTCGCGCTTCTCGAGCTTTTGCGTCAGCACCGCGTCATCGTGTATCAGAACGCGGCGTTTCACGAGATCACGATCGTTCCGTCGCGCGAGGTGCCGGACGACAAACCGATTGAAAGACCAGACGACTATGAGTGATGAAGTCAAGATTCCGCTGCCGAGAAGCCTGCAGGAGATCATCGGGGCGCTGCTGTTCGCGAGTCAGGATCCGTTGACCGCGACCGACCTCCGCAATGCGGTGAAGGCGGTCGAGCCCGAAGAGGGCGAGAACGCCGAGGTGATGGAAGTCTACCGCACCTGCACCAACCGCGAAATCGGCGAGGCCCTGAAGGGACTCGAAAAGGCGCTCGACGTCGCCGGATGCGGCTTCAAGCTCGTGTGCACCGGCGGCACCTACCGCATGCAGACCGTGCCGAGCTGCGGCAGATACGTTCGCGCAATGCTCAAGCTCGACCGCCCGACCCGGCTCGGACGCGCCTCGCTGGAGACGCTCGCGATCATCGCCTACCGCCAGCCGCTCACCAAGAGCGAGATCGAGGAGATCCGCGGAGTGGACGTCTCGGCGAACATGAAGACGCTGATGGATCTTCAGCTCATCCGTCTCGTGGGCAAGAGCGAACTCCCCGGGCACCCGTTCCTCTATGGCACCACGCCGCTCTTCCTCGAACACTTCGGTCTCTCCTCGCTGCAGCAGCTTAACGATCTCGACCCCACCCTGCAACGGTCCAATCCGCGCGAGAAGGCGGCGTCGTATCGTAAACCCGTCACCGAAAAGACCGAACTCGAGAAGGCGGCAGCGGAAGCGGCTGCGTCGGCGGCTCGGCCCGAGGGCCTCGCCACGCCTCCTGACGCCGCGAATTCTTCTTCTGATTCTGAAGGGGCCGTTAAGTCTTCTGGTGAAGAGGGCCTCGCCACGCCTCCTGACGCCGCGAATTCTTCTGCTGATTCCGAGGGGGAGAACGACGGCGAGGAAATGCTGCCGGGAATGGAAGCGGAGAAGAGCGACGATATCGTGATCGCCAATGACGATGACGACATCTTCATCGACGACACCCCCGACGAATTCGACGATGAGGACGAGGAGGATGAAGAAGAGGAAGAAGACGAGGAGGAGGGGGAAGATGATGAGGAATAGTTTCTGGGCGGCGGTTACGGCCCTGGCGATGCTGTGCGGATGCGACCGGACGCAGAGCTACGATTTCAAGAACGAGCGGAACGATCCGCTCTACAAGGCGGCGATGGAGGAATACTCGGCCGGACGCCACGACCAGGCGGCGGCGAAGTTCGAGGCGGTTCTGAAGGCGAATCCGTCGAACGCCAGCGCGCGCTTCCAGCTCGCCTGTCTTTTGCAGGACAAGAAGCAGGATTATCTCGGTGCGTACTGCCACTACCGGGAATATCTGCTCCTCGCCGGATCGAGCGACAAGGCGTCGCTCGCGCGCGACCGGGCGGAGATCTGCGAGAAGCAGCTCGCCAAGGAGCTCGCGAAGAAGATGAATCTCACGGACAATGCGGAGCTCGCGAAAGAGAGCGAAACCGCGCGCGCCGAGCTCGAGAAGTCGATTGCGAAATGCGCCGCGCTCGAGAAGGATCTCGCCGCGGCGGAGGCGAAGGCGGTCAAGCTCGAAAGCGAGAACGACCGGCTTCGGCGCATGATGTCGGGACGCGGCGAAACCGGCGGCGCGGTGCGCAAGGCGACTCCGAGCGTGCAGTCGCTGCTGGACGGCGACGACGGCGATGACTACCGCCCGGCCAAAAAGGAAACGCCGGTTATCGATGATCAGACCGCGGCGGCGGCGCGGCGCATCGTGTCGCCGGAGCCGGACGGCTCCGCCGCGAAGCCGCGGCAGATCAAGGCCCCGGTGGTCGAGAGCGCGAAGCCGAGGCGGGCGATGTCGGTAAGCGCGGCGAAGGATGTGCTGGAAGAAGAGTCGAAGCCGCTGCTGCCGGTGAGGGCTGTCGGCGAGGCGGGTCCGGGCGGACCGAGCATGAGCGATCTCGTGCGCGCCCAGCAGACGGTAAAGACGCAGGGATTCCCCGCGAAGCCTTCGACCTACACGGTGCAGGAAGGCGAGACGCTGTCGATGATCGCGCTCAGGTTCTACGGCAAGAAGTCGGCGTGGAAGCAGATACAGGCGGCGAACCGGGCGACGATCTCGAATGACGGACGCGTCAAGGTGGGCCAGACGATAATTCTTCCGTAATATGAAAAGCGTCCATACCTCCCTCGTCTCCAACGCGCACGCCTACACCAGGTCGAGCGCGCCGTGGCGTCTCGACGACGAGACGGAAGGCGGGGAGGCTGACGGCAAGGGAAAGAAGCCGCGCAGGCGGATTTTCCATTATCTCACCGGCGGCGGCATCGGCGCCTTCGGACGCACCGCAGAGGAGGACGAGGCCGAATACCGCCGCACGAGGTTTCTGGTCGTGGCCGGATTCTTCGCGCTCGTCTATCTGGCGCTCATGATATTTTAAGTCGTTCAAGGAAAGGATTTATGAAGATGAAGAAATTGCTGTTCACCGCGGCGGCGGCGCTCGCGATCGCCGCGTCGGCCGATCCGGCCGCGTCGCGCGAGGCGATTCTGCGCAACCAGGCGTATGCCGAAATGCAGCGCGTGTCGAGCCAGATCGATTCGCTGCAGGCCGATCACGACGCGCTCGCGGCGAAAGTCGCGCGCATGGAAAGCGGCAGCGGCGAACTCGGGAAGATCCGTGCCGAGATCGACGCGGTCAAGGCCGACATCGCCTCGCTCCGTACCGAGATGCGCAACATGAGAAGCGAAATCACGGCCGATCTCACCAAGCGGATCAGCGCGATGATGCGCGAGATGGCGCCCAAGGCACAGCCCCAGCCGCAGCCCAAGCCGGTCAATCAGGGACCGATGGTCGAGTATACCGTCGTTTCGGGCGACACTCTTTCGCTCATCTCGGCGGCGAGCGGCGCGTCGGTCGGCGAGATACGGCGCATCAACAATCTCAAGAACGACAATCTAAGAATCGGACAGAAACTGCTCCTGCCCAAGAAATAAGGAGGTACCTGAAATGAAGATTCTCGTAGTCGGCAGCGGCGGACGCGAACACGCGATCACCTGGCGCCTTGCGAACGACGCCGAAAAGCACGAACTCTACTGCGCACCCGGGAACGCCGGCACCGCGGCGATCGCGAAGAATGTCGCGGTCGGGGCCGAAGACGTCGCCTCGGTGGTCAAGTGGGCGCGGGAGAACAATCCGGATCTCGTGGTGGTCGGTCCGGAAGCTCCGCTCGTGAAGGGACTCGTGGACGAACTCATGAAGATCGGCATCCCCGCGTTCGGTCCGATCGCCGCGGGCGCGCGCATGGAAGGCTCGAAGCGCTTCGCGAAGGAGATCATGCAGGCGGCGGGCGTCCCCACCGGCAAGGCCGAGGTCTTCACCGACGCAGGGAAGGCGAAAGCCGCGCTCCCGTCGTATGGACTCCCGGTCGTCATCAAGGCGGACGGACTCGCCGCCGGCAAGGGCGTAATCGTCGCCGAAACCGCCGCGCAGGCCGAGGCGGCGATCGACGACATGCTCGTCGGCAACAAATTCGGTGCCGCCGGCGCCGAGGTGCTGATCGAGGAATTCCTCCACGGCGAGGAATGCTCGATTCTCGCGATGACCGACGGCGAGAACGCGGTGCTGCTGCCGAGCTCGCAGGATCACAAACGCGTCTTCGACGGCGACAAGGGTCCGAACACCGGCGGCATGGGCGCGTATTCGCCCGCGCCGGTGGTGACAGACGACAAGCTGCCGCTCATCAAGGAGAAGATCATTCTCCCCGTCCTCAAAGAGCTCAAAAAGCGCGGCATCGTCTACCGCGGCATTCTCTATGCGGGACTGATGGTCAACGACGCGAATTCGAATCCGCACGGACCCGCCGCGCTGAGCGGCAGCCCGGTGAACGTGGTCGAGTTCAACGCCCGTTTCGGCGATCCGGAAACCGAGGCGGTGCTGCCGCGGCTCGGCGGGAATTTCGCCGCCGCGCTCCTGCACGCGGCCACCGGACGGCTCCGCGACGAAGACATCGTCGTCAAACCCGAAACCGCCGCGACCGTCATCGTCGCTTCCGGCGGCTATCCCGGCTCGTATGAAAAGGGCAAGGAGATCAAGGGGCTGGAGAATTTTTCGATTCGTCGATTCGTCGATTCTTCGATTGGGAAAGCGGATTCGGTGGTGTTTCATTGCGGAACGAAGCAGGAGGGCGACAAGGTCGTCACATCGGGCGGACGCGTCCTCAGCGTGACCGGCACGGGCCGGGATCTTCGCGAGGCGGTAGACCGCGCATACGCGGCGGTCGCCAGAATCTCGTTCGACAAGATGTTCTACCGCAAGGATATCGCGCACCGGGCGTTCGAACGCTGATGGACATCGTCTCTCTGGCAAGCGGCTCCAAGGGCAACGCCTATCTCGCGGGCGTCGGCGGCAAGTGGCTCTTGATCGACGACGGACTCAGCTACCGCACGTTCGCGAAACTGCTCGGCGCCGCGCTCATCGCCCCCGACGACATCGTCGGGGCGGTGTTCACCCACGAGCACGACGATCACGTGAAGGGTGTCGAGATGCTCGCGAAGAAACTGCCCGAACTGCCGCTTTTCGCCAACGCGATGACGGCGGACGCGATCGCGGAGAAGTGCGGCGTCGAGCTCGACCGGTTCTATCTCTTCGAGAACGGACAGGAATTCGAGGTCGGACCCTTCACGGTGCATCCGTTCTCGATACCCCACGATGTCGTCGACCCGGTCGGCTACCTTGTGAAGGCGCAGGGCGAAACCTACTTCCACTGCACCGACTGCGGCACCCCGATCGCCTCGGTCGGACTCAAACTCGCCGAGGCCGATTACGCGCTTCTCGAGTCGAATCACGATCCGGTGATGCTGCACAACTCCAACCGCGCCGAGCCGCTCAAGCAGCGCATCCGCGGACCCCGCGGCCACCTCTCGAACTTCGACGCCGCCGAGCTCGTCGAAAAATACGCGACGCCGAAACTGAAGGCGCTCGCGCTCGCCCATCTTTCCGAAGAATGCAACGCTCCGCACCTCGCCGAGAAGACGATGCGCGAGGCGCTCGCGAAAAAACGTCTGAACGCGGTCGATCTGGTCGTGCTCTCGCAAGGAGAAATAAAATGGCTGAAGAACTGCCGGAAGTGATTCTGCGGCGACTGCCGAAATACCGCGAGCTCGCGGCCGGACTCGAAGCGGAGGGCTGGCACCACCTCACCTCGCAGGATATCGCCCGCGCGACCGAAATCGACGCGCTTACGGTGCGCAAGGACCTCTCGATCATCAATGTCACCGGGAGGCGCAACTACGGCTACGAGGTCGGCGAACTCGTCCGCGGCATCGACCGGCTTCTGGGCTGGGACAAGCCTCACCGCATCGCGCTCGTCGGGGAGGCGAAGATGATGCAGACTTTGCTCGCGGTCTTTCCGCTGGCACGCTACAACATCCAGCCCGAGTGCGTGGTGGAAGGCAACACCTACGAGGGTCCGGACAGAGTCGGAGACATCCCGATCTACCGGGTCGACGATTTTCTCGCGCGGCAGAAAGCGGGCGAGCCGGTGAAAACCGTTTTGTTCTGGGTGCTGATCGGACGGGCCCAGCGCGCGGCGGACAAGCTCGTTGAAAGCGGCGTGAAGGTGTTCTGGAATTTTTCGCAGAACTCGGTGTACGTGCCCGAGGGCGTCAGTGTCGTGGAGGCGTCGCTGATCGGCGATCTTGCGGTCTTGAGCTATGAGGCGATGAAGTGATTTTGACAAGGAAGAACCCATGAGTCAGGAATGGAACATCAGGTCGCGCGGTCACGTCTGCAGTTTCTGCCAGAAGCCGCTTGTCGATCACGCGCCGGTCGTGAGCGCGCTCAAGGAAGTCGACGCCGGCTACGAGAGAATCGACGCGCACCCGGAATGCTGGAAGGCGGCGGAGAAGGACTGGACGCCGTTCTCGCAGTGGGACGGCGTCTACTTCGCCCCGGTGAAGGAGGAGAAGAAGGAACCGCTCAAGAAGGAAGACGCGGGCGAACTTCTGCGCAAACTCATCACCCTGGACGATCCGGCGATGAAGAACGTCGTCTACGTGCTCGCGGTGATGCTCGAACGCTCGAAGATTCTGGTCGAGCGCGACACCAAGGCGCTCGACGACGGAACGATCCGCCGCGTCTACGAAGACCGAAAGCAGGGCGACACCTTCGTCATACTCGATCCGCGGCTGAGGCTCGAAAACCTCGGCGAGGTGCAGCAGCAGGTGGTCGCGCTCCTTTCGGGCACGGCGACCCTGGGCGAAGTCGCCCAGGCGGAAGAGAAGGCGGAGTCTGAGTCTGAGGCCGAGGTGAAGGCGGAGGCCGAGGTCGAGAAAAATGCCGAGGCCGAGGTGAATGCGGAGGCCGGTGTCGAGAAAAATGCGGAGGCCGGGGTGAAGGGTGAAGGTCAGCCCGAAACAGCTTGAGGCGCTTGAGCTCGCGGCGGGCGCGAAGTATCATCCGGTCTTCGTGAAGGAAGACGACGGGTGGCACGCGCGGTGGCGTTCGACCGAGGGGGAGAATCCGTGGATCGACGAGGTGGTGCGATCCGCCGCGATCACCCCGTTGTGCGCCGACGCCGAGAACGACCGGCACGAGACGCTGCACGATGCGTGGATGGCGGCGCTGAAGAGCCGCACCGGACTCGTCCGGTGGGACGACACCGAGTGCGCGGCGTTTGCCGAGGAACTCCGCGAGTGGTACGGCGAGGCCGAAAATGAAAAGTCCGTTCGCGGCGAGCTTGCCTTCGTCTTCCGTGCCGAGGAGAAGCGCTTCACGATTTCGGTTCACGTCCCGATGACCAGACGCGCCTTGAAGGCGCTGGGACAGAGCGCGAAGATTTATCCGATCCTGAACTCGTTTCGCAGTCGCGGCGGCGGACTTTTGGAGGTGGAACTCACGAAGGGCGAAGCCGAGGCGTTCATCCGTTCCCGCGCCCGCGAACTCGCCGAAGCCGGCTTTCGCGTCGAAGGCGTCGGGACGGCGGCGAAGATCGAGGCCGAGATCGAGCTTGAAGACGGCGGCCGCGGCGGGGAAGTCGCGCCCGAGGCCGCGGCGAAACTGGTGGTGAAGGTGGACGGCAAGCCGGTCACCGCCGAGGAGATCCGCTTTCTGCTCGATCAGAAATCGACCCTCGTCTTTTTTCGCGATCACTGGATCGAAGTCGACCGCAACATCCTCAAGGAGGCGCTCCGCGCGCTCGAACGCGCCGAGGGCGCGAAGTTCGGCGCGAACGCCGCGCTCGGCTTCGCGATGGGCGTGGGCGCGATCGGACGCCTCGAGATCGAGCGGCTGAGCGCGCACGGATGGCTGCGCGGACTGCTGAACGAACTCAAGAGCGCTCGTGCGCTCACCGACGGCGACGCCGGGAAAGTTAAGCCGGAGCCGCTCCCCGGCTTCGCCGGATCGCTCCGCGGCTATCAGTCGCGCGGCGCCGCCTGGATGAAATTTCTGACCGATCACGGCTTCGGCGCGCTCCTCGCGGACGACATGGGCCTCGGCAAGACCATTCAGACGATCGCCTGGATTCTTTCACATCGCGACCTCAAAGGCGTGCTGATCGTCGCACCGCTCACGCTCATCGCCAACTGGAAGCACGAAATCAGGAAATTCGCGCCTTCGCTCAAGGTCTACGTGCATCACGGCGACGGACGGGCGAGCGGCGGATGGTTCACGAAAGAGGCCGCGGCGGCCGAGGTGACGCTCACGAGCTATTCGCTCTTGGTGAAAGACTACAGACTGTTCCGTGACGTCGAGTGGCAGGCGCTGGTCATCGACGAGGCGCAGGCGATCAAGAATCCGGATACCCAGGCGGCGCGGGCGGTGAGATCGCTCGGGGCGAAGCGACGGATCGCGCTTACGGGAACGCCGGTCGAGAACTCGCTCGCCGACATCTGGTCCATTGAAGAGTATCTCAACCCGACGTTTCTCGGCGAGCGCAAGTCGTTCGCCGAGCGGTATGTGAAGAACCTCTCCGCTGCGGGGGCTGAAGGACGTATCGCCCGGCTCCGGCATGCGCTCGAGCCGTTCGTGCTGCGGCGGCTCAAGAGCGACCGGGAGATCGCGGGCGAGCTCGGGGAGAAGCGCGAGATACGCGAATACTGCGCGCTCTCGTTCGCGCAGCGCCGCGAGTACGAGGCGGCGCTCGAAGATTTCCGGACCGGCGAGCATACGGCGGGCGACGTCTTCGCGCTTCTGACCGAGCTCAAGCTCATCTGCGACGGCGATGGGAAGATCGAACGGCTGTGCGAGCTTCTGGAATCGATTTTCGCCGCGGGCGAGTCGGCGCTCGTGTTCACGCAGTACGCGAAGATCGGGGTGAAGATAAGGACGGCGCTGAAGGGGAGATTCGGCAGGATGTATCCGTTCCTGCACGGGGCGCTTTCCGCCGGCGCGCGCGAGGCCGAGATCGCGGCGTTCAACCGCGGCGGCGACGCCGAGCCGTGCGCGTTCATTCTCTCGCTCAAGGCGGGCGGGTACGGACTCAACCTCGTGAAGGCCACCCACGTCATCCATTTCGACCGCTGGTGGAACCCGGCAGTCGAGAACCAGGCGACCGACCGGGCGCATCGAATCGGACAGACCAGAACGGTGTTCGTGCATTCCTTCATCACCGAGGGAACGTTAGAGGAACACATCGCCGATCTTCTCGAAAAGAAGTCCGAACTCGCCGGCTCGCTCGTCGAGAGCGGAGAGAAATTCCTGCGCGAGATGAATCTCGCGGAATTTGAAAGGACGGTTTCGCTCTCATGAGTCACAGGAAATCCGCGGTGCGCGTCCCGAGGGCGGCGGCGGGAATACGGGCGCAGGAGACGCGGGCCGGGGTCGGACGCAGCTGGTGGGCGAAGAGGTGGCTTTCGACGCTGGAGAAGATGGGGCTCGGCGCGCGGCTCGGCCGCGGCAGAAACTATGCGGTGTCGGGACAGGTCGTGGAGCTCAAGACCGAGGGCCCGCACGTCGAGGCGACGGTGGTCGGGAGCAGGCCGGATCCGTACCGGGTCACGATCGACTTTCGGCTGCCGGGCGACGAGGCGGCGGCGAAGATAATCGCCGCGCTCAGAGCCGAGCCGATTCTCATCGCGCGGCTTCTGGTGGATGATCTCCCGACCGAGGTCGAGGCGATTTTCCGCCGCGAAGGGTGCGATCTTTTCCCGGGCGGAAAAATCGCGAAAGGGGTTTACGACATGACGGTCAAGTGCAGCTGTCCGGATTACGCGAACCCCTGCAAGCATTCTTCGGCGGTGCTGCTCATACTGGGCGAAGAGATCGCGCGGCGTCCGTTGACGCTCCTCGAGTTCAGAGGCATAACGGTCGACGACCTGTGCGAGGATGTCGCGCAGCATCAGGAGCTCAGAGGCATAACGGTCGACGATCCGTGCGAGACGACAGCGCGGCGTCAGGAGCTCAGAGGCATAACGGTCGACGATCCGTGCGAGGAAGGGTGAAAAGATGATATGGATAAACGAACCCGGATGGGCAAAGGCGCTTGAAGCCGAGCGCGGAAAAGAATACTACTTTCGGCTGGAGGAATTCGTCGACGCGGAGTACGCGCGCACGACGGTGTATCCGCCAAAAGAAAAGATTTTCTCGGCGTTTGAACTGACACCGCTCGAGAATGTGAAGGCGGTCATTATCGGACAGGATCCGTACCACGAGCCGGGTCAGGCGCAGGGCGTCGCCTTCTACGTTCCCCGCGGCGTCAAGCCCCCGCCCTCGCTCGTCAACATCGCGAAAGAACTCAAGGCCGAGGCGAGCGGACGCGACGCGACGACGATCAAGGCGGGCGAGGTCGTCCCGCCAGACCTCCTTGGCTGGACGCGACAGGGCGTGCTCCTCATGAACGCGACTCTGACCGTCGAGCGCGGCAGGGCGTTTTCGCACGCGCGCAAGGGATGGGAAGCTTTCACCGACGCCGCGCTCAAGGCGCTTGCGTCCGAACGCGAGCATCTCGTCTTTCTCCTCTGGGGCGCCGAGGCTCAGAAAAAAGGCGCGTTTATCGACCGCACGCGCCATTTGGTGCTCGAATGCGCCCATCCCTCGCCGCTCTCGGCACGGCGCGGATTCTTCAACTCGCACGTCTTCGCGCGCGCGAACGAATATCTCGCCGCCTCCGATCGGGAACCGATCGCCTGGTAACGATGTCCGATCTAGAATCGATCGCCTGGTAACGATGTTTGATCGAGAACCGATCGCCTGGTAACGATGTCCGATCGGGAACCGATCGATTGGTAACGATCAAAAAGATATAAGAGCCGTCTATCGAGCGGCTTGTCATAGTTCTTGTTCGTCACGAAAAGCGTACGAACAAGAACTATACGGGGCCGGCTCTTACTGGCTTGTCATAGTTCTTGTTCGTCACGAAAGACGTACGAACAAGAACTATGCGGAGCCGCTTGAGACGGGTGAAATCGAGCGGATAATCAGAGATTCCAAATAGAATATAAGTCGCATTGATCGGCGGCCGCCCGAACGGC
>R11__coassemble_1667_pt1 | contig 12106 bp, 12 predicted proteins | sample R11__metabat2_low_PE_023 | metagenome-assembled genome bin R11
CTTATTTTATCGTAGTGAAGTCAACTTTCGCACCGAAAAAATGGGGGAACTTCAGCTAATTAAACAAAGAAAAGACCGCGGACTGGCCGCGGTCTTCGCCTTTAGTCAATCGACTTGACTGATGACTTACTTCGCCGGAGCGGCGCCGTCGTCACCATAGCCCTTCGACTTGAGATAATCGACGACCTTGCCGACGGTCGTGAGCTTCTCGGCATCCTCTTCGGGAATCGCCGCGCCGAATTCTTCTTCGAACGCCATGATGAGCTCGACCGAGTCGAGCGAATCGGCGCCGAGATCGTCGATGAACGAGGCCTCAGTGGTGACCTGCTCCGCATTCACGCCGAGCTGATCGACGATAATTTCTTTCACGCGTTCTTCAAGCTTTCCTGCCATTTTGATTTCTCCTTGTTTATGGATGGGTTATATTATACTAAATTCCGCCCCTCGTTGACAAGGGGGGTATTGTAAAACAATTTTAGCCGATCATGCCGCCGTTCACCGAGATGATCTGTCCGGTGACGTATGCCGATTCGTCGCCGGCGAGCCACGCGACCGCCTTGGCGATATCTTCGACGGTGCCGAAGCGCTTCAGCGGGATGGTCTCCATGTAGGCCTTGCGGACGTCTTCAGGCAGCACGTCGGTCATCTTCGACTGGATGAAGCCCGGGGCGACCGCGTTGCAGCGGATGTTGCGCGAGCCGAGTTCCTTCGCCGTGGTCTTGGTGAGCGCGATGACGCCGCCCTTCGACGCGGTGTAGTTCGCCTGGCCGGCGTTGCCCATGATGCCGACGACGGAGGCGATGTTGATGATCGAGCCGCCGAGCTGGTTGCCTTCGGCGTCTTTGTTCTTCATCATCGGGCGGGCGACCGCGCGGGTGAAGAGGAAGGTGCCCTTGAGGTTGACGTTGAGAACCGCGTCCCAGTCCTCGTCGCTCATGCGCATGAGGAGGCCGTCCTTGGTGATGCCGGCGTTGTTGACCATGATATCGATCTTGCCGAAGTCGGCGATCACCGCCTTCACGCACGCGTCGACCTCGGCCGACACTGCGACGTTCACGCCGTAGCCCTTCGATTCGACGCCGAGCGCCTTCAACGCCGCGACCGTTTCGTCGCACCATTCCGCCTTGAGATCGCAAATCGCCACGTTCGCGCCGTTCGCCGCGAGCTTCTTCGCGATCGCCGCGCCGATGCCGCGCGCAGCTCCGGTGACGAGCGCGGTCTTGCCAGTAAGATTACCCATTCTTTGCTCCTTTTAGGATTCTTTTCTTGGTTGTTGTTCGGTATATTATATCAAAAATTCCGTCCGCCGTCTCGTCCGGACGTTCAATCGCGAACCGGTGTGAAATCGAGCCGCCTCGCCCTGAAGTCGACTCCGGCGATATGCACCTGCAGCCGGTCGCCGACTTTCCACTTTCCGCCGCCCGGGGCGCTCAGAGTATGATCGCTCTCGTTGTACTTCACGAACCGCCGCGACAGAAGCGAGACGTGAACGAGTCCGGAGACGGCGAGTTCCGGAATCTCCACGAAGCAGCCGAACGGCATGCACTTCGAGATGATCGCGGTGTACTCGAGAATCTGCCGCGTGTTGAGCTGCTCCTCCAGAAGGCGGTATTTCTTGATCTCGACGAGTCCGCGCTCGGCCTCCGCCGCCATGACCTCGCGTTCGGACGTGTGCTCGGCCCAGCGCTCCAGGAGCTGGGGCGGCCTTTTCGCAAGGCCGGGCTTCACGAGATAATCCGCGAGCTGACGGTGCAGGGTGAGGTCGGGATAGCGACGGATGGGCGAGGTGAAGTGCGCGTAATATTTTTTCGCGAGCCCGAAATGTCCCATCGTCCCCGCGTCGTACACCGCCTTCTTCATCGACCGGAGTATCATCACCGCGATGGTGGGATAGAGCGGATGCTTCTTCACGGTCTGCAGAAACTGCTTGAACACCTGCGGCTTTTCGATCTGTCCGACCCTCACGCCGAGAGCGCGCAGCTCCTCCCGCAAGGTCTGCAGCTTCTCGTCGTCCGGCTGGTCATGGTAGCGCGCGAGAATCTTCACCCCTTTGGTCCACAGTTCCTTGGCGACCGCCTCGTTCGCCGCGACCATGCACTCTTCGATCATCTGATGCGACTCGTCGTAAGGCCGTGTCACGATTCCGGTCATCTCGCCTTCGTCATCCAGCAACACCTCCGCCTCCGGCACCTCGAGATCGAGCGCCCCCGCCGCGAACCGGGCCGCCCGCAGCTGCTGCGCGAGTTCGTTGACCGCCCGGATCGTCTTCGCGACCTGTTTCGGCTTCCTGAGGCGGCAGTTCGCCGTCATCACCGTGCGGTCGTTCCCGGAGATGATCGACATCACTTCTTCGTAGGTGAAACGGGCGGACGAATTGATGATCGACTTCGCGAACGTGCGGTGCGTCATCTTGCCTTCTTTGTCGAAAGTCATGAACACCGAAAACGCCAGCCGGTCCTCGCCCGGCACGAGCGAGCAGACACCGTTCGAGAGTTCCTCGGGAAGCATCGGCACCACCTTATCCACCAGATACACCGAAGTCGAACGCTTGTACGCCTCTTTATCGAGTGCACTACCGGGCTTGACGTAATGCGAAACGTCCGCGATATGCACCCCGAGCGTGCGGTTGCCCTTGCGGTCCGTCTCGATCGAAAGCGCGTCGTCGTAGTCCCGCGCGGTTACCGGGTCGCAGGTGAAGATGAATTTCTTTCTGAGGTCGAGCCGTCCCTTCACATTCGCGATCTCGCGCGAGACCGCCTTCGCCTCTTTCATGACCGCCGCGGGGAAGTTCGCCTGCAGCTTGTAATACTTCATCACCGCCGCGGTATCTTCCCGCGGCGTCTTTCCCGGCGGCGGGAAAACACTCTCTCCTTCTGTTCTTTTCGTCATGCGTTGAATTATATCATTTTTTCATCCCCCAGTCACCCTCGGTCTAGCTGGAGTTTACCCATTTTTGCCCATGTGTGGATTGCGGAAGTGACTGCACCGGTTTTGGTGCGTGTAGTTCTGCTATCAACATTCAATTCCGGAATCGTCCGGCCTCAGGCGGCGCCGGCGAGGGCGAAGAGCGCGGTGAAGAACGCGAGATAGACGAAGCCGACGATAAGCCCGGTAACGACGATCATCACCGGCTCGATGAGCATGCCGAAACGCTTGATCGCGAGCGCGAGCATCATCTCGTGGAATCTCGCGGTCTCGGCGAACGCCTCCGGGAGCGAGCCGGTCGCCTCGCCCACCGCCGCCATGCGGCGGAGCATCGGGAGAAACTCCCGTCCCGGCTCGAGCGCACGGGCCAGCGAACCGCCCGCGATCACCGCCTCGCGCGCTTCGCGCACCCGGCGCGAGAGCCGCCGGTTGGGCAGGAGTCCCGACGAAGTCTCGAGCGCGTCCAGAAGAGTGACGCCGGAAGAAAGCATGATCTCGAGCGCACGGGAAAAGAGCGCCGTTCCGGAAAGCCTCAGTATCCTGCCCACGACCGGGAGTCTCATCAGCAGCGCGTCCTCGAATTCGCGCCCTTTGCCGACGAGCCGAAGCGCGAACCAGCCGGCGACCGCCGCGCCGAGCCAGCCGAGCACGGCAAGTCCGTGCGCGTTCACTCCGTCGGCGAAATCCATCAGCGCCTCGGTGAGCGGCGGCAGCTCCACCCCGCCCGCGCGGAGGAATTCGGAGAGTTTCGGTATGACCACCGTCACCAGATACGCCGACACCCCGATCGCGAGCGCGACGGCGATGAACGGATACACCAAGGCGTTCACGACCGCGTTTCTCAAATTCCTCCGCTGCTCGAGTTCGTCCGCCGCGCGCGCCAGCGCCTTGTCGAGTTCGCCCGAGCGCTCGCCCACTTCCGCGAGCCGCACCGTGATGCCGCCGAATTTCGGCCGCGAGCGTTCGAGCGCCTCCGCAAAGCTCAAGCCGCCGCGCACGCGTTCGGCGACGCGGCTCCAGACCGTGCGCGCCTTCTTGCCGTCCGCCTGCTCGCTCACCGTGGCGAGCGCCGAAGTGAGCGACACGCCGCTTTTGAGCATCGCCGCGAGCTGCCGCAGACCCATCTCGACGTCGAACGAAGTGAAACGACCGAAGACGAATCCGTCCCTCCCGCTTTGCTTTTCCCGGACGGATTCTTCAATCGCGACCGCCACGAGTCCCTCGGCGCGCAGACGCGCGGCGAGCGAATCGCGGTCCGCCGCCTCGCGTGTGAGCCGCTGCCGCCTTCCCGCGGGGTCGATCGCTGTCACGAGAAAAGTCATTGATCGATTCCGATCGCCTTGACGATTTCGGCGTATGAGGTGACGCCAGATTCGACCTTGTCCCAGGCGTCCTCGGCCATGCGCGTCGCGACCGAGCCGTCGGGCGCGAAGAGCTCGAAGAGTCCGATTCTCCCGGCGTATCCCCTGCCGCCGCATCTCGGGCAGCCGACCGGCTCGTATCCTTTCGCCCCGAGTTTCTTGCACGCCGGGCACAGCCGCCGCACCAGCCGCTGCGCGACCGAAAGCCGCAGCACCGCGTTGACGAGCTCGCCCTTGAGCCCCATGTCCTTGAGCCGCGTCACCGTCGAGGCCGCGTCGTTGGCGTGCAGGGTCGAGAGCACGAGATGACCGGTGAGCGAGGCCTTGACCGCGGCGTCGAGCGAATCCTGGTCACGGATTTCGCCGATCATCACCACGTCCGGATCGTGCCGGAGAATCGACTTGAGCGCCTTGGAGAAGTTGACCTTGTCGGCGGAATCGACCTCCGCCTGGGCTACTCCCGGTATCTCGTATTCGATCGGATCCTCCACCGTGACGATGTTCTTCGCCCCGCCTTTCAATATCTCCTGCAAGGTCGCGTACAAGGTGGTGGTCTTGCCCGAGCCGGTCGGTCCGGAAAGAAGGACGAGTCCGTGCGGACGCCTGAGCACCCGGTCGAACACCGCCCTATCCGCCGCGCTCATCCCGAGATCGTCGATCGAAAGCCGCCTTCCACCGGTCTCGAGCAGCCGCAGCGTGACCCGCTCGCCGTGCCTCACCGGCAAGGTCGCCATGCGCACGTCAAGCGGCTCGCCCGCCGTCTGACCCGGCACCCGCCACGAAAAGCCGCCGTCCTGCGGCGCGCGCCGCTCGGCGATGTCGAGCGAGGCGAGCACCTTGAGCCGGCTCACCGTCCCGGCCTGCATCGCTGAAGGGAGGCGCAGCACCTCCTCGAGCTCGCCGTCGATTCTGAAACGGACGCGCACGTGATCTTCCGCCGGATCGAAATGGACATCGCTCGCGTGCGTGTAAAGCCCCGCGCGCAGAATGCGGTCGACGAGCTGCACCGGATCGGTCAGCTCCTCCGCGTGCGCCAAAAGTCCGTTCGCCCCCGTCATTCTCTCGCTCCTTTCGCCGCCGCCGCGGCAAAACGCGCGCGCAGCACGTCCGGATTCTTCGACCGCGCCATCGCCGCCCTGGGTTCGATCTTTCCCTCGCTCCAAAGCCGGTACAGACTCTGGTCGAGCGTGCACATTCCGTACGCGCCGCCGGTCTCGATCGTCGAGTACAGCTGCGCGCTTCTCCCGGTCGCGATCAGATTCGCCGCGGCCGGAGTGTTCACCAGAAGTTCGTACGCCGGGTGCCTGCCGTTCCCCGCGACATCCGCTAGAAGATGCTGCGCGAACACGCCCCTCAGGCACAGCGCGAGCTGATGCCTTACGCTCGCTTGCTCGTCGGCCGGGAACACCGAGACGAGCCGCTCGATCGCGCCCGGCGCGTCCGCCGCGTGCAGCGTGGTGAAGACGAGATGACCGGTCTCCGCCGCGCGGAGCGCGGTGCGCACCGGCGCGAGATCGCGCACCTCGCCGACAAGGATCACGTCCGGATCCTGCCGGAGCGATTCCACGAGCGCATCGTTGAAGCTCTTGGTGTCGCGGCCGACCTCGCGCTGATGCACGAGACAGAGATCGCTCCGGTGCACGAACTCGATCGGATCCTCAATCGTGATAATGTGCCCCGCCCGCCTGTGGTTGATGTACTCGATCATCGTCGCGAGCGTCGTGGATTTTCCCGACCCGGTCGGACCCGTCACCACGACGAGTCCCTCGTGCTCGTCTCCGAACGCCTTCAGCCGCTCGGGAAGCCCCAGCTCTTCAAACGATCGGAACTCTCCGTCGAGCCGCCTCAGGGCGAGCGCATGGCGTCCGGAACTGCGGTACAGATTGAAGCGGTACCGCGAACCTGACGGACTCGTGAGCGCGCCGTCGATCGCCCCTTCGCGCTCGAGCGTCAACCTCACCCGCTCCGTTCCGTCCGCACACCCGATCGGCAGCGTGAAGAGTCCGAGCTCCATCACCAGCGCATCCACCGTCTTCATGTCGAACGCCCTGAAATCGCCCTTCTCCACCAGCTGTCCGCGAATGCGGAACCTGGGCGGATTCCCCGTCGCGAGGTGCATGTCGCTCGCCCCGAATTCTTCGCAGACCGAAAACAGACTTTCCAACAGCGGTGTCATCTTTTTTCCCTCCTTCACAGCCACAGCGCCACGCGCCAGCGTCCGCTGCCCTCGCCCGGCTTCATCTCCACCAGAACCGGCACCACCGCCGCCTCGGCTTTGACCAGTTCGTCAAGCGCACGCTTCACCGCCGGATATCCCCCGTCGAGCGTGTAGACCCGCCGCACCGGCTCGGGCCTTAGCCCCGTCGCCTTCAGCGTCGCTTCCGCCGCGGCGAATCGTCCCCGCGCTTTGTCCTGCACATCTTTTGCGTCGATCTCGCTGCGGAGAACGCCGAGACCGGCATCACGGAATATCCCGAGCACCTTGCGCTCGCGCTCCGACACCGTTTCCGCCGCCGACGCCTTGAGCCGGCGCTCCGGCTGCGGCTTCGCCTTCTCCGCCGCGAGCGCCGCTTTCGCCTCTTCGAGCCGCCGTTCGGCCGCGGCTTTTTCCGCCGGATGCTCCTCGACGGTTACGAGCGACGCCTCCCGCGCCTCGAGCGCGGCGAGCTCCTCCGCCGCGTCCATCCGCCACAGCCAGACATACGCAGCGATGACCAAGGCGGGAACGAGCAGACAGAGCACGATCTTATCCTGGGTGCGCAACGCGGTCATTTCTCGTCTCCTTCCGTTCCACCGTCATAGACGAAGCTGCAGACGAAGGCGGTGGTCGCGCCCTGCGCCTCCATGCCGCCCGCCTTGACCCGCCAGCCCTTTGCCGCGACCGCGCGCTCCAGCGCCGCCGTGACCGCCGCCGCATCCTCCGCCGTCGCAGCGACTCCGTGAAGTTCGAAGCCGCCTTCGTTCGCGGAATCGATCGACTTGATGACGACGCGTCCGCCGCAGGTCGAGGCCAGCGTGGTGAAGAGTTCCGCATACGCGCCGCGCATTTCCGCTGCCTCGCGATCGGCACGAATGACCGCCTCGCGTCCGTCCGCGAGCGCGTTCCTTTCGCCGCGGAGCCGGGAAAACTCGCCGTTCAGGCGGTTCAATTCGTTCTGAAGCGGCTGACGCCTGCCGATCTCGTCCCGGCAGCGCGCGGTATTGAACGCAAGATACGCCGCGTCGGCGGCGACGAGCGCGACCGCGGCGACGCCGAGCCAGACGAGCGGCTTGACGAGAGCGGAAACTCCGCCGACGGCTTTGCCGCGCTTCCTGCCCGCCTTCACTACCGCGACGTCGTAGACCTTGACCGCAAGGTCGCTCGCGTCGAGTTCACGCCAGGCGACCGACGCCTCGCCGGCCTTCACGCCGGAGAACGGCTCGAGTTCGTATGCGAGCGCGAACGCGAGTTCGCTCTCGCCGAGCGCGGCGACCTGCGCCGCGGCGAGCCGAACCTCGCGCCGGAAGGCGCCGCGGTCGTTGAATACGCTGTCCAGTTTTTCCGCCATATCAGGGTAGTTTCAAAATGTAGGTGTTCTCGCCCGGTTTCAGATCGACGAATCTCGACGCGCCGGTCACGCTGTCGAAAACGACACGCCGCCCCGGCGTGAGGCCGGTGAAGCGCACCTGGCCGGGATACGCCGCGCTCTCGACCGCGCCGGTCACCAATCCCGACGACGGACCGTACCACGCGACTTCGACCGTCCCCGCGCCCGAGCCCGCCGACTCGATCGAAACGAAGAGCGAGCTCTCCGCCCCGCGGTCCGGAATCAGCGAAACCTCGCGTCTGTTCTCGCGCCTCGCCGTCGCGCCGTAGTGCGACACCGCCGTGATCACCCCGCCGGTCGACGAGAGCCGTTCGAGTCCGGAATAGTCATCGGATTCAAACGCGTTCCCCCACGCGTCGCACAGCCGGCTCTTCCCGATCGGCAGCTTCACGTAAGGTCCGCGCCAGCCGGTCGGCACCCACACCCCGGCTTTCGCGCTTACCCCGGCGCACAGATTCGAGCCGACCGCCTCCTTGAGCCGGTATTCGTCCGCGCCTTCGGGGAGAAGCCAGAGTTCGGCCAGAGTCCCGTTGGTCACGACCCCCGAAGCGCGTCCGTCCGGCTCGGCGAGGCGCGGCAGGCGTCCCATGTCGGCGAGAAAGCCGCCCGGCTCCGCGCCCGCCGTCTCGTGATAGACCGCCGCTTTGATGCTTTCAAGCTGCGCATCGGCCGCGGCGTCTTTCTTGTGATCGACGAGCCGGTCGAGTTCCCGCACCGCGAGATGGGTCATGAGCGCGATGAGCGCGATCACGACCACCATTTCCAGCAAAGTGAACGCCCGCTTCATTCCGTTTCTCCTTCATCGATGTCGTTGCGCAGGAGGAACTCCACGAGGTCGTCGCCGCGCGCCGAGCGGTCGTCGCGGTCGATGAGTCCGGCCTGCCGCGAGAGGCGCCGCGTGCGCTCGTTCCAGCTCGTCGCGTAATGGTTGGTGGAGTTGCGGGAGAAGCACGGGGTTTCGAGTATGCCGTCCGGACCCGCCGACACGATTCGCGCGTACCTGAATCTCGTCTCCTCCGCGATGTTGGTCGAAGCGCCGGGAAAGGCCTGCGGCGGAGGAATCTGCAATACATACGGATTCCCCCACGGATCGTTCACCGCCGGCTCCCCGGGGAATCCGTACACCGATCCCCCGTCTTTACGATTCAAAAAATCAGCCGGCAGCAGCAGTCCTGAAAGCTCCGGATAAAACCCCGGCCTCGCCGCGGCTTCCGCCGGGAACTCGCCCGCCGCCTCGCGAAGATACGGTCCGTGCCAGCCGCGACGCTTTTCGTCGCTCCAGCTAACGAATTCCGCCGCCTTCGCCACGCCGCGTCCGCGCCCGAGATCGACGTCGACGCGCTCGCCGGTGAGCGCCCCCTCGGCGCGTCCGTACAAATTGGTCGGAATCAGCAGATTCGCGATTCGCAGATAGCCGACCGAGAAGCCGGGAATGCCGCGCATGTCCGCGAGATATCCGCCGTCCGGGTCGGTAAAAGCCGAGGCGACCGCCTTCATCTCGCGCTCCGCAGCCGCAATGCGGGCGCGTTCGGTGAAATCGCCGAGGCGCGTCGCCGCGAAGACGGCGACGAGCGAGAGAATCGCGATCACACTGACGAGTTCGATCAGGGTGAAGCCGCGACGGATTATCTGAGGCGAATGTTTCATCCTTACAATCTAACGCCGCGGCCTGGTCTGTGGTTCAGTTCAGATGACGGCGCGGATCTTCTCGATGCGCTTCATCGTCTCGGCGAACATCGCCGGGGTCTGGCTCTGGGCGCCGTCGCACTTCGCGTGCGGCGGATCGTTGTGCACCTCGATGATGAGTCCGTCCGCCCCGATCGCGGTCGCCGCGACCGCCACCGAATCGACCATGTAGGCGTGTCCGGTCGCGTGTGACGGATCTACCACCACCGGCAGATGCGAGAGCCGGTGCAGCATCGTCACCACGCCCAGATCGAGCGTGTTCCTGAGCGCCGTCTCGAAGGTGCGGATGCCGCGCTCGCAGAGAATGACGTTCGGATTCCCCGACGCCATGATGTACTCCGCGCTCATCAGCAGCTCCTGCAGGGTCGCGCTCATGCCGCGCTTCAGCAATACCGGCTTCTTGGTGTAGGCGCCGACCTCCTTGAGCAGATTGAAGTTCTGCATGTTCCGCGCGCCGATCTGGATCACGTCGACGTCGTTGAACAGCTCGATGTCCTTGAAATCCATAAGCTCGGTGACGATCGGGAGCCCCGTCTCCTTCTTCGCGAGGGAGAGCAGACGTATTCCTTCCGCGCCCATTCCCTGGAAGGCGTAAGGCGAGGTGCGCGGCTTGAACGCGCCGCCGCGCATCAACGTCGCGCCCGCCGCCTTCACCGCTTTCGCGCAGTAGACGATCTGCTCCTCGGATTCCACCGAGCACGGACCCGCGATCACCGCGAAGTTGCCGCCGCCGATCTTCACCCCCGAGCAGTCGATTACCGAGTCGTCCGGATGAAACTTGCGGTTCGCCGCCTTGTACGGTTCCTGGATTCGCTGCACCGTCTCGACCATGTCCATGGCCTCGATGAGTCCGGGGTCGAGATGGGCGATGTCGCCCACACAGCCGATGACGGTCTCGAGTTCGCCGCGCCATACCCGCGGCTCGATGTGGTGCTCTACGAGCAGATTCTTGAGAGTTTCGATCTGGGGCTCCTGCGTCCCCTTCTTGAGCGTGATGATCATTTGATTGGTTCCTTAAAATTCTTCGTCTTCCGCCGCGTCGGCGCCGGCTTCGGGTGCGCTCGCTCCGGCCGGCCGTGCGCCGAGCTCCTTGCGGGCGCGAGCCTTGAGAAAGATCCTGAGCGGCGCTCCTTCGAGTCCGAACCGCGCACGGATGTTCTTGTCGAGATACGAGAGATACGCCGGGGTCACGAGCTTCGGATCGTTCACGAAAAGCCGTATCGTCTGCGGATTCGTCGAGACCTGCAGTCCGTAGTAGATCTTGAGCCGCTTGCCCTTGATCATCGGCGAGAGCGTCTTCTTGGTCGCCTTGGTGATCACATTGTTGAGCATTCCGGTCGGAATACGCTCGGAGGCGCTCGCCGCGGCGCGGTCGATCGCGTCCACCGTGCGACGTATGTTGTATCCGTCCAGATTCGAGCAGTAGACGATCGGCGCGAAGTTAAGAAACGGCATCATCTGCCGCAATGCCTCGGTCGCCTTGGTCTCGGTCATGCCCTGCTCGCGCGCGAGATCCCACTTGTTCATCATCACCACGCAGGCGCGGTGCGCGTCGAGAATCTTGCCGGCGATGCGCTTGTCCTGCATGGTCGGACCGATCGTCGGATCCATCACCAGCACCACCACGTCCGCCTCTTCTATCGCCTGCTCGGAACGGAAAAGCGAGAAATTGTCCACCGAGGTCTTGCTCATCTTGGTGTGCGGCTTCATGCCGGCGGTGTCGACAAGCATGTAACGCCGCGCGTCGGGTCCGCTGCCGATCGTGAACGGAACCTCCACCGCGTCGCGCGTCGTCCCCGGGATATCCGAAACAATCACCCGCGGCGCATTGAGAAGCCGATTCACGTAGGAACTCTTGCCCGCGTTCGGTCGCCCGACGATCGCGACCCGGAGCGGACGCTTCGAGGCCGCCTCCTCCAGATCCACCGGCGGCATCAGTCCGACGAAATCCTTGACGAGCGCCTCCACTCCGCGCCCGTGCTCCGCCGATGTCGCATAAACCGGCAGACCGAAGCGCTCGAACTCGTGCGCCCGCCAGTCGTCATCGGCCGTATCGCACTTGTTCGCCGCGATAAGACACTTCACGCCCGACTCGCGCACCCGCTTGATCACCTCCGCATCAAGCGGGGTGATGCCCTCGCGCGCATCCACCACGATCACGCACACCGCCGAGTCTTCCACCGCGAGCGCCGCCTGGCTGCGCGTCTCCTCGTCGAGCGGATCGTGCGTGACGCGCTTGTCGAACGCGATCCCGCCGGTATCCACCAGCATGAACCTGCGCCCGAACGCCTCCACTTCGCGCGTCACACGGTCGCGGGTCACGCCGGGCTGATCGAAAACAATGGCCACGCGCTTCTTCGCAATGCGGTTGAAAAGCGCGCTCTTGCCCGTATTGGGGCGCCCGACGAGACTGATGACATTCATAGGCGCATATTTTACCAAAAACAAACACTCGGGGCAAGGATTCCTTGCAGAGAAAGTCCCGTTGAATGAAAAAAGCCCACCAGAGGTGGGCGGGAAGAAATAAAAAAGCCGGCAGCGTCCTAC
>R11__coassemble_1697_pt1 | contig 11958 bp, 8 predicted proteins | sample R11__metabat2_low_PE_023 | metagenome-assembled genome bin R11
ACCGAACCAGACGAGCCCGACCGGCTTCTCGGGCGTGCCGCCGCCCGGGCCCGCGATGCCGGTGACCGCGACCGCGACATCCGCGCCCGTCAATCGACGCGCGCCCTCGGCCATCTGCGCGGCGGTTTCGGACGACACCGCACCGACCGTGGCGAGCGTATCTTCGCGCACGCCCAGGACGCCCGCCTTCACCGAATTCGCGTACGAAATGACGCCGCCGAGAAACATCTCGCTCGACCCGGCGACCGATGTGATCGCCGAGCCGATTCCGCCGCCCGTGCAGCTCTCGGCCGTCGCGCATGTCATTCCCTGCGCCCGATAGAGCGCCACCAGCTCTTCTTCGATTGTCATTTCCAACCTCCTTCAATTGTAAATTTCAATCCTCAGTTACTTTTCGCAGGAAATGGGCGTGAAGCGGTTCGTTGGCGTGAGAACGCATTTTCTGATGGCGGATTCACTCCCCCAGATGTCGACTCGCCCGCCCTTCTTCACCCGCGTCAATGCCGTGTAAAACATCTCTCTAGATAGCAAGGGCGAGTCGTCCAGCTCGGAAAGAACAATGGCGATATTGTCAAACTCCGATCCCTGGACCTTATGGACCGTTTCCGCAAACGCCGGCTCATGCTGTGGAATCAACGAAAGCGGTATCTCCCGGAGCTTCCCCTCGACGGCCGGCAGCAGCGCTTTCTCCCTTTCCGTCGGCAGCACGACAAAGGAATCCCCGTTGTTCAACTTCACCGGCTCGCGCACGTTCTGCGTGACCAGATTCACTGTGGGAATCGCAGCCGCGCTCGCGGCTTTTGCCGCGGCCGCCCCGAGGCTCTGCACGATTCTTCGATTCAGCGAAACGCATCCGTATTTTCTGCGGTGCCGCATCACCGAGAGAACGCAGAATTTCCCGGTTGCGGCCACGGCCTTCTCCTTGTCGTTCCCGCTGTTCAAAAGCGCGTCAAAACCATTCACGACACAGTCATCGAATTCTTTCCAGGCCTTTTCACTGTCCCCGCCCGGTACAAGCGGATGCCATTTGATGACCTTGGAAATTTCATCATCCCGCAACAATTCTATCACGGCATCGGCAGGATTCGCGTCTTGCGACAGCATCGCCTTGGACAACTTGTCCACCGGGCCGCCGGGCTCGAACCGGTTGCTGGTCTCCAAACGGGAAATCGACGCCTTGAATTTCCGGCAAAGGTCGGCGAACACGTGCCCCAGTTCCACCGAAGGCAACTGGTTGTAGTCCCCGACCAAAGTCAGCCGGCACCCAGGCGGCAACGCCTTCAAGAGCGCGACCGCCATCGGGAGCGACAGCATGCTGGCTTCGTCGATAATGACCCAGTCGGCGTCCAGCGGACAATCGCCGTCATGCTTGTAATTGACGAAATCACGATCCTTTCCAAGGAGCGAATCCACGGTCGACGCATCCTCGGCGAACAGCGCATCCAGCTGCGCCTCGTCGAGATAGGAGCGAAGCGCGTCCCTTGATTGCGAAATGCTTTCCTTCATCCGCGCGGCCGCTTTCGACGAGGGCGCGGCTAGCCGAATACGCAGATCGGGGTGACGTTTCAAAGCGCAGGCCATGACGCGCGCAATCGTGTAGGTCTTGCCGGTGCCGGGTCCCCCGTTCAAAATGGAAAACCGCTTCGCCAGAATATTCCCGGCCGCATTTATCTTCTCGTCATCGAATTCGTCCGGACAATCTTTCTTGGTGAAGAGACATTTCTCTGCGTTGGAAAGGCCCTCTCCGCGAGACGCCTCACCGGGAACCGACTCTTCCGTAAGTTCCTCCACCCGTCGGACGAGATAGCATTCGTCTTGATCATATCTGCGCAAGAGCAGCAGATCCTCCCGCAGAATAAAAGGCGGACAGCCCTGCGCCGCATCGCCTGCGGCAACGACCTCCGGATGACGCTTGATCAACGAAAGCATCTTCTTAAGCGTCGGCAAGACATCCGTGACCGTGGACTCATTGTCCGCATCATCCGTTTCTTCGTCAATCGAGCTGAGAATCTTCCCCGCCGCATCGAGTCCCTTGCCGGCAATCCGCGCGAGGGGAAGGCAGGTGTGACCATGTTCGGAAGCGTAAACCGCCATGGCACACAGACAAGGCAGAACCTCGACCCGCGAAGATCCGTGCATCAAAGTTTCACGTTTCCCCGGCTCCATGATCCGGGAGGTCAGCCAATAGGTCGATTCGGCGAAATCGCCCCAGAAATCAACTCCGCTTCTTGCACTCATGTCATTCCCCTTTCAAACCAAGGGTCTTGCCGATCTCCTCGAGCAATTCACGCGACGGTCGGTCGGCGAACACCGCATCCGAGACTTGGGCGTCATCGAAGGCGAACGCCCGGACGAAAACATAATAGACGCCGCCGAAGTTTCTGTCATAATCATACCCCGGCAGACTTTCGCTCAAGTAACGATGAACCGCGGCGGAATAGACGAGATACTGGAGGAAGTAGAAATTCCGCGCCATTTCCCGCGTCAGACCCTGCGGACTGAATTCCGACCGGAATTGTCCGAGGATGTTCGTCTTCCAATCCACCACATAAAAACGTTCTCCATTTTCAAACAGCAGATCGACCGATCCGGTCATCCAGCCGTTCGGGATTCGCTTGAAACTTGAACACTGTTCCAGCGCGTCGATGAACACCCGTTTTGACGGATCCGCCTGCCAGTGTTTCCGGATCACGTCATACAGAGCTTTGGTGTCCGCCTCCGCCCGTGCGGACGAGAAGTCGAATTTCCATTCGTGCATCTGCTTGCCGGCGTCAACCTCGCGCAGTCTGATCTCCACCCCTTTGTCCGACAAGGACGGCAGCTTGAGTTCGCCGACATCCTTCATCATCTTCAGAATGGCCTGCAGGGCCTCGCCGTCCTCCGCGCTTTCGCGAACGGCCGCGACGCCGTTCATAATGGAACGGATCTCGGTGATCGCCTCGGGCGAGGGATTCTCGGCGGCAATCGCCGACAGCGGGATTTTTTCAAAGAGCGCATGTATGCGGCTGCCGTTTCCGGTCCCGCCGGGAAGGAACCGGAAAAGCGGCAGATCCTTGCGCGGCTCTTCCCCGAGAGTTCCGTAGATTCGTGAAACCGCCGCGCTGGAATCATTGTCATCATCGGCATCGTCAATCTCGGACTCCTCTGCAACCGATGAAGGAATCGCAATCGATCCATGGTCGGGGGCAATCATCGAGTAACTCCCCACGCCCTGGTCATGCAGCAATCTGGGCAATGCCTTCGGCGCCTTCAATATCGGTAGTTCCGTCTGCTTGAGGTCCGCTGCCGGATTCTGCTCCGGAGACTTCATCTTATCTGCGTAAATGAACACTGCCGTCGGACAGGGATATTCTCCCTTCAATTTTTCCAGAAGGCCGTCGCATTGCACATCCGTGCCCTGACACCTGATCACGATGCATCGCTGCGCCGCGCGTGTGAGCGCCACATAAAGCATACGCACATGTTCTTCTTCAATCTCCTTTTGCGCCTGCACGTTCAAAGGTGATTCACGATTTCCTTCCTCCAAACGGCTGAAGGCATGGAGCCGCGGCCCCGCTCCGCCATGATAATAGGCGAAATGCGTGGTTGCATACTTATCAGGATTGAGCTGTCCATAATTCAACCACGCCCGGCGGTCCAAAACGCCATTCCTGGTCCACTTCGGCAACCAGGCACCGTTCGTAATCGGAACCAGGACCACAGGGAATTCCAGACCCTTGGCCTTGTGCACGGTCAGCACCGTGACCGCATTCTCATCCGACTCCAGCCGCTGCTGTTCATCCTCGTTCTTTTCGGACGCGCCCGCCATCCGTTTCGCGAACCACGCCGAGACAACGACTGGATTGACGCCGCTCTCATCCTCGTACCGCTGGATGAGCTCAAGCAATTGTCCGAGATCGGTCAGCAACCGCTCCCCTTCCCGATGCTTCGGCAACCGGCGGTAGACACCCGTAGATTCGGCGAAGGCGGAAAACATAGCCGAGAACCCCCGCTCCGTCCACTTCGCTAGAGATTTTTCCAGCAATTCGGTGAGAGCCGTCATCGACAGTCTTCCACCCGGCAAGTGCCATTCCGAAGGCAGCGCCGTTTCCGCTTCCTCCCCGGACAATTGCAGGATCTGTTCCTTCGTCACCCCCCAGAGAACATTGTCCACCAGCCCGCCACGAACGCATTTCGCATAAGTCGGATCCGCCAGCATCTGCATCAAAGCGAGAATATTCCCGGCAACAGGGCTTTGGAAAACCGTGTTGTCCGTCAGGCATACGGCGGGAATCTTCGCATCAATCAATATCCGGTGAACCTGGCGGCCGAAATCGTTGGACGATACCAGTACGGCGACATCTGAACATTGAAGCGGACGGTATTCCTTGGCCTTGCGATCGTAAATCCGAGGCTTCTCCACTGTAAGGAGATGACGAATCTGCGTGAGGACGATTCCTGTTATCGTGTCCCATGATTTATCCGCGGAATCGACAATGCGGAAAGGCGTTGGGTCATCCTGATCCCCCGTACGCAGCGGCCTGACCGACTCGTCATACCCCAGATTGCCCGCGTATGGAATGCTCCGGTCGCCAAAGGTGAATCTTCCATCCCGGTCGCCGAACATCGTGTTCACGGCCTGGATGATGCCACCCGTCGATCGGAAGTTCTGCGTAAGATCATACTGACGCTCCTGCGAGATCTTCCCGACGGCCGTTCGATACGTGAAAATGTCGCCCCCGCGGAAAGCGTAGATGGCCTGCTTGGGATCACCCACGACGAAGCTCGGACATCCTTCCTGCGATTCTCCCGTCCAGAACACGCGCTGGAAAATTTCATATTGAACCGGATCGGTATCCTGAAACTCGTCGATGAGAACGGCGGCATATTCCCGGCGCAGCTTCTCCGACAACTTTTCGCCCGGCGCCCTGAGAGCGTCCCGCACCATGACGAGCAGATCATCATAGGAAAGCCGCCTCGCGTTCAAGCGGCGTTCGTTCTGCCGTCCGCGCACCGATTCCACCGCATCGAAAACGAGACGCGACGGATTCAACGACTTCCTCATTGCGTCGGTTTTATCCAGATCGGCATGAGAAGCGGCAAGATGCCGCACGCCGGGCGAGAACATGTCCTTGCCTTTCTCAAAGACCTTCTTTTCCTCGTTTGACAGTCCCCGCCATTCATCATCGGCAAGCGTTTCGACATCGTTGAAGTCGCCGACCTCCGCGGCGAAATTCGCCCGCGATTCGAAGGCGTATCGATTCAACACGCGATTGCAGAAGCCGTGAATCGTCGAAATCGCCGCCTGATCGAAATCCGCCAGGGCCTGACGAACGCTGTCCCGCGCCGCAGGCCAGCGGTCTTCCTGAACCAGCCGGACGAGATTGAGCGCCTGCAACCGCGAAGGATCCATTCCCTGCGCATCGGACTTCAACGCAAGGTTGCGGTCCATGTCCAGAAAACCGCGGACATTTACCAGCACCTGACGAAGACGGGCGCACAGTTCCGCCGTCGCCGCCTCGGTGAACGTCACGACCAATATCCGAGGCACCTGCAGTCCTTCGAGCATGACGAGCCGCGCGAAGACGTTCTGGATGTTGTAGGTTTTGCCCGTACCTGCGCTCGCGGCAATCAAATGCCTCCCGAACATCGGGAAATCGGCAGCAAAAAATTTCTTCGAAAAATCTTCCATGGCCATCAACCCTCCTGATTCTCTTCCGGTTTCGCTTCGATCCCGAATCCCGTCCTCAACTGCGTTTCAAGATCGAGTGCTTCTATGGCACTTTCAACGAGCGGCACCGGCGCAGGATGCACTTCGTACAACTGAACGGCTATTCCGAATTTCTGAGCGAGCGTACCGTAAACCGTCAATCGCATCTTATCCCACGGTTTAAGATTCCCCGTCAGCGCTTCCTCGAGATGGATCTTCGTGCCGGGAACGACCGGGATGCGTCCGACGATTCGATAATGAACCTCGCATTCGCGATCTTCATACAAGCCGCACAATTTCGCAACCTCGGTTTTGACTTCGATATAATCCGGCTCCCGCGACTGTTTCACCAGCGCCTGCAACGGCGTAAGTCCGTTCAACTGGTCCTGCGACTGATTACGAAGCTTCTCACCCGACGCCCAGACATCCCCGAGCGAATCCATCGCGGACTTCGCCTCGTAATCGTCCGCCAGCAGCCCTTCTTCGCGCAAGGATTGCACAAACGACAGCAATCGTCCCTCGTCCATCAGACCTTCGCATTTGGCAAGACCGGCCACTTCATCCTGCACCGACCATTGTCCCTTCAAAGCGCCAAGATCCAATTTGCCGCGGAAGAATTCCTCGTCATCTTGAAACACGACGTTTTCCGCGCCCGTCTCGATTGCATTCAGCACATTTCTGAGGATGAATCTCTCCGGATTGTTGCAATAACCGCAGAGGTCGTCGAGGTCGATCTCCACCGGATTTTCCGAGGTGGTTCCTTCCTCGGGTATCGCAAAGGCGTGAACCTCCTTCGCGGGCGCGTCATCGGCCCCTGGATTCCGCGCCGCAAGCGCCGCCGCATAATCCTCTCCCGACCAGGAAGACAAGCCGGATTCTCCCGTGAAGTACTTCGCATTGAAGCCATGCAGCGGATGCTGAACGAAAGGAATGGACTGTATGTGGTCTTTCAGCTCTTCGACGAAGACCGACGGCGGGAATTCCTTGTTGGTCTTCGCATCCCGGCTTTGATACGACAGCACCAACCTTGAACGCGCGCACCGCACGGCCTCGCCGAACGCGATCCGATCGTCGATTCGGGCGGAGGGATCCCCCGTCTCGGGGGAAGCGGCCATCCGGTCGAAAGCGCGCGAACACGCTTTTCTCGGGAAGGACGCGTTGTTCAAACCGCAGACCCAGATCATATCGCAGGGAAATGCCGCGCCGATGGAAAGCGGGGCGAAAATCACCGCATTCGCGACGGTGCGCTTTCGGAACTCTTCAAGCGAAATTGCCTGCAGTTCCGGTCCCAGCATCTCGCGCAACGCTTCACCGTAATAAACGGCCGCGGCGTCTTTCCCGGGGAAATCCCGCAAACGATGCGTCACCGCGTCGATCGCACGATGCATCCCCGCGATCGCACGGACGGAATGTTCGTCCCGGCCCAGGAAGAAATCGTCCACGATTCCGTGCAGGCCTTCCGACCATGCCTCGACTGTCCGGGGCTTTGAGAATTCGACCCGGATCCGGTTCACCGCCTCAAGGAAGCGGTCGATCCTCGCGGCCCGACGGGCCTGCTCGCCATGAATCCGCTCGTTCGGTTTGACGGATTTCATCGACCCGACGTCCACCACGCCGAAAGTATCATCGCCGAGCGGACCCTCCAGCGCACCCAGCAGCAACCGATCGACCCCGCGACGCCAGGTGAAAGGGAAGATTCTGTCTGAATTCTCCTCAAGCCCGAGGATCGCCCTGACATGCTCGTCATTGTATCCCCAGCGGATGTTCGCGCCTTGAATCATCGTCCGCACGAACCGCCGATCCGAATCGTCGAACCCGAACCGCGCGAACACGGCGGGCTGTTCCAGGATGTTCATCAACTCACTGCAGGCGAAGCGACTCTCGGTCATTCCCAGCAGCGTCTCGAAAGTCGCGACCAGATCGCCGCCTCCCGCGGCGACATGTCCCGCCACCTTCAGCGGGATGGCGGTGCCTTCGCCCGTCAACCGGATTTCGCCTTTCTCGGCATCCGGACCGAAAACCGCCTCTATAGCCGGGGCGTATTTCGCAAAATCCGCGCAAAGGACGAGTGCCGTGCGCGGCCGGCGTGAAGACGCGCCCGTCGGGCTGCCTTTGTCATCACGTTTCTGTCCGCCGTTGAACCAGTCATACAAGCCGTTGCGGACGGCCTCCAGTTCCCGCCGCGGCGTATAACAGCCATGGAGTTCCAGCGAGACCTTGTCGTCCGGCACGAAATCGCACCCGCTCGCCGTGGCAGCATCCTTTGAATTGGCAGTATCCTTTGATTTGTAAACAGTGACACTCCCCTGTTCACCGAGAACGCGAAGGAGATCGCTATACAGAACCGGCAGAGTCGGCAGGTCAAAAGCGATCACCGTGCGATACCCCTGCCGGGCGAGCTTGACAAGATTCTCGTGCTTCTCGGCCTTTGGATTCGTTATCCGGGAGATCTCCTCGCCTAGAGTTTTCTCTCCGCGTTCGGTCATATCCCGCGCGATCCGATTCCACAAGGCCATTTGCCATGCGACGTCCGACGGATCGTCCTTCTGCACAGCCTGTCGCTTCCAGACCTCGAGCAAACCGGGGCGATGGATCTGATATTTCTGAAACAGAGAGCCGATCTCGCGCGCCAGGGCGCCGGCGCGCGAATGATCGATCTTGTCGCCCCGCATCAAGTAGGCACGAGGTTCTTTCATCCTTTCGTCGCTCATGAATTGAGCATCCGTCAGCAGAACGTAAATCCTCAGGGCCAGCGTTTCGGCATCGATCACCGCCGTCGTCTGATCCGGCTCCAGTTTTTTCACGGCTCCGGCGACGAAACGGTCGAGCGTCAGGAAATCGACGTTGGCCAGAATCTGTCGCGATCCTGCCATGCCGTCCAGCAAGGCGCATCGTTTCAACCACTGCGCGCGCAGCGGATTCGAAACGATCACGCATGATTTCTCGAACGGTCCCCGCCCGTCCGCAGCCAGTTCCGCCAGCGCTTTTTCCGCCAGATCTTCGACACGGCTATCGTCAATGTTGTTCAAGGACATGTCATTTCTCCTCCAACTCACAAGAACGTCGTGTCGGTGACAATCTTACTTCTCGTGCCGTCCGGTGGGGCTGTGGATGCAGCCGGAACCGTTCGAGGTCGAGCCGCACCAGATGCACTTGTTCGCGCCCGGGCCGTGGCGATGCTTGCCGGTCGGGGAATGGATGCATCCCGAGCCGTACGAACTCGAGCCGCACCACTCGCAGTGCTTCTCGTCGTCTCGATGCTCGTGCTTCCGCGTCGGGCTGTGAATGCACCCCGAACCGTAGCTCGTCGACCCGCAATGTCTGCATTTTGTACTCATGATGTTCTATCCTCCTGATTGGTGGAAACTGTCGTTGCTGCTCGTTCTTACGGCATTATCACCTAATTCATCACCGTCGATTGAAGCATCGGAATCGACGCGAAATGTCCGTCGTGAGTATAGACCTCCCAACCATGCTCAAGTGCAGAAGCGGCGTTCCAGATATCATTCTTTGGAATCATCTTTCCGGACTCCTTAAGGTGGCGATAGATTTTCGCATAGTAAATGCCGGTTACCGGAGTGATCGAGCAGCATTCCACCATTGGCGCGTCAAGAAATTCTTCAAGGAGCCTGCGCACCGCCTTGCCCGATGCCGTGCGTTCGTCAATCCCCGCAAGGAACTCGGCGTAAACCGCTGGATGGACAATCAACGACGGCGCCTTGTCGATCATCTCCGCAAGCGGCTCGTCATCTTTGAAATAGCGGATAAGGACGTTGGTATCGATCAACACCGGCATATCAAAGGTCCTATTCGTCCACCTTGGAGAAATCCGCATCCGCGACAAAAGCGAGCATGGCATCAGCCGTTCTCGCAGACAGTCTTCCGCGGAAGCGCGAAAGGCCGTTATCAACTTTCCTTTTCGATCCGGCAGTCACCCCGAGAGCAACCCCAAGCAGCTCTTTCACGGCCTGGTTCAAACTCAGATTTCCCCGCTCGGCATAGAGCGCCAATCGCTTCGCAACCGGCAGGTCAAGATCATGGTCGGTAAAAGACTTAGGCATAGCTTCTCCTGATTTTCATGGTTCATATTATACACCATTTCTGAACCATCAATCAATCACCCCGCGGCCGCCTTGATAAAAGCGCGCATCGGCGAGCTCAGAATTCTAGACAACATCACGAACCCGCTGTACCATTCAAAATTATTTCCGATGGCTTTGGACCAAACAAATTAAGCGGGCTCACCTTACGTGTTCCGCCTGCGAGAACCGACACGCCACCCAGTTTGCGCCCTTCTTGCTCATAGCGGTATTGCATCGCCTTGATGCGCTGACCGAAGCGATCCCGGATAATGTCGAAGACGGAATCGGCGTGAACGCAGATCGCTTCGAGATCAGAGTAGTAGGCGCGAATCGCCATAGGGCAAAGAAATGCCGAGCCAACCCAATCGGCAAGTTGAAGCATCGCGTGGTTCTCGCTATGACCAAACAGCGGCAACTCCGCAAGATACTCGTAACAGTTTCCATGAGCGCCAAACTTCATCGTGAATATGCTGTGAGAAACCGGCACATTCTTAACCTTGTTGCGGCTGTCAAGAATGAAGATGCCTTGTTCGTTGTCATGCTGAAGCCGATTTTCAAACGCCATTTCGAGACGCTGAACAGCCGCCGGATAAACAGACGAGCCATTGAACTCGGAATTGGGCTCCTTCAAGTAGATGCGCGAAACGATCTGCACATGATTCTGCTCCATCAGCCGAAGTGTCTTGTCCATGAAGCCAATCACATGCCGCCTGGCATCGTGCGTCCCCTCTCGCAAAGCGCGTCGAAGATTCGCACCTTTAATCTCAACCTTCAACCAGTCATGCCAATGCTCGGCACCATTGCCATACGAAGGGAAAAACTGCTTCTTGAGATCGATGATTGATCGCGTCAATTGCTCGAGCGAAGACTGTTTGACGATAACCGCGGAAATCAAGAATATGGGCTGACTGTTCCGTTCGGTCGGAACGAGGGAACCGGTATCACCCGATTCATCAATATAGCACATCAGCATTCTTGATCTCCAGAAAACAACAGCGGCGATACCTTCCGATACCGCCGCTGGACTCGCCGCCTGTCTCCAGCACGGCATTGGTTAAAAAACTGATGATATTATAGCATATAGATTCACAAAGCGCAACCAAGATTTGATACTTTGCAACATTGTGCAATTTTCTCGAATTTAGAGCACATTTCATCAGCATACAGCAACCGTTCCGCTCACCCCGCGACCGCGTTGATGAGCGCCTCGCGGGAAGCGATCACGTTCTTCTGTTTCCACTCAGATTACCTATCATACCGCCGTCACGCGCAAAGGTCGGCGATGGAACCCTCGCCGGAAATGCGCCGGAAGAACGTGGCGTAACGGCCGTCGAAGGGACTGTTCGACCGGGAGCGGGGGTCGAAAGGCGAGGCCGGCTCGCCACCGTCATAATACCGGATCACCTTTTTATTTCTGATGCATTCGTTCTTTTCGGACATTCATCCCTCCTTTTTGGTTGTTAACGAACGGACGCATATATTATAACGACCTTAAAATAAATGTTAACCGGAAAAATCAACCCTGCAGACGCAACCGACCGAAGACGCGATAGAACGGCGCGAATTTGCCATGCTCCTCCACGGCCAATTCGGCATCCCACATTACGGACGAAAGAAATGTTCATGCCCGCGCTGAGGCGATTGCCGCAAATCTATCCAGAATAACTCGTTTACGGACTTCGGGATTCGTCTCGGTAAAGGCAAAACCCTCCACCGCATCCTCAAGCTCCGGTGACTTCAAGTATTCAGCGAATTTTTCCGACACCACTTGGCAAAGCGCCGCTTCTCTCTTTATCTCATCCACGATACCCTCGCGTCCGTTTAAAAGACAAATCACATCCTCGAAATCCGTGCTGGTAAGAAAGTCACCTCCTCCACGGCTTTCGAACGCCTCAAGTTTCAGAGCCACAAAATACGGCGCGGAAATCACCTTCACCTCTCTATCGCCGACGGATACTCTACACGACGCGCCCAGCGCCTCCTCGAACCATTTTGACTTCCACCCCAGGACCTCTTCCCGCACCGGCAGAACGTCCACCTTCACCCCATCGACCACCCAACGGCAAACCGGGGCGTCCTCGCTCGTATCATGCTTGAAGCCGAGCCGTTCCAAAACCCGTTCTTCAACGAGAAACGCCTTTCTGGGCTTCACATCCACGATTACGTCGATATCCATCGTGACACGAA
>R11__coassemble_1702_pt1 | contig 11913 bp, 10 predicted proteins | sample R11__metabat2_low_PE_023 | metagenome-assembled genome bin R11
AAAGCTGGCCCCTTCGTCTATCGGCTAGGACATCTGGTTCTCATCCAGGTAAGAGCGGTCCGACTCCGCTAGGGGCTGCCAATCGAGCAGGAAAAAGGTGACACACGAGGATTGCGGCCGGTGAAGAAGTTATTCAAAGCGATAATCAAGACGGTGAAGTGGTTCTTCATCGCCTTTTTGCTTTTCTTCATCAGCTTGTTTTTCCGTGATCAGAAGCTGCCGGCGTTCCTGGTTGACGATCTTATCGAGCGTTATTCCGGCGGACAGTATCTGATCAGTGTCGGAAGTGTGGCGGTCGGTTTCAGGCACGGGGTGGTGGTGAATGATCTGAGGGTTTTCGACCGGGAGAAGAAGCTGTCGGTAAGTCCGATCGCGGAGGCGCGGCGCATTGTATTCAATCCGATGCGGCGGCAAATAAAGGTGCTGGGGGCGAAATATCCGCGACTGCCCGATTCGTATTATGAGAACACCGTGCCGCATGAACGCAACGAGCGGCTGGAATTTGACATACCGCGCATACCTGAATATTCGATACAGCTGGATCAGCCGGAGATTCTGGGCTTGAAGCCCTCGAAGGTGACGGTGGTGATGAGCACGCGTCATCAGAAGGTGTTGGCGCCCGAGGTGCATGTGGAGTGGCCGGGGACGGGTCCGAGGCGAACGGTGGACGGCAGTTGCATATTTGATTTGTCGGTGCAGCGTTTCCGTGCCGAGGTGCATGGCTATGCCACCCAGGCGCAGATGCGCGATCTTTTCACCACGCTGGAAATCGACGTGATGATGCCGTATTACGACGCGTTCACCGAGATTCCCGAGCCGATACCTGCGAGCGCGGAGTTTGATGTGGATCTGACGCGGGGCGATTTCAACATTAAAATCGACTTGAAGCCGCAGTTGGGTCGCTATCGCGGGGTGCCGATGGCGCGGGCGGAGGGCTCGATCGACATCACGGCGGGGGTTCGGGGCACGAATCTCAACTCGCGGGTGGTGATCGACGTGCCGGTGGCGCTCGACCGCGAAGGACGGCGGCTCGGGGGAATGCTCGCGGTCGACTGCACCAACGACGTGGTGCGGCTTGAATACGACGTGAGGAGCGGACTCAAAAAAGACGATATCGTGACGATTGCACAATACATCGATCCTTCGATTCTGGAAATGGTGAAGTGCGAGACCGCGCCGCGTATTTCGCTCAAGGGAACCTCGGGAGTTAGCGACGCCGATCTGGACGCGAACGCGCTCGGCGGCGATGTTCGGCTGGAGAAGGGATCGGTTTTCGGGCTTAAGGTATTCGACGCCTCGGCGAAATACTCGTTGAAGCGCGACCGGCTTTCCATTGACGACATTAAGGTTCACGGCAAGGCCGGCGGCCGTTACACCGCCGGCGTCGTGTTGGATCTTGCCGGCTTCAACGAAGAGCGCGACCGGTTCTCGGTCGATGTCAAATGCGAGGGCGGTTCGCTTGCGGAGCTTGCCGACTTCTTTGATTTCGATTTGGGCGAACGCCGCGGACGGGTCGACGGGAGCTGTCATTTCAGCGGCGAAATCGCGACCAATCTGACCGACCGGCTTTGCGGAGAGGGCACCGTGAAGATCACTGACGGGCACCTTGCGCAGATGAAGCTTTTTGCAGGACTTACCGCGATGCTGGCCGACAAGGTACCCGGGGTGGGATTTCTGGTGAATCAATCGCAGGCGTCGGCCGACTTCACGGTGACGAACGGGGTGTTCAAGTCTGACAATGTTTTCATCGAAGGCGGCTTCATATCGATCAAGGGATGGGGATCATACGACATAGGCAAGGATGACCTCGATTTCACGGTGAGGGTGCAGCTGCTGAAGGAAGAAAGCTTCGCGGGCAAATTGCTGCATCCGCTCACCTGGCCGTTCACCAAACTGCTGCTGGAATTCCGGGCGAGGGGTCCGCTCGACAATCCTTCCTGGCACTACATCAGCGTTCTCGACCGGGTTTCCTCGGGAGAAGACGAAGAGAAGAAAGGCGCTGGTAAATGAATTTGACGAGTCCAAGTCAGGTGAAAGCCTGGTGCATCGAGAATGGATTTCATCCCAACAAAACGCTCGGACAGAACTTTCTGATCGATCAGAATGCGCTCAAGGCGATCGTCGACGCGGGACTGGAGGCGAGGGAAGAGGTAAGAGGTAAGAGGGACGAGGGAAGAGGTGAGGATGAACCTATCAGGGTGCTGGAAATCGGGCCGGGGATGGGGGTCTTGACCGAGGAACTCCTGAAGCGCGGCTGCGAGGTGACGGCCATAGAGAAAGATCCGGTGCTTGCCGGTCGCCTTGCCGCCTCACTCGGCAATCCTCCAGGTCTTACCGTCATCCCCGGCGACGCCCTCGACTATCTCGCAGCGGCGAAGAGATGTACGGCGTGCAGCGTGCAGCGTGCAGCGTGCGAGGCGCAGACCGACGAATCGAAAAATCGAGAAATCGAAAAATCGATCAATTCTTTCTCCTGCATGGTCTCGAATCTTCCGTATCAGGCCGGCACGCGCATATTGCTCGAGCTGGTCGAGGCGAGGGAGATACCATCGATGACGGTCTTGGTGCAGACCGAGGTGGCGGAGCGTCTGGCGGCGAAGGAAGGATCGAAAACGCGGGGCCTCGCGGGGGTATGGGCGCAGCTCGACTACGACGTCAAAATCGTCCGCAAAGTCGCGGCGAGCTGTTTCTGGCCTCGGCCCGCGATCGGCTCGACGGTGGTGACGCTAAAACGTCATGATCGCAATATCGATCTTTCTGCGGAAGAACGCAAACTTTTCCACAGTTTGACCAAACGAGCCTTTGAACATCGTCGCAAGCAACTTGGCAGCGTGTTCAAAGATATGATACAATCTACCTTGCGGGCCGAGGAGCTCGCCAACGAAGACTGGATAAACCTAGTGAAAGGATTGATGCAAAATGAAGACGCCTGAAGATTTTCTGAAGGAGAACGGATTCGTCGTCGCGGAAGAGATCGACCGCGAGGCGATGATCGGCACGTTCATCTCCGAAATGGAGAAGGGCTTGCGCGGCGAGGCGTCGTCGTTGATGATGATACCGACTTTCGTTGGTGTAGACGGAAAGATTCCGGAGGGCGCAAGCGCGGCGGTTCTCGACGCGGGTGGAACCAACTTCCGCGGGGCGGTCGTGTCGATACCGCCGTCGATCAGGGAGAAGCGCAATCAGCCGATGCCGGGCACGAAGGGCGAGGTGGATGAAGAATCGTTTTATTCGGCGTTTGCCGAGGAAGTGAAGCGGGTGAAGCCGCTCGCGAGCGCGAAGAAGATCGGCTGGTGTTTCTCCTATCCCGCCGAGGCGACGCCTTCGCTTGACGCGAAGCTGGTGCGTTGGACGAAGGGTATTCAGGCCCCGGCCATCGTCGGCGAATATGTCGGCGCGGAACTCATGAAGCGTCTCGGCGGCGGCGAGATCGCGATCGTGAACGACACGGTGGCGACGCTCCTGGCGGCGAAGGCGACGGAAGGCGACAAGACCTACTCCTCGTACATCGGCTTCATCCTCGGCACCGGCACCAATGCGGCGTATGTCGAGCGCAACAAAAACATCACGAAGCTCGAAGGGCTCGACCCCGCAGGATCGATGATCATCAACGCCGAGTCGGGTGGATTCGACAAGTTCGAGCGCAGTGCGTTCGACAAGGCGATGGATGCGAAGACGAACAACGTCGGCTATCAGGTGTTCGAGAAACTCATCTCGGGCGCCTATCTCGGACCGATCGGTCTTGAAATCTACAAGGCCGCGGCGAAGGCGAATCTGTTCTCGAAGAAGGCCGCCGCGGCGATCGGCGGGCTTGGAGCCCTCGAGACGATGGATTTCGACAACTTCTGCGCCGGTTTCAAGAAGGAAGGGCGCGACAATGTGCTCGACTCGATTTTCGCCGATGTTGACGACGCCAAGATGGCGCGCCGTCTGGGCTTGCCCGTGTTCGAGCGCGCGGCGGTTTTGACCGCGATTCATTTGGCGGCGTTCGCGATACAGTCCGGCGCCGGGACCGATCCGTCCTCGCCGGTCGCGATCAACGCCGACGGTTCGACTTATTACAAAACCCGTGCGATACCTTTCGCCGAAATGGTTCGCCGTGAACTCGACGAGATGCTCGTGAAGCGCCGCAACGTGCATTATGAAATCACCCCTCAGGTTGACGACGCCCCGATGGTCGGCGCGGCGATCGCGGCGATGCTGTAGTTAGTGCATAGTGCATAGTGCTTAGTGATTAGTGATTAGTGCTTGGTGCGCGGGGCGCGGGCCGGAAGCGAGAACGGAAGAACTGATATGATGAAAGAAATTGCAGCGGCGGCGGTGGCGGCGATGGCGGCGGCGCTCTTCGCGGTCGATGTCGACGGCATCGTCGCGACGGTCGATTCCCAGCCGATCCTGAGGAGCGACGTGCTTGCCGAGATGCGTCGGGACGGAATCGAGGACGAGTCGAAGTTCACCGAGGTGCGCAATGCGCTCATTGATCGTCGGCTCATCCTCAAGGCGGCGAAGGAATCGAAGATGACCATGCAGGAGTGGGTCATCGACAACCGGGTGCGTGAAATCGTGGAAAATGCGTTCGGTGGCGACCGCAATCAGCTCGTAGCCACGCTTGCACGGCAAAAGATGCCGTACAGCGAATGGCGTAATCGCATCAAGGAAGACATGGTGGTCGCGGCGATGCGCTGGAATGTGGTGGAGAAGAACGTCACCGCGGCTCCGGCGGAGATGAGGGCGGAGTACCGGGAGCATCCGGAGCGTTATTCCACCATGGGCAAAGTGACGGTTTCGGTTATATTGCTCAAACCGAGCGATTCCGAGTTGAAGGGCGAGGTTGAGAAGGCGCTCAAGAGCGAAGACTTCGCCGAAGTCGCCAAGGCGTATTCGGCCGACAGTCATGCTGTTGAGGGAGGGGTCTGGAAAGACGTGATCCCGGCCGAGGTGTTCCGTCCCGAAATCTGTGAAGAGATCGCGAAGATGCCGAAGGCGACGCTGTCGCGGTGGATCGAGCTGGACGGATGGAACTTCCTTATCCGTAAAGACGACGAATCGGGGTCGACGCCGCGCACATTCGCCGAGGCATACGCCGACATCGAGAGCAACGTCAAGGACGCGAAGGCGGCGAAGCTTTACGAAGAGTGGATCGAGCGCTTGCGCGATGAGGCGTACATTCATGTCAATTGAAGGGGAAAGTCGGATCATCCGCGATGTACGAGGTACGCAACATAGCTTTTTCTTACGGTGACACGCCGGTCTTAAGGGACGTTTCGTTCATGGTTTCGCCGGGAGAGGCGGTGGCGGTCGTCGGGGCCAACGGGGCGGGCAAGACGACGCTTATGCGGGTCTTGTCCACATTGGCGGTGCCGACGTCGGGGAGGGTGATGATCGACGGACAGGACGCGCTGATGCGTCCGCTCAGATATCTTCGTCAGCTCGGATACCTCCCGGAGAATCCTTCGCTGTACGACGACATGAGCGTCAAAGATTATCTTACCTACCGTGCGCAGCTCAAGGGGGAACTCCCGAAGCGCATCCGCCGCAGGGTCGGGGAAGCACTTGAGGTGTGCATGCTTACCGACAGCCGGAATCGTCCCCTCCGGCTGCTTTCCGCCGGTCTGCGCAAGCGGACGGCCCTGGCGGATGCGATATTGCTGCGGCCTCGCGTGCTTTTGCTGGACGATTTTCTTGCGGGCATTGATCGAACGATGCGCGAGGCGTTCGAGGCGATTGTTCCGGCGGTGGCGGCTTTCTCGAGCGTGATCGCGACCGGCCATGAACTTGAAGATCTGGCGCGCTGGGCGACGCGGTTTCTGGTGCTCAGAAACGGGGTCATTTCGGCGGAGATCTCGACGGCGGGGATGGAGCGCATGGCGGCGGTGAAGGCGGTGGAGTCGGCGATGAAAGGGGAGATACTGAAATGAGTCCCGTAAGCGCAACATTCCGTCGCACCGTCGGCCGAGCGCGTTCGTTTTATTCCACGGTATTCGCGCTTGCTGGCTTTCTTGCCGGCGCGGCGGCGCTCTTCGCGTTCAACTTAAGTGCGCACGAGGGCACGCTGACGGCGCTCCTGCCGGTTTGGACGGTTTCGGCATCTCCGCTCCTGCCGATCTTCGCGGCGTTGACCGGCATGTCGGTGTTCAGCGATGAATACAAGTCGGGGGGCGTCGATCTGTTGCTGACCGCGCCGGTTCTGGAGCGCGAGATAGTGCTGGGAAAATTCTTCGGCGTGTGGGCGCTTTCGGTTTTCGCGATCACGCTCCATCTGGTCTCGTCGCTTGTCGTGACCGGGGTGATGGCGCCGGCGCTCTTGTCGGATCTTTCGGCGGTCGATATTCTGCCGGCGTTGTTCGTGCTTTTGATGCAAAGTGCACTGTGGTGCTCGGTGGCGGTTGCAGCGAGCGCGATGTTCACGCACGCGGCGATGGCGGCGACGGTGACGGCGGTTGCGGTTTCAGGAGTGCCGTGGGCGATCTGGTTCGCGGTATTGAATTGGCTGCCCGAAGCTAGACAGCGATTCGGGGAGATGCCGGTCGATGCGCATGCGTTCGAACTTGCCGGCGGTTTCGTTTCCACCGGACTGGTGTTGTCTTATTTCATTCTTACCGTGACTGCGTTGTTCATTGCGACGAAACTGCTCGCTCTAAGAAGGCTAGTCGGGGCGGGGGCGAAGCCGGCGAGGTTTTCCACTTATTTCACGTTCGCATTGGCGGCGGCGCTGGCGGTATCGTCGATCGTGCTCGTGAATCGTCTTGATTTCACCACCGAAATACCGGTGAGCGGCAGTGGAGAGGTGAAGTTTTCGTCACGCACCTGCGATCTTTTGCGGGAAACTTCCGGGAGCGTCGCCGCGACGGTTTTTCTGTCGCGGCATGACGGACGTTTCCGGACGGTGCGGTTGTTTTTGCGTTCGCTGGTGCGTGAGGCCGAGGCGCAGGGCGGACTGAAGCTCATTTTGTCGACGGTCGATCCGAACTGGGATTTGTTTGAGAGCGAGCGGCTTATCCGGCTGGGGGTGAAGCCCGGCAGCGTGGTGTTCGAGCGCGGCAACCGGCGTATGGCGGTGCCGGTAAGCGCGGCGCCGGACGAGAATGTGTGCGCGGCGGCGCTTGTGCAGGTGGCCGTGCCGAATCGTCCGACCGTCGTCCGCTGGACGACCGGTCATCGAGAGCTGTCGACGGATGATTACGGGCAGGGCGGACTCAGCGATCTTGCAAGGGATCTTGCGTGCTGGGGCTATTCGAACGTCAAACTCGATCTTGCCGGCGATCAGCCGATACCCGCCGATGGAGTCGTGGTGATCGCCGGTCCCCGCGACGACTTCTCCCGCGCCGAAATCGCCAAGCTCGACGCGATGATGAAGGCCGGCGGCCGACTTATGGTGTTCATCGATTCGGATGAACCGCGCAGTCTGGTGACGATGCTCTCGCAGTGGGGTATGCGTCTCGCCCCGGTGATCGCGCCCGAGAACCGCACCTTGAGCGGGAACGAGATCGTGGTCACCGATCTTTCATCGCATGAAATCTGCGCTCCGCTCGCGGGTTCGCGTCTGGTGGCCGGCCGCGGTTCAATCGGCTTCACCCGCAGTGCGGCGGCGGATGGCGGCTCGGGCGCGGATCGCATTGAATATCGTGAGCTCGCCGGTGTCGCGCCCATGTGCATCGCGGCGGTGGCCGAGCGAGGCAACGGCGCAGGGAGCGATCTTTCGATCAGACCGACGCGACTGGTGGCGGTAGGGGATTCGGGCATGGTGCAGAACGGCTCGCTCGAAGCGCGCGGCAACGCAAATCGCGAATTCATTCTCAATGCGTTCTCCTATCTTTCCGGCAGCGCCTTCATCACCGGTTCGGGGGTGCGTCCGCGGCTGGAGTCCGGTCTTGATCGGTACGGACGGCTCAGGATGTCGGTCGTTTCGGCGGTGGCGATACCCGCCGTGCTGTTCCTGGCGCTGCTGGTCATCGTCTACAGAAGGAATCATCGCCGATGAGCAACACGAGATCGCTTCTTTGGCTGGTGATCGGCCTTGCCGCGACCGGGGTCGCGCATTTTCTCGTCTCCTACAATGACGCCGGGGTGACGAGCGCCCAGCGTCGCATGCGGCTCGTGTCGTTCCCGGTCGCCGGCACAAAATCGGTGGAGGTGACCGGAGAGGGGCGTTCGCCGCTGGTGATTGATGTCGAAGCCGAGAAGCTTGTGAAGCCGGTTGCGGCGGAGGTCGACATCGGCGAGGTGAAGCGCACGCTTGATGCGCTTTCGGCGGAAGTTCGCGACGTCATCGGCGCCGGCGAGATGCTGCGGCTCGGCCGCAGTCGCGGAGACTTCGGGCTGGATCCTTCGAGACTTCGGGTCAAGGTGATCGGCGGGGGCTTCGAGCATGTCGTCGATTTCGGTTGTCTCACTCCCGACGGCAACGGGGTCTACGTTGCGGTCGCGGGTGATACCGCGGTTTCGATAGTTCCGGTCTCGACGCTTTCGGCGGTCTCCCGTGATGTCGGCGATTACCGGCAGCGGCTTGTTTTCCCGCGTGGAACCGAATCGGTGAAGACGATCGCGATTCGCAGATCGACCGGAGAACGTTTCCGGCTGGCGAAAAACGGCAAGGGATGGATCCGGATCGGGGATGAGGCGGAATCGTCGTCGACCAATGCGAACACTCTCGCTTCGATCGAGTGCGTGACCGAACTTCTGAAGGCGGCTCAGGAGTGCCGCGCGATCGACTTCGTGAACGAGACGGCGAAAAACGACGAGCCCGGAGTGGTCAAACTTTCGGCACTGGCCGGGTATGGATTGGATCCAGAGAGTACATCGACCACGCTTGCCCTTCGTTACGACGACGGCGGAGAGACCACGGTGAGCTTCGGCAAACCGGCGGGGGAGGGGAAAGTGTATGCGCTTTCAGGCGCGGCAGTGGTTTCGGTCTCGGCAGCGGTCGCGAGTCTTGCCGAGAAAATCGACCCGACCGACAGCCGGCTTTATCCGCTTGTCGGGAATGAAGTGAAGCGTCTGTCGGTGCGGATCGACGATACCGAATGTCTGCTCGCGAAAGACGAAGTCACCGCGCAATGGCATCTCGACGCCCCCATTTCCGCCCCCTGCGACGGTGAGACCGTTGACGCGCTCGTCAAACGCATTATATCGCTCACGGCGGCTGATCGGGTACAGGAAGATTCGAGCGACGTGATCTCAGTCTCGGTGAATGGCGCGCCGGCGCTGGCGGTTTCGCGCGTCGCGGTCATGGGGGAAAAGCGTCTCGAAGATCTCCGCTCGAAAAAACTGCTGAAGCTTGAGGCGGCCGAGGTTAAGCGCATTGGAAGAATCCGTCGGCTTGAGAACGGCGTCGCTTCGTCGATCTTTCTGGGATACGACCGCGAGAGTCGAACCTGGAGCGTGGAAAATTCCGACGCGTCGGGAGAGGTCGACGTTTCCGCGGTTGAAGCCGTCGTCGCGACTCTCGGAGCGTTGGAGGCCGACCGCATCGTGCGCCTCAAGGTGTCGCCGTCGGAGCTGAGGAATTACGGACTTGAAGAGCCGAATTGCACAATCGCCGTCGACCTGGCGAAGTCAGATTCCGTCCGACGCAATCTGCTTCTGGGGGATGCGGCGGCTGACGGATCGGTCTACGCGACGCTTGGCTCGGCCGATGCGATTTTCACGCTTTCAAAAGAAACCCTGCGGCTCCTCACGGCGCCGTTGACGGACGAAAGATCAAACTGAAAATACCATGAAATACGATAAAAATCATGCGCTCCTGGAATGCACGATTCCGGGACTTAAACAGAAAAGCGGAAAAGTCCGCGATGTGTTCGACCTCGGGGACAAGCTCCTCATGGTTGTCACCGACAGAATCAGCGCCTTCGACGTGATTCTTCCCTGCGGAGTTCCTGACAAGGGCAAGGTGCTGAACCAGCTCTCGCTCTTCTGGATGGAGTTCTTCGGCATGAAGAACCACCTTGTCACCGCGAATGTCGACGAGTATCCGGCCGAACTCCAGCCCTACAAGGAGGATCTGCGCGGACGCTCGATGCTGGTGAAGAAGGTGAACATGGTCGAGGTCGAGTGCATCGCCCGCGGCTATCTCACCGGATCGGGCTGGAAGGAATACAAGGCCAAAGGCACCGTGAACGGCGGGAAACTGCGCGCCGGCTACGAGAACGCCTCGAAGCTCGACGAAGTGCTCTTCACCCCGACCACCAAGGCGGCGATCGGCGATCATGACGAGGCGATCAATTTCGACGAGACCGTCAAGCTCGTCGGTGAGGATACGGCGAAGGCGCTTCGCGACACCACGATCGGTCTCTACTCCAAGGCGGCGGATTACGCGGCGACGAAGGGCATCATCATCGCCGACACCAAGTTCGAATTCGGCAAAGACGCGGACGGGTCGCTAATTCTTGCGGACGAAGTGCTTACGCCCGATTCCTCGCGCTTCTGGCCGGCCGAGAGCTACAAGGTCGGGGCGAATCCCCCCTCGCTCGACAAGCAGTACGTGCGCGACTATCTCGAGTCGATCAACTTCAACAAGGAGCCGCCGGGTCCGGTGCTGCCCGATGAAGTGATCGAGCGCACCCGCGAAATCTACCTGAAGGCCTACGAAAACCTCTCGGGAAAGAAACTCGTGTAACAGATCGGACGGGGGAGGCCAGCCTCCCCCGAACCCCCACATAAGGAATAGGAGAAAACTATGGGAATGTTCGACAACATCAAGCAGGCCATGCAGATGCGCAGTGAAGCGAAACGCATTCAGGCCGAAATTCAGAAAATCTCCGCCGAGTATTCGAACGGCGGCATCACCTGCATCGCCAAGGGCGACAACACGATCGAGAAACTCGCATTCTCGTCCGAGGCCTATGACGAGGTCAAGGCGGGCAAGCCTCAGCGTTTCGAAACGATGCTCCTCAACGTCGTCAACGGGGCGCTTAAGAAGGCGCGCGAGGAGACCCAGCGCCAGATGATGCAGATGATGCAGGCGAACGGCGGCATGAGCTCGCTCTTCGGCAAATAATCGTCGACGGAACCGATGATCGCCCCGGTAACCGAGCTGGAACAATGCCTCGCGAAACTCCCGGGTTTCGGGAGGCGCTCGGCGTCGCGCGCCGCGCTTGCGCTGGTGCGCGAGCCGGGGCGCATTCTGGAACCGCTTCTTGCCGCGCTGAAACGGGCGCATGACGAGGTGCGGTGCTGTTCGCGTTGCGGGGCGTTCACGACGATCGGGCATGACCCGTGCGATGTCTGCACCGACATGACGCGGGAAGGGTCGGTCATTTGCGTGGTGGAGGATCCGGCGGATATCCCGGTTATCGAGGCGTCGGGTTCGTTCCGCGGCAGATATCATGCGCTTGGGGGAAAACTCTCGCCGGCGCGGCGGATGGGTCCGGAACGGCTTCGTTTCGCCGAGCTGGTCGACCGCGTCCGAATGGAAGGCGTGAGCGAGGTTCTGCTTGCGCTTTCGACCGATATGGAAGGTGATGCCACGGCGGGTTACGCCGCCGAAATCCTGAAGGGAACCGGGGTGAAGGTGACGCGGCTTGCGTTCGGGCTGCCGGCTGATTCCGGCATCGCCTATTCCGATCCGCTTACCCTCCGCCGCGCCATCATGAACCGCATCGTGCAATGACGCGACGGCCGCAGAGTTTCATTGCAGCCCCGGCGAAATTTACCCCCTTTACTGCAAGGGCGTTTTTTTGATACAATATGACAATCTGCGTCATGGTGGCGCGGATGAAGCGAATGAATCGGGGTAGTCCATCCTCGGTCAAAGCGGATTAATCCTGAACAACAAAAAAAGATTAAAGGAGAAAACAAAATGGAAATGCCTACCTCGACCCTCACGGGTATCACGCTCAAGGACATGTTTGACGCCGGTCTGCACTTCGGTCACCAGACCAAGCGCTGGAATCCGAAGATGAAAGGCTACATCTT
>R11__coassemble_1749_pt1 | contig 11706 bp, 5 predicted proteins | sample R11__metabat2_low_PE_023 | metagenome-assembled genome bin R11
CAAGTACGCGCTCCTCATCGAACTCAAATATCTGAAGAAAGACGATGACGCTTCGTCCGCCGCACTCGAAAAACTGCGGCGCGAGGCCGCCGAACAACTCGACCGCTACGCCGCCGACCACGACCTGGCGAGCAAATGGCATCTCGCCCAGAAATCGATGAATCGACGAATCGACGAATCGACGAATTCCCCCTCGGTCACGCTCAAGCGTGTGATGGTCGTATTTCACGCGCAGGAGCTGCTGGCGTGTGAAGAGGTATAAGGTTATATAAGCACCTTGTGTGTCTTTCTCCATTCGCGCATGGTGATGCCGGTGCGTTCACGGAAGTATCGCGAAAGATACGACGCTGAATCGTATCCGCAGGCGGCGATTATTTCCCCGATGGTCATGTCGCTTTGATTCAGCAGTTCGCAGGCGCGCTTGAACCTGATTTCGTTGATGGCCTCGCCGATGCTTTTGCCGGTGGTGCGACGGAACAGTTCGGTTGCGCCGGTGCGTGCGCAGCCCATGACTTTCGCCACATCGTCGATCGAAAGCCGTCCATTGCACGCGTTTTCACGGATGTATTCCAGTGCGGTAAGGGTTTTCAACGAAGGTGAACCGAGCGATTTAGTGGAGTCGCGGCGGATGATGCGGCTGGGACCGTAATAAACCGTGCGCGGTTTTTCCGCCGTGTCATTCATTGTGAGCGCCAGCAATTCGGCGAGTTTACGACCGGCGCACTTGCGGTCGATTTCAACGCTGGAGAGTTCCGGCTTCTGCGCTTCGCATATCGTCTGCTCGTTGTCGATGCCGATGATGGCGAGGTCGTTCGGAATGCGTCGACCGGCGAGAATCGCCGACTGCAAGGCGACCTGGGCGACGGCGTCGCAGCAGCCAAGAATGCCGCTGTGCGGTGGTAGTTGTCTGATCGTTTCGATGTCCGCGACTTCTTCGGACGACAGAATCGAGTGGGACGAGCCGTTTTTATTCACGAAGTCATGGAACGCCCTCAGTCTTCTCGCCTCCCATTCGGCTTTCTTGTGATACTTGATGAAGATGAAGTGACGGCATTCCAGCGTTTGAAGGTGCTCAAGCGCGAGCCGGGTCACGGCAGCGGAGTCTTCGCAAACCGCGAAGTGGTCCTTGAGCGAATGATCGATCGGATGATTGAGGTAAACGATCGGGAAAGACATTGAACGGAAGACTTCCGGATGATAGCCGTGTCCGCCCGCGCAGTCGACGATGCATCCGTCAGGCCGCCAATGTAAGAGCTGGCGTTTCAACGCCTCGCTCGATGGCGGGTTGTTCAACGCCAGAAGCATCCAGTCGCGGTCGTGCGCGAACTCGTGAATGCCTTCGAGATATTCCGACCAGCTGTCGCAATAGGTCGGCTGCAGAAACAGGATTCTATTCATGGTAAGATTATAACATAACATGCGGCCGATTGAGTATAAAAAACATATCCGATCGGACAAAATAAATTTTTTCTTTTTGTTACAATTCATGGTACCAGTTTAAAATCAAAAAGGAGCATTATGCGAACATCCATTCGTAGACTTTTCATCTCGGCCGTCGCGGTATCCTCGCTTTGGAAGGCGAACGCAGCCGAGTTTTATGTCGCGAAATCAGGTTCCGCCGAATATTCGACACTTCAGTCGGCGGTGGATGCCGCAGCGGACGGCGACGTGATTCATGTGGCCGAAGGCGTTTATGACGATTATTCGGCTTATGAATCGTTCGGGAATTGCTGTCTGGTGATCGAAAATAAATCGGTGACGATCGTAGCGGATGGAGCAAAGGCGAAGACGATCATCAAGGGCAAGCGCTCGATCGGTTATGAGCACGGCATGGGCGCGAACTCGGTGCGCGGCATTGTGGCGGTTTCTGCCGGAACAACGGTGATCGAGGGCTTTACCATTCAGGAATGCACGACGGTGAATGATTCAACTAACCAGCAGGGCGGCGGTTTCTACGATTCGCTTGGAGTGATGAGCGAGGTGAAAATCGTTGACTGTGACATTTACGCCTGTTCGGGTACACGCGCCGGCGCGGGCTATGGCGGCAACTTCATCCGTTGCCGCGCTTCCGGCTGCATGGCGGTGGCTTATGCCGCAACATTCCGTGCGGCTAACGTATTCAACTCGGTCGTTTACGGGAACAAGGCGGCGAGCGGCTTCGGCATCATCGACACCCCGGGAGAGACCGTCAACTGCACCTTCGCCTTCAACACCGGAAAGCTGTTTAATCAGGCAGGAACGAATGCGAGCGGTGGCAACAGCCTGATCCGCAACTGCATCATCGTCGGGAATTCCGAGGTTACCACGGCGCACAATTACTATATGTATTGCGCCGACGACGAGGGCTGGACCGACAATAATTCGGTCACCATCACCACGGACGACCTTTTCTCGCCGGCATCGGGAGATTTTCGCCTGAAGAGCGGTTCCGCCGCAATCGGCATCGGCAACACGGCGTATCCCGACAGGGCACCGGAAGGGTATCGTGACACGGATCTTCTCGGCAATGCCCGAGTCTCGAACGGCAAGATCAATGCCGGTGCGGTACAGAGCGACGCTACCCCGGTAGAAACCGGCGCGACATTCGTTTCGACGGAACTCACCTACGGCGGCATGACGATAAACGGATCGCGGTTTTATTCGCAGTTGCCGGTGAAATACCGCGCCGAATCGCTCCCCGCGGATGTCACCGTGGGCTTTGCGGTCAATACCGGCTGGGGTTTCGTGGCGGTCACCAATGCGGTCGGGGACACCGGCGATATGTGGCCGATGATGGATGACACCGTGCGTCTGCATATTGCCGAGGCACAGGACGCGGTGTATGGTCCGGTGGCCCGCGGCACCGTGTACGTCTCGCCCGACGGGGATAATTCAACCGCTGACGGCAGCGAGACCAAACCGTACGCGACGATTTCGACTGCGGCGTCGAAAGAGGCGGTCGCGAAAGTGGTGATGGTCTATCCGGGCACGTACGAAACCGGCACCGTCGATTTCAATGGCAATTCCCGGGTCGGCGTCAATTACGCCAACCTGACGCGCATCAAGGCGGTGGAGGGCCCGGAGAAGACGATCGTCAAGGGCGCGGATGCAACGAATGCGGATGAGTACGGACTCGGTGACGATGCCATTCGCTGTGTCGCGCTGGGCGGCCGGGTCGCCTTGCAGGGTTTTACGCTAGAAGGCGGGCGTACCTACGCTGCGGGGGCATCATCGACGATCCGTCGGCGCGGCGGCGGCGTGCTCCTTTGCGATCATCGTTGCGCGGTGCTCGATTGCGTGATCACGAACTGCAATGGCGTTTACGGCGCGGCGGTCAACGGACGCGGCGGCACCGACACCGTGAACGGCAGGGTCATCCGCACCCGGATAATCGATTGCAAGGTGCCGGAAATCGTTGATGCCGGGGCGTCGGTCGCGTATTGCGCCGACCTGTATTCGTCGCTTTTTATCGACAACGAAGTTGCAACCGGCGCGGCCAGTTCCTCGGTGATCGGACAGAACTGCGTGGCGTACAATTGCACCGCAGCGTATAATTCGACGCCGGCGGAATACGGCACCGTTTCGTCTTTCAAGGCGAACGCGTTCGTCAATTCGATCGCGACGCGTACATCCGGCGGTGTCGATCTGCCGTGGGGTGGATCGAGTCCGGTGTACGTGGCTACGAATTCGCTCGTGAGCACCTCGACGAAATCGATTGAGGAGTATGCGGATTGTGCGAGTTTCAACAAGATCATGCTGCGCCGTCTCGGGGACGAGCTGCGCCCGAGCAAGCAGTCCGGCGCGGCGCACGTTGGCGCGGTTTCGCTGGTAAAACAGGAATCGCTCTGTGATGTCAACGGGACACCTTTTGACTTGTCGTCGATGGACGGCTCGATGACGGCAGGTTGCTTCGCCGATGACTTCAAGTATCCTGAATCGTTCATGATAACCATACGATGAAAAAATCTATCGTGTGGACGATGGCCTTCGCGTGTGCGGTTTGCGTGCACGCGGGGATCGATCCGGTTAAGTTGGTCGAAGACGGGATTGCCGCGGGAAAGACGGCGGTTACGATTCCTTGCGGTGACTACACCCTTGACCTTGCCGCGGAAAAAACCACGTACTTCAAGTTTGTCGGCAAGCACGACCTTACCATTGATTTTTCCGGATCGAAGTTATGGGGCGAGGTCAATACCCGGATGTTCGATCTCGTCGGCTGTACCAATGTCACCATCAAGAACGTCACGGTGGATTATCCGTTCAGTCTGCCGTATACTCAGGCGAAGATTCTCGCGGTGGACAAGGATCGGAATTGGGAAGTGGAAATCATCGACGGCTACCCGGTCCCTTCCGCTGCGCAGATCGCGCCGAACGCCAGAATCTGGCCGGTGCAGGTTTACAGTTCGGATGGCAAAACGCTGGTCAACCCGATGCGGTTCCGGAATGGAATCAAGATCGAACATCTCTACGACAGGCGCTATCGCGTCAGCGGCGGCATCGACCGGCGCGGCGAAGTCGGCGATATCGCGGTATGGAGCTTGGGGGAGTATTCGCGCAAGACCGAGAATTGTGCGTTTCTGCTGACCGCCTGCACCGGATGCACGCTTGAGAACTGCACGGTGTATGCGACGCCGATGGGTTGCGGATTCGCCGAGCTCGCGGCGGATCGTAACACCTACCGCGGCTGCAAACTGACGCGCTGTCCGCCGACGAAAGATCCGGTGACGCGGGGTGTCAAGCGTATGCGCAGCGGCAATCACGACGCGTTCAATTCGCGGCGATCGTTCACGGGTCCGTTGATCGAGAACTGCTGTTTTGCTTTCCATTGCGACGACGATGTCAATATCTCGGGTTACTTCGCGCTGGTCACCGGACAAAACGGCAGAAATTTGAGGGTGTGCCCGTTCGGCGGGCTTGTCCCCTGCGCAGTCGGTGACTCCTGTCAGGTCATGACCGCATCGGGAGAACGCCCGGCGGATGTTTCGGTTATGGGCTGCAAGGACGAAGGCGTCCTTTCTCCGGATGACCGAGCGTTCATTGATTCGTTCTACCTGTATCCCGGTGTCAAGGAGACGATCAGCAGGGTTTACGAGGTGACGATCGATCGTGACATTGATCTGCCGCGCGGCAGCGTCATCATCTCGAATCGTCGGCAAGGGAACGGATTCGTCATCCGTGATTCCGATTTCGGTCCGAACCGGGCGCGAGGGCTGCTGATCAAAGCGTCCGACGGCATAATTGAAAACAACCGCATCGGCGGGGTGGAGGGGAATCCGGTGATGATCGCGCCGGAGGTTCAGTGGCTTGAGGGCGGCATAAGCAGCGACTTGAAGATTATCGGCAACAAGATGAAAGCGAACGGCGGCGGCGTGCTTATCGCGGGTAATAACATGATGAACAATCCGCTCCCGTTCGGTGCGCATCGCAATATCGTGCTCGAGCACAATACCGTCGAATCGCCGTCGGCCGCGCTTAAGGCGGTCGGTTGCAGCGGTCTGGTGCTAAAGGACAATTGTTTCAAAAGTGGAAAGGGCGAGCCGGTCGAGCTTGTAAATTGCGGATCGGTCGGAGCGGACTGGATCTCGGCGGTCAATCAGAAAATCGCCGGTGAAGCAGAGAAGAAACTTGAGCGCGCGGCGGATGGAACCAGCTGGTTCGCGAAGGAGTTTTCGCTCGACGAAAAGCCGATAAAGGCGCGGATCGCCGCTTCCGGCCTCGGCGTGTTCGAACTCTACGTGAACGGCAAACCGGTGGGGAACGATTTCCTGAAGCCGGGTTTCACGCACTACGCGAAAACCAAATATTCGTTCGAGTATGATGTGCGAGAGTTCCTGAAACCGGGAAAGAACGTGATCGCTGCCGAGGTGTCGTCCGGATGGTGGCGGGATAAGATCGTCGACTACAAAGGTGAGAAGAGTGCGTTCTGGTGCCGGTTGGAGATGGTCGGCAAGAATGGAGAAGTGACGCTTGTCGGGACTGACGCCTCCTGGCGTGCTTCGGTTGCGGGCGCGGTGACGCATGCGGGGATTTTCGACGGCGAGGAATACGATGCCAGAATCGGACAGCCGGTTTTCGGCGATGACTCATGGCCGATGGCGGAAAGGAACGACGAGTTCAAGGGCGAGGTTCTGCCGACACAGGGTGCGGAAGTGACGCTCAGGCGCGATCTCGCGGTTTCTCGTGGACCGTTTCATTTGAAGCGGGGCGAGAAACTTGTCGTCGATTTCGGGCAAAACATGGCGGCGGTTCCGGAGTTCACGTTCGCGTCGGAATGCGGTGCGAGACTGACGTTCTTGCCCGGGGAGATGCTGAATGACGCCGACGAAGGCGTGCGTGGATGCGACGGTCCGTCCGGAACCGTCTATCGCGCCAATTTGCGGATACCGGAAAGCGGAATGCGCTTAGTCTATACGTTCGCAGATGAGAAGCAGGTGACCTATCATCCGCGCTTCACGTACTTCGGCTTCCGATACGCCGAAGTTTCGGCGAGTGAAGACGTGGAGATCGCGAGCGTGACGGCGATACCGGTCAGCTCGGTCAAACCGGAAATGGAGATAGGCGAAATCGAGACCGGTGATGAATCGCTCAACCGGTTCATATCCAATGTCCGCTGGGGAATGCTTTCGAATTATCTATCGGTGCCGACGGATTGTCCTCAGCGTAACGAGCGGCTCGGGTGGACTGCCGACACCCAGGTGTTCGCCGACGCCGGCGCTTTCCTCGCCGATACGCGGCGCTTCATGGGAAAGTGGATGCGTGATGAGCGCGACACCCAGAGCGCGTTCGGCGGTTTCCCCGGCGTCGCCCCTTACGCACAGTACGGTTCGCGACCGATGAAGGAAATGATGCGCATTGGTTGGGCCGATGCGCCGGTGATCGTCGCCTGGAAGATCTGGCGGCAGTTCGACGACAGGAAAATTGTCGATGACAATTGGTCCGCGATGGAAAAATTCATGAATCATGTCGCCGAGACCAGATATGCGCATGCGGAAATTGCCGGCGAGTGCGGAAATATTCAGAACGCCGACTGGCTTTCGTGGGAGAAATACGAAACCTGCAGCGGCGGCCGCAGCGGATGCGACGCGATTGTCACGAGCGGTGAAGATTGGCGTCCTACTCGAGAGGCGGTGCGGTATTGGGATTTCCTTGGCGCCTGTTACTGGTTGATGGATGCACGGATGATGCTTGAGATGGCGAAGGGAACCAGACGTGACGAGACCAAGTGGCTTGCGATGATCGATGAAGCGCGAAAATACCTCGAGCGGGAATTTATCGATCCGAAGACTGGTCGTGTGATAGATATTCTGGACGACATGCAGACGCCGGCGTTGCTACTGCTGAAATTGGGAGTGCTTGATGGAGCGGCTTACGAAGAGACCGCGGCGGCGTTAAGGGTGAGTCTGGAGAAAAACGGCAATCTTACCGGCTTTCTCGGGTCGAGCGTTCTGATGGATGTGATTTGTGACAACGGAATGGAAGATGTCGCGGTCGGGTTGCTGCTCAACCACAACTTTCCCAGTTGGCTGTATTCGGTCGATCAAGGCGCGACAACGGTGTGGGAGCGGTGGAACGGATGGACGAAAGAGGCGGGTTTCGGTCCGGTCGCAATGAACAGCTACAACCATTATGCGTATGGTGCCGTGCTCGGATGGATGTTCCGTCGCCTGGCCGGGATCGCCCCATGCTCTTCCAGCCCGGGCTTCAAGCGCATTGTGATGAAGCCGATATTTGATCGTCGGCTCGGGTATGTGAAGGCGCAGTATAAGTCGGCTTCGGGATTGATCCGTTCAGAGTGGCGATACGAGGGCGAGAAGGTGATTTGGTCGTTTACGGTTCCGGAAGGAGCGGTCGCCGAAATCGAAGCGCCCGGAATGGCTGTCCGTGAATTTTCCGGTGGAATTTACACTCTGGATTTTGATAAGCCGGATTGATCCACTGTGCGATAGGCGCTCTGCAGCCGCACCTAAGTGTCGGATCGCAGTTCGTGGAGAATTCGCCGCTTGTTCGCCGGCGGGAAAGATGATAGAATATTCCCGAAAGTGATTTAAGGAGAACATGGCGGGAAGAATCAAACAGGTTATGTACGGAGTTACGGATTTCGCGCTTATGCGGAATCCGGACAGGCCGGCGTATTTCGTCGACCACACGGCACTTATCCGCGATCTCGAGGAGACCGCGAATTACGTGATGTTCCTCAGACCGCGGCGGTTCGGCAAGTCGCTTCTCTGCGCGATTCTGCAGTCTTACTACGATGTGGACTATGCTGATCGGTTTGAGGAGTTCTTCGGCGAGCTTGAAATCGGGAGGAACCCGACCGAGGAACGCGGTAAATATCTCGTCCTGAAGTTTGATTTCTCGGCGGTCGACAAGGACTTTGAGAAAACGCAGGACAGCTTTAATTTCATTTGCTCGACGCGGATCAACTCCTTTGTCGATCATTATCGCGATGTGCTTGGCGAAGAGCGTCGCCTTGCGGTAAGGGCGCAGGAAGAATGCACTAAAAAGATGGCCGCGCTTTTCGATGGACTCGACAAGACCGCAGTGAAACTCTACGTCATCATCGATGAGTACGATAATTTCGCGAACACGATTCTCGCGAGTTCTCGCGACAACTACGAGGCGCTGTGTCACGGCGACGGATTCTTCAAACAGTTCTTCACCGTCCTCAAATCGGCGACCACCGGCACCGACGCGCCGATCACGCGCATGTTCATCACCGGCGTGACGCCGCTCACGATGGACGACGTGACGAGCGGCTTCAACATCGGCGCGAACATCTCGATGGAGCCGATGTTCGCGCCCTTGACCGGCTTCACGCAGCAGGATCTTCGCGAGATGCTCGAGTACTACCGCGCGAACGCCGGCTTCGCCTTCGATGTCGAGAAGGTCTACCAAACGATGAACGACTGGTACGACCACTACCGCTTCTCGCCCGACACGGACGTGGACGGTCAGGTCGTGCCTTCGGTTGCGAACCCGACGCTCGTCTGGTATTTCATGCGGTATTTTCTGCAGAACCACAAGGCGCCGCCGCAATTGATCGACACGAATCTCAAGATGGACTATCTGAAGATTCGTCATGTGATCACCGAGAGCCGCCGAATGAACGGCAACTACCACCGGCTCGAGGAGATCATTGAGAAGAAGGGCGCGGTCGCGACGCTGCAGCCGTCGTTCCAGGCGCGTGAGCTCGCGGTGCCAGATAACTTCGTCTCGTTCCTCTATTACAACGGCATCCTCACCGTGACCGGCGAACGAATGGGCCGCTCCGAGCTTTCCGTCCCCAACCGCACGATTGCCGAATTCATTCACGCCTTCGTCCCGAAGGCTTACGAGGATGTGAACGGCATCGCTCCGCACATCTTCGATCTCGCGAACGCGATGACCGACTTCGCCATCGACGGCGACTGGCAGAAGCCGCTCGGCATCGTATGCGATGTCGTCTCGCAGTACCTTAGAGTGCGCGATCTCGTCGAAGGCGAGCGGGTGGTGCAGACGGCGATGTGCGCGAACATGCGCGCCGCGCACGGTCCGTACCTCGTCGACCACGAGATCGAGGCGGGCGGCGGCTTCGCCGACATCGTCTGGGAGCCCGACCTCGGCCGCTATCCCGAAATCAAGTACGCGCTCCTCATCGAACTCAAGTATCTGAAGAAAGACGATGACACGTCCGAGACCTCGCTCGCGAAACTGCGCCGTGAAGCCGCCGATCAGCTCGACCGCTACGCCGCCGACCACGACCTGGCGAGCAAATGGTGCCTGACGAATGGAAAATTGAAAATTGAAAATGGAAAATGCGAGGGTGGAAAATGCGTGGAGGGGAAGGTCCCATCGGTTGAACTCAAGCGCGTGATGGTCGTATTCCACGCGCAGGAACTGCTGGTGAGCGAAGAGGTATAAGGTTATATAAACGCTTTATGTTCATCGCCTCCCCTTCGCCCGCCGGACAACAAGCCCACAACAACAAGCTTTGCGATCGTTGCTGCTGCAATCGCGTGTAAGCAGCCTAGAACGCCGTATAACGCGTTTCTTTGCCTTGGATGGGGGACTGGGTGTTGGGACAACCGTCTCGTCCCGCTTTGTCCCCGGGACATTTCGGGACACGGTGCGCTTCGTGGCGTTTTCTTCCGCGAGACGCTTCCTGCGATAGCATTCTTTGCGCTTGCGCTCTTTTTCCATCGCCTCTTCGAAGTCATCGTCTGCGGCACTGATCATCGCGGCGAAAATCTTTTCGTTCGGACTTCCTGATCGCGTCAATGCTTATGTGCGGACATATACACTGGGGTCCGACTCTCCCGATCCGCGCGATGGTGCTCGAAGCGCAAACTTGCGCGCCATTTGGAAGTTGTGGACGCCAAAGATCTTGTGCGATAGAGCCGCCATTTGTGGTACAATATCAGAGGTTTTTGATCTGTGGAGGTAACATGAAAAACATTCTCTTTGCCTTGACGGCAGTCATTGCTTTCGCCGCTGCGGCGGAATATCGTCCGGAGCCCTGGAATCTGAAGGCGCGCGAGGAATTCGCCGGTTTCAAATTCGGGGTGTTCATTCATTGGGGACTTTACGCCAATTACGCGCAAGGCGAGTGGTACCTGAAGAGCGGCAACAAGGATAACGGAAATGCCGCGCTCGACGAGAAGGCGTATTCTCGCATGATGTACGGATTCTGTCCCTCGAAATTCGATGCCGACGAATGGTGCCGCGTCTTCTCCGAAGCTGGCGCCAGATATGTCACGATCACCTCGCGCCATCACGACGGCTTCTCGCTCTGGCCGACGAAGGTGGACGACGGTTACAACATTGCGCTCACCCCGTTCAAGCGGGATGTCCTGGGGGAACTCGCCGCGGCCTGTCGTCGGACGGGACTGCAGTTGAATTTCTACTATTCCCTGATGGATTGGCACCGCAAGGATTATCCGGCCGGCGAGTGCGCCAAGGCCGTGCTCGGTAATCAGAAGGGTGATTACGCCTCGTACAAGAAATTCATGCTTGCGCAGATCGGGGAACTGATCGACAATTACCATCCGGGCAACATCTGGTTCGACGGCGAGTGGGAGCACGCGCACTTCAAAGACGGAGAATGGCAGCGCACGCTTGACTGGGACTTCGACACCATTTACGATTTCATCCATTCGAAGCATACGCTCGTCGCCAACAACAACCACCAGCCGATCCGTGAAAAGGAGGATATTCAGCTCTTCGAGCGCAACCTGCCGGGTGAAAAAGGCGCGGGGTTCTCCGACAACCAGCCGCTTGCCGCCACGCGTCCGGTGGAACAGTGCGACGTCATCCAGAATAAAGTCTGGGGATACAAAATTGGCGAGAGAAACTTTCGCACCGCCGAGGACGTCTGCACCATGCTCGTCAAGTGCGCCGCGAACAACGTGAATCTGCTGATGAATATCGGTCCCGACGGCTCCGGTCAGCTGCCGGAACGCGCGGTGGCGGTGATGGCGGATGTCGGTAAATGGATGAAGGATAACGGCGAGGCGATTTACGGGACTCTTGCCGGTCCGATTCAGGAAAAAGACCGCGTTTCGACCAGGAAGGGCGAGAAGGTGTATATCTTCCGCCTGGAGAAAAGCAAGTATCCTGTGCTTGAAAAATAGCGGTGCGGCTTTTCGCCCTCGCGATTTTCAGAAGCGAAGGTAATGCTCGTGTTCGGCCGATGTGAACAGAGATTCCAAATAGAATATAAGTCGCATTGATCGGCGGCCGCCCGAACGG
>R11__coassemble_1753_pt1 | contig 11688 bp, 9 predicted proteins | sample R11__metabat2_low_PE_023 | metagenome-assembled genome bin R11
CCGCTCAAATTTAAGACAGGGGAAATTCATCATGAAATAATTCGTTTTCGGTTCCGTCGTGCTCGGACTCGCCGCGGCCTCGTTCGCGGAGACCTCGGTCGACCGGGTGCTTGTTCGCCAGCAGTGGCCGTGGTCGACGCTCGTCAAGGTAGACTATGAAGTCTCGAGCGACTCGGCGGCGGTGAATCTCGGCGTCAAGGCGTATGTCGGCGACGAAGAAATCGACGCTACCAAGCTCGCGAATTCGATCTCGGGCGATCTTTACGGCGTCGAGCCGGGCGTCGGCTCGTTCACGATCGATCCGGCGGTCGCGATCGGCGGCGACAAGACGCAGGTCAAGAACTTCAAGGTGACGGTAAGCGCCTCGGCGGCTTCGGCGAGCATCCACGAGAAGATCTACAAGATCGTTGATCTCGAGACCGGCGCGGTCACCGATCTTTCGCGGGCGGACATCATGAACGATCCCGCGACCTACGGCTCGTACGAGACGAGCTTCAGCGCGATCGGTTCCGACTACACCACCTCGCTCGAGGACGTCTTCATCTGGACCGGCGTCACCAACAACGCCGCCTACAAAGACTCGAAACTCGTTCTCCGCAAAATCAATGCCAACGGCAAGAGCTTCATGATGGGCCAGGGCAACTCGTCCGTCGCCGAAGGCGCGGGTGTCTCGGTCTCGTTCACCAACGACTGGTGGATGGGCATCTTCGAAATGACCCAGGCGCAGGTCAACCGGCTGATCGCCGACAGCCAGGCGTGGCGCCGCGCCTACTATTTCACCGACACGACGTACAATCTGCGTCCGGCGGACAAGCTCGCCTACACCTCGTCCATCCGCGGCGGAACCTATGGCGCGCAGTGGCCGAGCGGTGATTATGGCAATGTCGACAACGAGGAAACCGTCATCAACAAGCTCAATCGTCTGACCGGACTCGTCTTCGATCTGCCGACCGAAGCGCAGTGGGAATTCTCCTGCCGCGCGGGCACCACGACTTCGAGCTACACCGGTCTCGACACGATCTCGAACTCCTCGCGTCACCAGGAAGTCGCCGCGTTCCTCGGTGCCAATGGTCGCTGGAGCTGGTCGGCGGAATCGGACTACACGCAGGGCTCGATGATGGTCGGCTCGCTTCGTCCGAACGCCTACGGTCTTTACGATATGCTCGGCAATGTTCAGGAATGGTGCCTTGACTGGTACACCGATGCGGCGAATTTGACCGGCGGCACTGACCCGCGCGGACCGGAGACGGCGAGCGACGATAGCAACAACCGCGTCGTCCGCGGCGGCAGCTACAATACCGGCACGACCGACGGTGGGCTCGTCAATCACGCCACCTGGTCGCGCGGCGGTCATCAGCACAGCTGGCAGAATCTTGATTACGGCATGCGCGTCTCGCTGCACTGAGCAAGCGAGATTTGAGGTAACCGCAAAGAACGCAGAGAACGCAAAGGAAGGAGATTTATAAGTGAGTCGCCGGGGCCTCTTTGCGATCTTTGCGTCCTTTGCGGTTTCAATCACAACCCTCGATGCGTCCGCGATCTTCACCTGGACGACGGGTGAGCGCGATGCGGGACCGGAGCCGAAGGGGCGGCTCCTTACCGACAATCCTGGCTGGCACGGACGCGCCGTGTACACCGGGGTCGAGTATTCGTTCGAGTCGCCGGTTCCGGATAATCCCGGCGACTGGTTCGGCGAGGATCGCGACGTGAACGGACGCCGCCTCCTCGACGGCAAAATCGACGGCGACTGGCACGTGCCGGTCGGCTCCACGGAAGGCGAGATCAAGGTCGTCTTCGATTTCAAGCGCGGCTGCGTTTTCAGCGAGGTCGATCTCTTCTCGAGCCGCACCGAAGGCGCGATCGCGGGCGAGGTGTTCGCCTCGGTCGACGGCAAAGCGTGGCGGAAGGCAGGAGAGTTCGAAGGTGCGAAGACTCGTCCGTTGAGAATCGCGCTGAGGGGCAAGGCCGAAGGTCGCTACCTCAAGCTCGCGGCGAAAGCGCAGGCGGGGCAGCATCTGCGGCTCGATGAGGTGCTCGTCTGGGGCGAGGCGAAGAAGGGCGAGAAAACGTCCGAGGCGATCAAGCCGATTCCGTATCACGGCGAGCTTCAGGTGAGCGGAAAGCGCGACGGCGGGGTGAAGATTGTGCCAATTGCCGATATAGCGTATGAGGACGGAACGGAGTTTCTGGATTCATCGATACGTCGATTCGTCGATTCTTCGATTCTGATGGCAGCGAATGAGACCGAGAGCCGGTATTTCGCGATTGTGAATGAGACGGCGAAACGGGTCGCGGTGCCGGTCAAGATCGAGGGCGCTGGCGAGGGTGTCGAGAGTGAGCTGCTCGTCGGCGGGCTCGTGAGAATCGAGCATCCGACGCGGAAGCTGACGGCGCGCGAGCGGTTCGACATGACGATTGTCGGCGAGGACCCGAAGGCGGGCGATCTTGACCGGCTCGGATTCTTCCCGTTCTTCTCCGAGCGGATGATTCCGGAGGCGAATTTTCTCGCGAAGCGCATCGCCAATCCCTGGCAGGTGAAGCGCTTCCCGAAGGCGATGGGACTCAATCCCGGCGAGGCGGCGGTCGTGATGGTGAAGCTCACCACTAAAAGCGCGAAGCCGGGGAAGCGCGCGGCGCGGCTTGTCGCGGGAGAGGCGGCGCTCGCGATCGATTTGACGGTTGCCGATTTCCGGCTATCGGAGCAGCGCCCGTGGGTGTACGCGTGGAATCCGTTCACGCGGCAGTTCCCGTACGAGAGCGCGGTGCGGCTTAAGAATGACGCGGAGGCGATGATCAAACTCGGAGTCACGCACTATTTCACCTGGCCGGATCCGGGAACGAAGGGCGAGTACGTGATGAAGCATCTCGCGAACTCGACTTTCGCGGACTGGATGACGCGTGCGCCGGTCTTCAACCGCGCCTACGCCGGAAATGTCGATGAACTCGCCGATGAAGACAAGGAGGCGATTCGCAAGTCGTACGATCAGAACATCGCGCGCGCGAGGCGGGACGGATTACCGCTTGAGCGGCTCTTTTTCGAACTCCCCGACGAACCCGGTGTGCGCAGTTCGCACGGGGTCGGCGAAATGGCGAAATACGCGAAGGCGATTCATCCGGAGATCGGACTCTTCTCCGACCCGAGTTTCTGGATGGGCGAGAACTTCGCAGACCACGATCTCATCTATTCCAAGCTCGGCGACTGGTTCGACCTCGTCGACATCTCGGTTCCGTACCGCACGCTCGTCGAAGACGCGGACAATCGCGCGAAGCTCTTCTCCAAGTCGATTGACCCCGGCAGGGCGGTTTCGATGAAACCGCCGCGCCGAGTGAAGGCGCAATACGCGCATCCGCCGCGGCGGGCGGGGCGGTCGATCGCGTGGAATTCGATCCGGTATGGTCTGGACGGTTTCGCGTTCTGGACTTATTTCGCGCCATCGGGGGATCCGTGGGACATCCGCACCTGGGACATCTACGAATATGATCGCTGTCAGATGGTGTTTCCGCTCGAGAACGGCGTCGCGATCACGCCCTTGTACGAGACGATGCGCGAGGCGGCGGAGGATTACCGGCTTCTGAAGACGCTCGAAGAGCGGGGCGAGAGAGCGAAGCTCAAACGCCTCATCGACGAGTTCGCGGAGAGCCGCAACCCTGCGGGCATCGAAGGGAATCATCCGTATCTTTTCGATTTCAATGCGGCGCGCGAAAGAGCGATGACGAACGATTGACTATGAGCGGGAGTGACCACGGAAAGATCATGATTGAACGGACGGAGATAGACCGGCGCAAGGGAACGACGCTTGCGGAACAGACGGCGGATGCGATCCGGCGGGAAATCGCATCAGGCATTTTCGCAGTCGGCTCGACGCTGCCGTCGCGCGCTGTGCTCGCGAAAGAATTCGGTGTGAGCGAGAAAGTGACGCGGAGCGCGCTTGAGAAACTTGCCGGCGAAGGGCTGATCTGTCCTCGCCGGCGGACCGGTTGCGAAGTGATCGCGCTCCCGGGTGCGGCCTGCCGCGGACATGTTCTGTTCGTACTGCCAGATGACGGCGCGGGCTATTACGCCCAGTCGCTCTGTCGCAAGGTGTCGACCGAACTTGCGCGCTCGGGCTACCTCACGTTTACCGCGACGATAGACGACGGACGGAGGAAAGCGGCTTCGCCGATCGAGGAATTCGCCTCGATCGCGTCGCTCGCGATAGTTCTCCACGGAGGCATATCGACAATCGACCGGCTGGAGGAAAAGGGAATTCGTTATCTTACGGTCGGGGAGAGACGATTCGGGTCGAAGCAGTCCGCCGGACACATCCAGATTAGACGCGAGAACGGAATCGACGCGATGGTCGGGTTCATGCGGGACCGCTGCGTCCGCAAGGTTGTCGAGGTGCGCTTCGCGGGAACGGAACTCGACGTGAGCGCCGTGGAAAAATTGAAGGCGGCGAAAATCCGGACCGAAACGATCGAGGTGAAGAGCGGCTTTCATCGAAACGGACTCGACGACGCTCAGCGTTCCGCTCACGATGCGGTTGCGCGCTATCTCGCGAAGACGGCGAAACGATCTATGCCGGATTATTTCTTCTTTACCGACGACTATCTCGCGTTCGGCGGAATCGCCGCGATCGAAGAGGCGGGTTTTGCCGTGCTCGGCGGCTGCGGCGTGAAATCGCCGCGCGGGATCGGGGTTGTGAGCTGGTACAACCGCGGATTTGGTCCGTACCCCTGGCTGGACGTTCCGCGTCTGGAGATGGATCCGTATTCCCACGGCGAGATCGTCGCGCGCGCGGCGCTTGCGGTACTTGAGAAAAAAGCGAACGGCAGACGAGCCGGGGAGGTTGATCCGTTGGGTCGCTCAGGGGCTGAACTTAAATCCGAATTCAAGAATGAGGCAATCTCCAAATTCAAAATGAAGTGAATTCTGAATTCAAGAAAGGAAGATAAATGAAGAGACTTTTGTTTTCGCTTACGGCTTTCGCGGCGCTTTCGCTCGCGGCGGCGCATCTGGAACTCGATCTCGAGCCGGGAGAGTTCTGGTGGGGTGGGGCGACGGCGGACGGGCTGCAGATGCCTTACGGCAAGGCCGAACGTAGGCTTGATCTCAGGTTCGACAACCACACGAATCAGACGAGCCCGATGCTCGTTTCGAACCACGGGCGCTGGCTTTGGTGCGACGATCCGATCGTCTACGAATTCAAGGCGGGGAAGCTGACCGTCGATTCGGACGGCGAGAAGGAAATCGAAAACTCTCGCTCCGGTGAAACCCTGCGCTCGGCGTATCTCGCGCTGATGGAGAAAAAGTTTCCGCCGAAGGGCGTCGTGCCCGAGAAGCTCCTTTTCTCCGCGCCGCAGTACAACACCTGGATCGAACTCAACTACCATCAGAGCCAGCAGGGCGTTCTCGATTACGCGCACGGCATCGCGGCGAACGGCTTCCCGGCGGGCGTGATCATGGTCGACGACACCTGGCAGACCGATTACGGGGTGTGGAAGTTCGATGCTTCCGCTTTCGCCGATCCGAAGGCGATGTGCGACGAACTGCACCGGATGGGCTTCAAGATCTCGCTCTGGGTGACGCCGTTCGTCTCGATGGATTCGCGGGAGTACCGCGCGCTGGAGAAACTGGACGCGTTCTGCTCGGTCGGCAAGGATCCGGTCGCGATCAGGTGGTGGAACGGAAAGAGCGCCGCGCTCGACCTCACCAATCCGATCGCGCTCGACTGGTTCAAGGGCGAACTTGATTATCTGCAGAACACCTACGGGGTGGACGGATTCAAATTCGACGCGGCGGACGTTCTCTTCTACAAACGCGGGTGGGAATATCACCGCGCGGGATCCGAGCCGGTCGATCAGTGCGAGGCGTATTCGCGCTTCGGCGAGAAGTATCCGCTCAATGAAATGCGCGCCTCATGGAAATGCGGCGGCGCCGGACTTGTCCAGCGGCTCAACGATAAGGCGTGCACCTGGAAAGATCTCTCTCAGTTGATGCCCGACATGATTTCGGCGGGACTCCTCGGCCATCTTTTCGTGTGTCCCGACATGATCGGGGGCGGACTTCTCGGCAGTTTCAAGCCCGGCGCGAAGGTAGATCAGGAGCTGTTCGTCCGTTCCGCCCAGGTTCACGCACTCTCGCCGATGATGCAGTTCTCGGCGGCGCCGTGGCGCGTTCTCGATAGGGAACATCTCGATTGCGTGAAGAAGACGCTCGCGACGAGGGCGAAGTTCGTCGATTACATTCTCGCCGAGGCGGAGAATTCCGCGAAGATCGGCGAACCGATGCTGAGGTCGATGGAGTACTCGTTCCCCGGGAGCGGCTTCGCCGACATCAAGGACCAGTTCACGCTCGGCGCAAACCTGATTGTCGCGCCGCAGATTGTGCAAGGCGCGAAGACTCGCCTTGTCGCGCTCCCGGCGGGCGAATGGATCGACGACTGCGGCGAATCCCATGCCGGTCCGGCCGAGATTACGGTCGATACTCCCCTTGCCCGCCTGCCGTATTTCATGGCTGCCGAGCATTGACATGATGTAAATCGGCCCCCAAAGCGAATCAACGGCGAATTTCCGAGAAGGGTATGACGGAATAGTCTGGCAAGGCCGAATTATGAGACCCTAGCGTCCGAATTATGAGACCCTATTGTCCGATTTATGAGACCCTAGTGTCTGAAATATGAGGCCATAGCGCCCGAATTATGAGACCGTAGCTCTTCAAGCGAAACAGTGTCTCATCACGGCAGGGCTTGGCGTTGCCATCGGGGGGCGGAAATGATAGAATACATGTCGGATTCAAATATGAAAGGATGACCATGATTGATTTGACCGAGAAGACGATTTCGAGCGAACGGAAGTTCGACGGAAAACTGCTGAAGCTGGATGTGGTGAAGATCGAACTCCCGGACGGACGGCGCTCGACCCGCGAAATTGTGCGGCATGGCAATGCGGTCGGGATTCTCGCGCGGCGGCCGGACGGCAAGTTCATTCTCGTTCGCCAGTACCGCAAGGCCGCCGAGGAGGCGCTTGTCGAGATCATCGCGGGCGGACTCGAAACTGGCGAGGATCCGGTCGAAGGCGCGAAGCGCGAGACCGCCGAGGAGACCGGCTACGAAGTCGAGTCGATCAGGTTTCTCACCACCACCATCTGCACGCCCGGCTACTGCGAAGAGCGCATTCACCTTTATTTCGCGGAACTTTCCGCCGCGCCGCACGCGCAGGATCAGGATCCGGATGAAAACGTCTACGTCGAAGAGTACACCGAAGCCGAGCTCGACGCTGCGATTCTCCGCGGCGAAATCTTCGACTCCAAGACCCTCGCCGCCTGGGCGGTCTACAAGATTTCGCGCCATTAATTCAAACTGGCAAAACCGGTCTCACCAGTTTTGCCATTTTGGTTTTGCCAGTTTGGTGCCGGTTGTTCTTTGTGCGGGGGTTTGGTATAATATTGCGTATGACAGCGAAGAGATTGAGAATACCGTACAATGTTCAGGACTTTAGAACAGTCCGGGAGGAAGGGCTTTACTACATCGACAAGACCGCCTACATCGAGCGGCTCGAGTCGATCACGGATCGTTTCCTCTTTTTCGTCCGGCCGCGGCGCTTCGGCAAGTCGCTCTTTCTCGACATGCTCGCGCGCTATTACGACATCAACACGAAGGATAATTTCGAGAAGTGGTTCGGCGATCTCTACATCGGCTCGCACCCGACCGAACTCGCGAACGCCTATCAGGTGATGAAGCTTGATTTCTCGCAGGTGGTGAAGCAGACGGGCCGAGACCTTGAGGAGAAGTTCAACGTCTATCTTTTCAGCCGATTCAAGGCGTTCATACGGAACTATCTGCCTTTCTATACCGGAAGGGGATTGGAACGATATCTGGAAGGCGGAACCGCAGGCGAGGCCTTTGACGACATTGTGACCGCCGCGGCTGATCTCGGATACAAGCTCTACCTCTTCATCGACGAATACGACAACTTCACGAACGATCTCGTCGCGGGTGAAGGAAAGCAGACGTATCTCGAGATCACGCACAAGACCGGCTTCTACCGCAACTGGTTCAAGGCGTTCAAGGGAACTTTCCACCGCATCTTCATGACCGGCGTCTCGCCCGTGACGCTCGACGATCTCACCAGCGGCTTTTCCATCGCGACCAACATCACGCAGAAGCCCGCCTTCAACGCGATGATCGGCTTCACCAAAGAAGAGACGCGCAAGCTCTATGAAGACTTCAACGGCACGAGACTCTTCCACGGCGATGTCGACGAACATCTCGACACCGTGCGCCGCTACTATGACGGCTACTGCTTTTCGTCCGACGCGGTCGGACAGGACCATATCTTCAACAGCGAGATGGCATTCTACTATCTCAAGTCACTGGTGGATGAAGGCCATCCGCCGGAGGATCTCGTCGACCGCGGCATCCGGACGGAGTTCGGGAAGCTGCGGATGCTCCTGCGCGCACAGAAGGTCGCCGAAGAGGCCGAGGGCCTGCTGCCGCTCACCGAGGAACTCGCGGCGAAAGGCGAGGTGACTTTCGATCTCAAGGACGGCTTCCAGCTCGAGCGTATCGCCGAGGCGCAGAATTTCAAGTCGCTGTATTTCTACTACGGCATCGTCACCAAGTCGCGTTTTTACAAGGGCGACCTGATGTTCGCCGTGCCGAACGAATGCGTACGGATTCAGATCTTCGAGCACATGCGCAGCGAATACGAGCGTATTCCCGATTCCGTCGATCTCACGGAGTTCCGCGAGAAGTTCAATGCGTTCGCCTGGGACGGCGAGTGGGCCGATTTCCTTCTGTATCTCGCGCGGAAGTTCCGTGAGACGTCTTCGGTGCGCGATGCGGATCATCTCGAGGCGCACGTGAACAGCTTCATCCGTGCGTATCTGACGATGAAGAATTCGTTCATGGTGAAGCCGGAGCTCGAGGCGAATCTCGGCTTCGCGGATTACGTCCTCTTCCCGAACAACCAGCTGCCGGAAGGCCACCGCGCGGAGAAGAGCTACATCTTCGAACTGAAGTCCTCGAAGGCCGACGCCTCCGACGCCGAGATCGCGCGCAAGCACGACGAGGCCGTCGCGCAGCTGATGAAGTATTCGCGCGACGCGAATCTCCCAAAGCTCGCGGCCGGCACGCCCGTCACCTATCTCTGCTACGAATTCAAGGGTTTTGATCTCGTGCGTCTCTGCGAGATCGACCCTTCCGACGGCTCAGTACGGAACGAATGTAAAATGTAAAGTGGAGAATGTAAAATGAAGAAGGTCGTGATCGTCGGCGTTGAGGGCTCGGGCAAGGCGGTGATGCTCGCCGATTGGCAAAACGGGTCTGCGTTATCAAAATCGCGCCGCCATCGGGCTTGCTGATGCAACCGGGAGTTTCATCGGCCTGATTTCGGTTCAACAGCCTCTCATTTTACTTATAACGACCTTAAAATAAATGTTAACCGGGAAAATCAACACAAGCGAACTCGATGGCGAACTTCTCGCGATCGTCAACGACAAAGTCATTTTCGATCACGATATGCAGGCCAAGGGGCTCAAGCCGACGGTGGAGCTGGATTTGTAAGCGAAAATGCGGTCGGCGGCATTTGCGAATTGGGTGGCTCATGATCGCTCGGTCGTCCTGACGCGCGGGACGGACTTCGCTTCGACTACGTCTCCGCTACGTTCTGACGCCGTTCCCGGTAATCGACCCTAATCGCAAAAGGTGACGCGGGAGAGGACGCGTTCGGTGCCGTCGTCTCCGAGGATGCGGGCGTAGTCGCCGGCGATTTGCACCCGGGCTTCTTCGCCGAGGCGCATTTCGTTTTTGAAGGCGAGTTCGAAATCGAATCCGCCTTCGGGGTTCTTGCCGAGGGCATCGAAAATCCAGGCGATGTAACGGGTGTTGTTGACGTGTCCGTTCAGGTCGATGTCGGAGAACGCGGCGCGGCAGGCGATCGTCGCCTTCGCCTCGGAGGGGTTCGGTTTTGAGAACGCGGTTTCTGCAGGTGTGCTCGCCTCGGAGGGGGTCCACTTCAGCTTCGAGAACGCGTTTTCTCCGAGCGCGGGGGGTCTCACGTCGTTACCTTTGGCGAGAACGAGGTCGGGGATTGCCGCGAGGCGGCGGGTCTGCATGTCGATCATCATCCATTCGGTGGTCGCACGACCGATTTCGGCGCCGTTCACCGAGAGAATGAAATCGCGCTGGGCGGTAAGCCGGCGCGCGTTTCGCGGATAGGTGAGCACGGTGACCCTGTCGCCCCAGTTAGGGAGCGTCGTGAAGCTCAGGCGCATTCGCGCGAGCACCCAGGTGAGGTCGAGTCCGGCGGCGTTGAAATTCGATTTGTTGAAGCCGAGGTGTTCGGCGTTGAGACTCGCCGACTCCTGAAGGTAGTTGCAGAGGTTCGCGACGGAGACCTTTCCGTTGGCGCAGCACTCGTAGCTTCTCACCGTGAAGTCGAATTCTTCGTATACATCGTTCATGATCAATCGCCTTTCAACGCCTTAAATTATAACATCATCATCACCGCGATGTCAAACCACAGCCAAAATATCATTTTGCCGTGCGCTTTGCCAAAACATAGTGGAATACGGTACAATGTTCGGTGTTGAATTAAATCAATTGAGGAAGGTTTTAAAAAATGCCGACTATTATGATGTCTCGCGGCATGAAGGTGTTCATCAACTGGGATGATCACATTGATCCCCTGCGCTGATATGGCTAAAACGATTCAAGATTATCTTGCCTCGGGTATGGATGAAAGAACCGCTCGCTACTTCGCGAATGGGCGGCGTCGTGTCGTCTCGGCTGTTCCTGCGAACGGGTACGTACTCAAACTGCTTTTCGATAACGGCGAATGTCGTAGACTTGACTGCTCGACGCACTTTAGGCAGGGGTCGATCTTCACCAAGCTTGCCGATCCTGCCGATTTCGCACGTGTTTTCGTAGATGAATCGGGAAATGTCGCGTGGGACATAGATCCGTCGGTGGATAGTTCAAAGGTCTGGTCGAATCGCGTGGATATCTGTCGCGATGCCTGTTACTTGAAATCGGTTGTTTGATAGTAGTGGCGGCGAGATTTTCCGTCGCTCTTTGTCGTTGATCTGGCGTAGAATGCAGGGCCTTCGGGGGACTCGTCTTCTACGATCGGCGTCCCCAGCCCTATACCGGCGATCCGGTGACGGCCTACGAGGCGCAGCTCCATGCGGAGACGGAATTCGAGAAGTACAAAATCGTTCAGGACCGGATATTCATGAGCGATTACGACCGCTATCTGCTTGCGCTGGAAGAAGAGATAAAGAAGTCCAAAGGGGACGGGAAAGGAAGCCCGCAATGAAAATCCAGTCAACCCGCCAGATTCAGGCTCGGCGGCGCGGGCTCTTGACCTTCGTTATCAAAATCGTGCCGCCGTCGGGCTTGACGATGCAACCGGGAGTTTCTTCGGCCCGGTGAATTCGGTCGAGAGTTTCAAGAGGATAGCGTTGCAGTGAGGCGTCTCGAAGCGTAACTAATGTATCTGATAAATTAGTTACGCCGTGTACTTCGAAGGACTGCCTGTCGTTGAAATTGGGTGTGTCACGAAGAACCGTCGAGTGCGCCATGAGCGTCTTGAAGGCGTCAGGCCTCATCCGCCGCGGCAACGTCATCCGCCGCCCCGCTGCATGGAAATGATGGCCGTGGAGAACGTGTAGAACGTGGAGAAGAAGCTGGAGCGGGGAGAGGGAAT